>ERZ772877.1600-NODE-1600-length-9971-cov-3.00363_pt1 | contig 9971 bp, 9 predicted proteins | sample MGYA00580583_ERZ772877 | MGnify/ENA primary metagenome ERZ772877 (study PRJEB29015, sample SAMEA2737661) | human gut metagenome | biome: human gut; feature: human-associated habitat; material: faeces | place: China | collected 2012 ... | reverse complement strand
TAATCATTGTTTTCCTCCCCCTATGTAAAAAAGATAACTTTGTTTCTGATATCAAAACCGAAATAAAAATAATCATAAATCCTAATCCAATTTGAAGTGTCATTATTTCTTGTCCAAATAATATGGAAAAGAAAACTCCAAAAACAGATTCTAAGCTTAATAATAACGCTGCTATATTTTCATTAACAAATTTTTGTCCCACATTTTGAAATAAATAACATAATGTAGTTGCAAAAAATGCCAGATATAAGATTTGAAGATAAATACTTGAATCAATATGGAAAACAACTGAAATATCTTCAAATAAAGAGGCTGCTATAAATGAAAAAATAGAAGCAAATGCAAATTGTAAGGCAGTAATAATAATTGGAGATGTCTTTTTCATTGCTTTTTCACACACAATAATATGAACAGCATATAAAAAACCACCAATCAAAGTATAAAGATCACCTAAATTCACCTTTAAGGAACTATCTAAAGAAACAAAACCAACTCCAATAAAACAAAGGATAGCCGCAAATATTTGTGCTTTATCGGGTTTCTTTTTAAAATAAAGCCAACTTAATAAAGGAACAATCGTACAATAAACGGCTGTTAAAAAAGCATTTTTACCAGGTGTTGTCAATTGCAAACCAAATGTTTGAATTGAAAAAGCACTAAATAAGGCTAGACCTGCTAAAAAACCACCTAATAGATCTTGTTTTTTGATTTTTTTTATTTTATTAAAAAATAAAATAGAAATGAAAATTGTACTTAACACAAAACGTATACATAATAGCGTAAATGGAGAAATAAAATCCACAGCATTTTTCATAACAATAAAAGAACTTCCCCAAATAAGAGCATACATTTACCTAATATTTCTTTTTTCATATACTCCCTCACCTACAATCTCGTAAATAATAACACAGTTCGCTTTATTTTTCATTACAAAATTGTTTTTTAAAAAGAAAAGGATGTATCTTTCGATACATCCTGTTATCTGCTATTCAGCTACACGATGAGCTACACTTGCACAACGTGAACATAATTCACCATTCATTTCATCTTCATCGAAATAGTTCCAACATCTTGGACATTGTACACCGTTGAATTTTTCAACTTTAATGTAGCTAGTTTCATATTCTTCTAAAGTTGTATCATCAACTAATTCAACTTTAGCCACAATAAATAATTGTTTTAAATCATCTTTTAAGTTAGCAATATCTTTATATTCATCTTTTAAAGATAATGTTACTTTTGTTTCCATGTTCGATTTAATTAATTTTTCATTTCTTAAACCTTCCATAGATTTTAAAACATCTTTTCTTACTTCCATAAATTTAGAGAAATAAGCTAAAACTTCTTCTTCATTTTCAATATCAAATAATTCATATTTTGGTTCTAAGAAGATAGATTCTGCTTTATTTTCATCACAATGGAAATGATCATGTAATTCTTCAGCAGTAAATACAAGTACTGTTGATAATAATTTCATCATTGTTTTAGCATGATGATATAAAACAGTTTGAACTTGTCTTCTACGTGGAGAATTTGCATCTTCAATGTATAAGATATCTTTTGTGAAATCCATATAGAATGAACTTAAAGTATTTGTAAAGTAATTTAAGATTTCTTGGTTAGCTGTTGCAAAGTCATAATTTGCATAAGCTTCATCATAAGCTTTCATTAATTCATTTAATTTAGCTAACATATATTGATCAACACCAGGTAAATCTTTGATTTCTACTAAATCACTTGCTTTGAAATCATTTAAGTTACCTAAAACGAATCTCATTGTATTACGGATTTTACGATAACCTTCAGCAACTTGTTTCATGATTTCATCAGAAATACGAACATCTTGTTGATAAGCAACAGAAGTAGCCCATAATCTTACGATATCAGCACCATATTGGTTAACAAGTTTAATAGGATCTACTGTATTTCCTAATGACTTAGACATTTTATTTCCTTTACCATCTAATACGAAACCATGTGATAAGACAGTTTTATAAGGAGCTTTACCATGAGCAGCAACACCGATAATTAATGATGAGTTGAACCATCCACGATATTGGTCACTACCTTCAAAATAAAGATCTACTGGATAATTAAATCCTCTTTCTACCATCACACCTGTATGTGAACTTCCTGAGTCAAACCATACATCCATGATATCTTTTTCTTTTTTGAAGATACCATTTGGTGAATGTTCATTTGTATATCCTTCAGGTAATAAATCTTTTTCATCTCTTTCAAACCAAACATTTGAACCATGTTCTCTAAATAATTCAGAAATATGATCAAATACTTCTTGTTCAATAATTGGAGTTCCATCTTCACAATAGAAAATAGGAATTGGTACACCCCAAGTACGTTGACGTGAAATACACCAGTCTCCACGATCTCTAATCATGTTATAGATTCTGATGTGTCCCCATTCATTTAACCAGTTAACATTATCAATTTCACTTAATAATTTATCTCTGATTTTATCTAATGAACAGAACCATTGATCAGTTGCTCTAAAGATAATAGGTTTTTTAGTACGCCAATCATGTGGGTAACTGTGTGTGATGAATTCAAGTTTTAATAAAGCTCCAATTTCGTCTAATTTCATAGTTACTGTTTTATTAGCGTCATCAACATATTGACCAGCTAACCATTCACCACAATCTTCCATCATACAACCATGTTCATCAACGTTACAATAAGCTGGTAAGTTATATTTTTGACCTACAAAGAAGTCGTCTGCCCCAAATCCAGGTGCAGTATGAACGCATCCAGTACCAGAGTCAGCTGTTACATGATCTCCTAAGATAACTAATGATTCTCTATCATATAATGGATGTTGACATGTGATGTATTCTAATTCAGATCCTTTATAATGATTAACAACTTTGTAATCTGTGATTTCAAATTTAGCCATTAATTCATCAACTAAAGTATCTAAGACAATTAATTTTCCTTTTTCAGTTTCTACTAATGCATAGTTATAAGAAGCATTTAAGCAGATTGCTAAGTTAGCAGGAATTGTCCAAGGAGTAGTTGTCCAAATAACGAAATTAACATCGTTATCTAAGACTCCTTTACCATCTTTAACTTGGAATTTAACAAAAATTGTTGGTGATTTGATATCATGATATTCAACTTCAGCTTCTGCTAAAGCAGATTCACTTGATGGTGACCAGTAAACTGGTTTTAATCCTTTGAAAATTAATCCATCCATTGCCATTTTAGCAAAAACTTCAATTTGTCTTGCTTCAAATTCATGTTGTAATGTTAAATATGGATGTTTATAATCCGCAAATGTTCCCATACGGATCAATTGTTCCATTTGTTTATTTACTTGTTCATGTGCATAAGCATCACATTTTTCTCTAAACTTAGCTGTAGGCATTTCTTTACGATTAACACCTAATTTTTGAATAGCATTTTCAATCGGTAAACCATGAGTATCCCATCCAGGAATATATGGTGTATAGAAACCATTCATATTTTTATAACGGCAAATAACGTCTTTGATGACTTTGTTTAACATATGCCCCATGTGCATATTTCCATTAGCATATGGAGGACCATCATGGAAGACAAAGCTGTCTTTTCCTTCGTTTTGTTGGATAACTTTGTTATACATGTCGTTTTCTTGCCAACGTTCTACATACTTAGGTTCTTTTTTTGGTAAGTTTCCACGCATTTCAAAGTCAGTTTTTGGCATTAATAATGTGTCTTTGTAATTCATTTTTTCTTTCCTCTCTTTAAAAATAAAAAAACACATCATCCTAAGGACGATGTGATCGCGGTACCACCTTAATTCGTATTTTCATACGCTCTTGAAATCTTAACGCGATTAACGTCACCTTCTACTTAATTCAAAGGGCTACTCCAGAGTGATACATTATAATCTTTGTTACTGATTTACACCAACCATCAGCTCTCTTAAAACTCTAATTATAAACTGTCTCCTTCATCGTATTTATCTTCATTAATTAAATTATAAACTTCAGATTGATCAATAGACTCAAGGATATCTTTTGACATTTTTTCGACCGAAGCTCTAAATTTAACAGCTTGCGCCTTAAAGTCGCTCATCTCACCCGACAACGAACGAACATACTCTAGCGATTCGCTCAGTATCATATTAGCATTCTTTTTCGCTTTGTCAATAAGTTCGCTTGCTTCTTTTAATGCAAGACGTGCAATTTCTTCATTTGTTTGTTCTTGGATGTTTACACGATGCTGTAATAATGATTTTTGATGTTCTAATTGTTGATAATCTTCTTGTAATTTTTTAATTTGATCATTCAACTGTTTTATTTCATTATCTTTTTCATTGATCAATTCATCAACTTGTGACTTATTATAACCAAATACTTGTTTTTTCAATAACATCATGTTCACTCCCTACTTATAAAAATACCCTTCAACCACATAATTATCAGAGCGTGTTTGTTTATTACAATCAACAAACATCACTCTACCATGTTTTTTGAATGATATTATGTCTTTATTATTACATAAATAATTTATTTGTTCAACCGGTTTATGATTAACTTTTACATGACCAGCACGAATAAATTCTGCTGCTTTTTGTCTTGAAATTTTATAAAAAGAAGAAATGATCTTATCTAATCGAAATGAAGATACAATAAATGATTTTACTAAATAATCATTTTTTACTTCTATTTCTTCATCCCATTCAACAAACTTTACTTTACTTCTTTTAATCATTGATAAATGATCTTTTAAATATTCATAAATATGTCGATCAACAGCTAAATAAAAATCTTTGTCTTTTTCAACAATATCTCCAAATAACTCTCTTTTAATTCCTAAAGACATTAAAGCACCTAAAATATCTCGATGTGTTAATTTTTCAAAATTTTTTGCATAAATAATCTTACAAACAACGATTTCAAAATCTTCCTTTTCTATTTCATAAAAATAAGGAGCAATAATTATCCTTTGACTTTCACTATGAATAAAACCACCATTTTCTAAAACTTGAACTTCATCTTGATGCCCAATAACACTTTTAACAATTGATTGATGATACGGATCTAAAAATTGCGTTAAAATAAGTCTTTGTTTATATTGTACTTGATCCAAATAATCAAGTACCTTTTTTACAAAGACTTCTTCCCCTTTAAAATGTTCAAACATAACTTAAAAAAGTATGGAAACCATACTTTTTAATCTTCTTGTTCATCTTCATCTAGATCAATTGTTCCTGCAACAGAAATATTACGAGGTGTACATAAGAAAATTTTGGGTCCTATTCTTTGAATGTCACCTTCAATAGCGTAAATAACACCACTTAAGAAATCAACAACACGTTTAGCTTGATCTTTTTGTAAACGATGTAAATTAACAACTGTTGCTTTTTTTGTTTTTAAATAATTTGCAATATCTTGAGTTTCTCCAAATGAACGTGGTTCAAATAAAACTAAATGACTATCTTTATTCATATTTAATGATTTCACAGCTTCGCTTGTTTTAGAAAGTTTTGCTTGTTCAAATAAGCTTGTTTTAGGTACAGTATCAACCTCTACAGCATCATAATCCTCAGCAATATCTTCTCCATCCCCATCTTCATCGAAAAACCATTTTTTTACTTTTTCACCGTAACCCATGAAGTCATCCTCCTTTTATTTCCTCAATATTATACCATACATTTATTGATTATCAAAGGTATCAACAAGGAAATCTAGCTAAACCTGTTCAATATTCACTAAAATCACATCACCTTTTAAAGAAATCACACATTCAATCGGAATAACTAAGACAGGAGGCTCTTTAAAAAAACAAAAAAAATGAAAAAAATTCATTTTTTCGACAATTAAAGCACGTATACACTTTTGACACCAATCTAATTCAATATCCGCAATATACCCTATTTTTTTACCATCATAAACATTAATCACATCTTTTGATTGTAATGATACAAATCTCATACGATCACCCCTATAAAATATGCTTTAGACTAATTTTTTATGTAATTTTTCTAAAGCTTTTTTTTCAATTCGAGAAATTTGCGCTTGTGATACAAAAAGCTCATCTGCTATTTCACATTGCGAATACCCCTGATAGTATCTTTCTTGAATTACTTTCTTTTCTCTTTGATTTAAACAATCAAAGGCATTTTTTAAATCAAGGTGATCATGATAATGTTTCAATGTTTCTGGATCAAGTGAGACAATATCTGATAATGATAATTCATTTTGATTATCATTTCCTACAACATCTTGGAAAGAAGCAATGCTTTGAGTAGATTGCATTGCTTCTATAATATTTTGTTTTTCAATATTTAAATTTTGTGATAATTCTTGAATCGTTGGTTCTCTTTGATATTGATTTAAATATTTTTCCTTTTCTTTTAAAATAGCATAAGCTAAATCCTTGATTGGTCTAGAAATCTTAACTTGTGTATTATCTCTTAAATAACGTTTCATTTCACCAATGATCAAAGGAACTGCATACGTTGAAAACTGTAATTGATAATTGGTATCAAAATGATCGACTGCTTTTATTAGACCAACGATGCCTACTTGAAACAGATCTTCATAATGATTTGATTTTTGGTAAAATCTTTTCATTAAAGATAACACTAATTTTGTATTAGAAAGAATAATCATTTCTTTACTTTTTTGATCATGATTCTTTTGATAATTTTGAATCAAAATATATAATTCTTCTTTAGAAAGTGTTTTTTGAATAGGGATAGCGCTCATAAAACTTTCTTTTTCCACAATAATCACCAAAATTAGTGTGGCTTTTTTTGATAAAAATATACTATTTCACTTCATCATAATTTAATTGACTTCTTAATTTTTTTATAATCTTTTTTTCTAATCTAGAAATATAAGATTGTGAAATACCTAATAAATCAGCAACATCCTTTTGTGTCAATTCATCATTATTAGATAAACCATATCTTAAAATCAATATTTCTTTTTCTCTTTCATTCAATTCTTTTAAAGCTTCATAAAAAATTTTCTTTTGATCACTTTTCAACATTTCTTGTTCAACAAGATCATCATCAGTTCCTACGATATCTCCTAATAATAACTCATTACCATCATAATCAATATTTAAAGGTTCATCTAAAGAAATCTCATAACGAATCTTATTATTTTTTCTTAAGTACATAAGTATTTCATTTTCAATACACCTTGAAGCATACGTAGCAAGTTTAATATTTTTATCTGCCTTAAAAGTATTGATTGCTTTTACTAAACCAATTGTGCCAATACTAATTAAATCTTCCAAAGGACAATTGGCGCTATTGTCATATCTTTTAGCAACATAAACAACCAATCTTAAATTATGTTCAATCAATAAATCTCTTGCTTTTTGATCCCCAGAAACTGCTTTTTCAATTATTTCCTTTTCTTGTTGACCTTTTAAAGGAGGCGGTAAAATATCATGTCTTCCTATATAATAAAGATACTGTTTTGTATTTAAAAACTGTCTAATCATTTGCCACATCAAATAATCCCTCCCATCAATTCTTTATTTAATAAACAATCATAATCTAATTCATCCAATACACCTATATAAACATTTCTTAAAGATTGCTTATTTACTAAAACTTGATCAACTAAAATAATATCTATTTTTCTTTTTTTTAATCCATCAATAATCAACGTATCTAATTGTTGATAAGTATCAATTTTACTTTTTTTAATAAAAATAAGTGGATAACCTAGATAGTTTGCATGATTACCACTATCTAAAAACCCTGAAAAATGATAAATCTTATTATTAAAAATAAGTGTTACATCATATAGATCATCTTTTTGTTTTATTTTTCTTTTTGTATAAATTAAATAAATTGTTTCAATGATTAAAAAAACACATGTCATAACAACAATAACTATATCTTTATAATTTATGGGAGTAATCAAGATTCCGTTGTATATAAATGATTCTTTTATTAGGGTATTGATAAAGAATAGTATTGAAAAATAAACAATTAAAAAAACTGGAAAATATAAGAAAAATTGTTTTTTAAAAATAAATAAAAAAAGGACAATCCAGTATAAAAAACTTATATATGGTAAATAGTCTATATAAATGAGAACAATCGATATATTACTTAAAAAACTCAAGAAAAGGATTTTCAAAAATGACCAATTAATATTAAGCAATAATGAAATCATTTCATAAGTCATGATAAATAAAATACCATTCATACAATAAGTTAATTCAACATAGACCTCCATCTTGCTTACCCCTTTATCATCATATATGATGACAAGTAAAAAAGATGTCAAAAAAGATTGGACATTTAAAAAAGTATGGACAAAAATCCATACTTTCTACACATTATTTTTTTGAACGATCGATTGCTTCCATCACAGCGTTTCTAAAATTATTTTCTTCTAAAGCCTTAACACCTTGAATCGTAATACCACCTGGAGAACAAACTTGATCTTTTAAAATGCCTGGATGTAATTGCGTCTCTTTAACCATTTTTGCACTTCCTAAAACAGTTTGGCTGGCAAGCTTATAAGCCAAATCACGAGGCAAACCATTTAAAACTGCACCATCTGCTAAAGCTTCAATAAACATATAAACAAAAGCTGGTCCACAACCACTTAAAGCACCACCGGCAACCATTTGATAATTTTCAATAAGATAAACCTCACCAATGCTTTCAAACATTGTTTGTACATAATTTAATTCTTCAGCTGTTAAAGTATTGTCTTTTTCAAATAAAGTCGTTCCTTCTAATACCTTAGCTGGTGTGTTTGGCATAATTGTTAAGTGATGTGTTCCCGGTAATAATTCTTCATATTTATCATTTCCATAACCAGCAACAATTGAAACGATCACTTGTTGATCAATGACTGATTTTATTTTTAAAATAACACTTTCTACGACATTTGGTTTGACCCCCATCACCAAATAATCACAATTTTTAACAACGTCTTGTTCACTTGAACATACATGAATACCAAAATCTTGTTCAAACATCATCAGCTGTTGACTATTTATATCATATCCATATACCTCGCTACCATCAATAAAATCACTTTTAATAAGACCTTGGCAAATTGTCCCCGCCATATTTCCTAATCCTATAAATCCAATTTTCATTTAAATTTCCTCCTTTATAAAAATGAGCTAACATCGTTAGCTCATCTTATTAAATTCTTCTATTTTTGATAAATGCTGGTGGAAAACCATCATCATCATCTTCGTCATCATCATATGATTCAAAAGTTTGAGGTTCTTCACCTAAAGGTCTTGCTACTGAAGGTTGGACAGTTACTTCTTCCTTTTCTTCTTCGAATCCTGTTGCGATAACAGTAACAATAATTTCATCATCTAAGTTTTCATTAATAGCAATACCTAAATAAGTATTAATGTCATCTCCAACTTCTTGAGTAATTGTTTCAAGAGCAATATTAGCATCATATAATGAAATATTTGGTCCACCTGTAACGTTAATAATAGCGTCTTTAGCACCTGCTACGGAAACTTCTAATAAAGGTGAAGAAATTGCACGTTTTGCAGCTTCTTTTGCTTTATCATCTCCTGATGACATACCAATACCAATTAACGCATTTCCTCTATTTTTCATAACTGCACAGATATCTGCAAAGTCAAGGTTGATAAATGCAGGAACAGCAATTAAATCAGTAATTGTTTGAACACCTTGTCTTAATACATTATCAGCTTCTCTAAATGCTTCTTGCATTGGACGTCCACCAATTAGTTGTAATAAACGGTCATTTGAAACCACAATAATACTATCTACATTAGAACGTAATTCATCAATACCTTCGATTGCTTGTTTTTTACGTTTCATTCCTTCAAAAGTAAATGGTTTAGTAATAACACCTACTGTTAATGCTCCTAATTCACGAGCAATCTTAGCGAAAACAGGTGCTGCACCAGTACCAGTTCCACCACCCATACCAGCAGCAATGAAAACCATATCTGCACCTTCAAGGGCAGTTCTAATATCTCCTTCAGATTCT
>ERZ772877.1598-NODE-1598-length-9987-cov-4.46275_pt1 | contig 9987 bp, 8 predicted proteins | sample MGYA00580583_ERZ772877 | MGnify/ENA primary metagenome ERZ772877 (study PRJEB29015, sample SAMEA2737661) | human gut metagenome | biome: human gut; feature: human-associated habitat; material: faeces | place: China | collected 2012 ... | reverse complement strand
TAATTATTATATTTTTATTTTAAAAATATTAATATAATAAAAAACGTAATAAAAAAGAAATAAAAGTAATAAAAATAACCGCAATAAGTTTTTAGTAAATTGTAGAAAAAAAATAATTTTTTAGTTAAAATATTTAAAAGAATAGAGTATAATATAATTAACTTATAAAATAATATGGAGGAAACAACTATGGAAAAAAATTATTTAGGTTATTACAAAATGTGGTTAGAATCAAAAAATATAACTGAAGAAGATAGAAAAGAACTTTTAGAAATAAAAGATGATGATAAAGAGATTGAAAATAGATTTTATACAGATTTAAGTTTTGGAACTGCTGGAATGAGAGGAGTAAGAGGAGTAGGAAGAAATAGAATCAATAACTACAATATCAGAAAAGCAACTCAAGGATTAGCTAACTATATTCTAGCAACAACTGGAGAAGAGGGAGCAAAAAGAGGAGTAACTATAGCTTATGATTGTAGAATAGGTTCTACTGAATATGCTTTAAATACAGCTCTTGTACTTGCAGGAAATGGAATAAAGGCATATCTATTTGAATCTCTAAGATCAACACCAGAGCTATCATTTGCAACTAGAGAGTTAAAAGCTCAAGCAGGTGTAATGGTAACAGCTTCTCATAACCCTCAAGAGTACAATGGATATAAAGTATATTGGGAAGATGGGGCTCAAATAGTTGAACCACAAGCTAGTGGAGTAGTAAATGCTGTAAATTCAGTAGATATTTTCAATGATATAAAAATGATAACTGAAGAGGAAGCAAAAGCTAAAGGATTATTAGAATATATAGGAAAAGCAGTTGATGATAGATTTATAGAAGAAGTAGAAAAACAAGCTATAAATAGAGATTTGCCAAATAAAAAAGATTTTAAAATAGTTTATTCTCCATTACATGGAACAGGAAGAGTAGCTGTTCAAAGAGTTTTAAAAGAGATGGGATATGAATCTGTGTACACAGTGCCTGAGCAAGAGATGCCAGATGGAATGTTCCCAACTTGTTCATATGCTAACCCAGAAGATAAGTCAGTATTTAAATTAAGTACAGAGTTAGCTGATAAAATAGGAGCAAATATTTGTTTAGCTAATGATCCAGATGCTGATAGAACAGGTATAGCTATAAAAGATGATAATGGAAATTGGTATTATCCTAATGGAAACCAATTAGGAATTTTATTAATGAATTATTTATTAGAGATGAATAAAAATCTTCCAGCTAATGGAGCAGTAATATCTACAATAGTTTCTACTCCTATGTTAGATGTAATAGCTAAAGATAAGAATGTAAAATTATACAGAACTTTAACAGGATTTAAATATATAGGGGAAAAGATTAGACAGTTTGAAAATAAAGAATTAGATGGAACATATTTGTTTGGATTTGAAGAGTCTATTGGATACTTAGTAGGAACACATGTAAGAGATAAGGATGCTGTGGTATCTTCGTTATTAATTACAGAGATGGCATGCTATTATGATAGTATAGGTTCTACTCTTTATAAAGAATTAAATAAACTATATGAAAAATATGGTTGGTATAAAGAAGAGACAGTTTCTATAACTAAGACAGGAAAATCTGGATTAGAAGAAATTGGAAAAATAATGGAAAATATGAGAAAGAAAGAGCATACAGAAATCTGTGGTAAAAAAGTAGTAGTGTGTAGAGATTATAAATTACAAGTAGAAAAAGATTGTGTAACAGGGGAAACTAGAAAAATAGATTTACCAAAATCTGATGTTATTCAATTTGTATTAGAAGATAAAACTTATATTACTGTTAGACCATCAGGAACAGAGCCAAAAATCAAATATTATTTATGTGTAGTAGGTTCGGGAGATAAAGAGGCAAATGAAAAATTAGCATATGTAAAATCTGAGTTTTTAAAATATGTAGATACTCTATAAGAAGTAATACAGGAGGAAAAATGGTAGATGGAATATATATACATATTCCTTTCTGCATGAATAAATGTAATTATTGTGATTTTTTATCTTTTAAATCTAATGAAGAAGAAAGAAAAAAATATGTAGATTACATTTTAAAAGAGATAGACTTATATCCTAAATATGAGTATGATACAGTTTATTTGGGAGGGGGAACTCCCTCCCTTTTAAATTGTGAAGATGTAGAGAGGATAATAAAAAAATTAAATATAAAAGCTGGGGCAGAGATTACTTTAGAAGTAAATCCTAAAACTGTAAATTTAGAAAAGTTAAAAGGCTTTAAAAAAGCTGGAATAAATAGAGTAAGCATAGGAATACAGACATTTGATGAAAAAATGTTACAAGTTTTAGGAAGAATGCATAACTCCAATGAAGGTATTGAAACTTATTATCAAGCTAGAGAGGCTAGTTTTGATAATATTAGCTTAGATTTAATGTTTTCACTCCCTAATCAAAGCATAGAAAAAGTAAAACAGGATTTAGAAAGATTGTTAGAGCTAAGACCTGAACATTTTTCTATATACTCACTTATTTGGGAAGAGGGGACAGCTTTTTTTAAAAAATTAGAAGAGGAAGTATATAGAGAAACTGATAATGATTTAGAAGCTCAGATGTTTGAATATATAATAGATAGAGCTACTGAAGCTGGGTATATTCACTATGAGATATCTAATTTTTGTTTACCTAGCAAAGAGGCAAGGCATAATTCGAAATATTGGGAAAATAGAGAGTATTTAGGTATTGGATTAGGGGCTTCTGGTTATATTGGAGTAAAAAGATATAAAAATCAGGTGCAATTTTCTAAATATTATGATAATATAGAAAGAGGAATATTACCTATATTAGAAGAGGAGATAGTCACTGCTGAAACTAAAGAGGAATATAAGTATATGTTAGGTTTTAGATTGCTTAATAAAGGTGTGATTCCTAGTGGAAAATATTTAGAAAAATGTATCTCATTAGAAGAGCAAGGTTTTCTAAAAAGAAATGGAGAGGCTTATATTTTAACTAGAAAAGGAATAATGCTTGCTAATGATGTTTTAGATGAGTTTATTTAAATGGAGTTGAGAAGAATGAGTAACATAAAAAATAATATTGAAGAGATTCAAAAAGATATAAAAGATTACTCTATTTATCCTGAAAAAGTAAAGTTTATAGCTGTAACAAAATATGTAGATGCTGAAGTTATGAATAGTATATTAGATTGTGGAGTAAAAGTTTTTGGAGAGAACAAAGCCCAAGTTATCAAAGAGAAGTATGAAAAATATCTTTCTGAGGGAAGAAAAGATATAGAGTGGCACTTTATAGGTAATCTTCAAAAAAACAAGGTAAAATATATAGCTCCTTTTGTAAAGCTTATACACTCTGTAAATAAACTATCTCTTGCTCAAGAGATAGATAAGAGAGCACTACAAAATAATAGAGTGATAGATGTACTTTTAGAAATAAATATTGCTGGAGAAGAGAGTAAAGAGGGGTATGAATTAGAAGAGTTATACAAAGAATTACCTCAACTTTTAGAATTAAAAAATATAAATATAATAGGTCTTATGACTATGGCTCCTTTTGTAGATGATGAGACTCTTGTTAGAGGTGTATTTAGAAGGCTTAGAGAGATTAAAGATGAGTTAAACAAAAAGACTTTCAATGGGAAACTTACAGAGCTTTCAATGGGAATGACAAATGATTATAAAATAGCATTAGAAGAGGGAGCTACTATTATAAGAGTAGGGAGAAAGATATATCAATAATATATTGTACAAGGAGGAATAATAATGAATAAAAATCCATTAGATAAAATAAAAGTTTTGTTTGGTTTAGATAATCCAGATGGAGCAGGAACAGATAGTGATATAGATTTTGAAGAGAGTGGAATAACTGATATAGAAATAGTAGAGAATAAAAATGAAGCTGAACCAGTAGTACAAAACCATATATTATCTAAGCAAAAAACAAAACAAGTATCAACTTTAGAAACTGAAATGGGAGGAACTAGTTATCAAACTATTTTCTTAGACCCTAAAACTTATTCAGATTGTAAAAAAATAGTTGATTATATAAGAGCGGATAAAATGGTCACTTTAAATTTAGAATACCTAGATGAACAAACTGCTGTAAGGCTTATGAATTTTTTATCTGGAGCTATGACTGTAAAAGATGCTAATTATCTTATGATAAGTAAAAAGGTTTATACTGTTGTACCTAAGAGTATGAAAGTATATTATGAGGATAAGAAGATTATAAGTCCAAAAATATTTAAAGGATTTGGAGAAGAGAGGTAATTGTGGAGAAAAAAAGAAGAGCGTTAGCACTATTTTCTGGTGGATTAGATAGTGCTTTAGCAATTAAAGTTATAAAGGATCAAGGGATTGATGTAATAGCATTGAATTTTGTATCACATTTTTTTGGTGGAAAAAATGAAAAAGCTGAAAAAATGGCTGAGCAATTGGGAATAAAAGTAGAGTATGTACATTTTGAAAAAAGACATACAGAAGTGGTAAAAAATCCTGTATATGGTAGAGGGAAAAATATGAATCCTTGTATAGATTGTCACTCTCTTATGTTTAAAGTTGCAGGAGAACTATTAGAAAAATATGATGCAGACTTTGTGATTTCTGGAGAGGTACTGGGGCAAAGACCTATGTCTCAAAACTCAGCTGCATTAGAAAAAGTAAAAAAACTTTCTGGGATGGATGAATTAATAGTAAGACCCCTATCTGCTAAATTATTACCACCAAGTAAACCAGAGTTAGAAGGATGGATAGATAGAGAAAAACTTTTAGATATTCAAGGGAGAAGTAGGCATATCCAAATGGAATTAATGGAAAAATATGGTTTAGTAGAATATCCTAGTCCAGGGGGAGGTTGTCTATTGACAGATCCAGCTTTTTCTGATAGACTATCTATATTGGAAAAAGATGGTTATCTTGAAGAGAAATACTCTTTTCTTTTTCACTTAATAAAGAAAAGCAGATTTTATAGACTAGAAAAAGGAAAATATTTATTTGTAGGAAGAGACCAAGAGGGAAATGAGAGAATAGCTAGCTATAAAGAGTTGGGAAGTTTTTATCTGTGTGGACATATGGTTCCAGGACCACATATGTTAGGTTTTGGAGAGTTTAATGAAGAGGATATGAACTTAGTAAAAGAGCTATTTTCAAGATATTCTAAATGTAAAGGTAAAGAGGAGATAGAGGTAAGAATTAATGGACAGATCTCTAAAGTACCAGTAGTAGATGTAGAAAAAGTAGAAGAGTTTATGAAAAAATATCAAATAGTAGGATAGTAGAATTGTAGTAAAATATGTAAAGTAAGGCGACTGAATTAATTTAATTTGGAGTTATTCTTTTTATGGGACAATTCTAAGATTATTTATTTTAGTCGTTTTTTTATTATAATAATATTTAGTAAGGAGAAAAATTTTATGAATTGGTTTGAAAACTTAGTAAACATAATCAATGGAATTATGTGGAACAAAAATTTATTAGTAATACTTTTAGTAGTAAGTGGAATTATTTTTACTATTAGAACAAGGGGAGTACAATTTAGATTATTTGCTCATATGTGTCAACTTTTAACTGAAAAATCTAAGGCGGGAAAAGATGAAGTTTCTTCATTCCAGGCTTTTTGTATAAGTACAGCATCAAGAGTAGGAGTAGGAAATCTTGCTGGAGTAGTAGCAGCTGTATCAGTAGGAGGACCTGGGTCTGTATTTTGGATGTGGGTAGTAGCTTTACTTAACTCTTCAACAGCTTTTATTGAATCGACTATAGCTATACTATATAGAGAAAAAGATCCAAAAGGGGGATATAGAGGAGGAGCACCATACTTTTTAACAAAAGGACTTAATCAAAGGTGGCTAGGAATATTATTTGTAATCTTTGCTCTTATATGCTGGGGAGGAGTTTTCCAAGTAATCTCAAACTCTGTTACAGAATCTTTTAATACAGCTTTTGGAATTAATACAAGTATGACTTCTTTGATTTTAGTAATATTGTCTGCTGGAGTACTTTTTGGAAATAGAAATAAAATAGTAAAAGTTTTAGATAAGATGGTTCCTTTTATGGCAGCTTTATATTTAATAGTTGTTTTTTATATAATTGTAAAAAATATAGGACTTATGGGTACAACTATGGTAGATATATTTGAACATGCATTTGGAGTTAAACAATTTTTAGGAGGAACATTTGGTAGTGTTGTTATGGAAGGAGTAAAGAGAGGACTTTTCTCTAATGAAGCAGGGTCTGGTTCTGCTCCATGTGCAGCAGCAGCAGCAGAAGTAGAACATCCAGCCAAACAAGGATTAATTCAAGCTCTAGGAGTATTAGTAGATACAGTTGTGATTTGTAGTGCTACAGCTTTTGTTATTTTATTATCTAAAGGACACGTACAAGAGGGATTAGGTGGAATGACTTTATTACAAGAAGCTTTTAGATACCATGTAGGAGAATGGGGAGTTGTTTTTACAGCGGTAATTTTATTCCTTTTTTCATTTAGTACAATTTTAGGTATTAGTTTCTATGCAAAACCTAATTTATATTTTCTATGTGAAAAAGAATGGCCACAAGAAGCTTTTAAAATATTTACACTGATTATGTTATACTGGGGAGGAGTTAGACAAAATTTCTTAGTATGGAGTTTAGCTGATTTAGGATTAGGACTTATGACAATAGTAAATATGATTGGAGTATTTCCTCTAGTTTCAAAAGCTCTTGAGAGTTTAAAAGAGTATGAAGTTAAATTTTTTAATAAATAGTATAGAGTAAAAATAATATTTCGAAAGGCTATTATGGTATTAAGGTTATAATAGTCTTTTTTATTTAGAAAATAAATTTTAATTATATTAAATTTAAATTTAAAAAAAATAACAATTTCTTTTATTTAATAAAGAAATATGATACTATAAAATTAAGAAAAATATAAAAAATAAAACAAGAAGGTGAATTTTTTATGGGGTTTTTATCTACGAATATTGAAAAACGTCGTGAAATGATTTTAAATGGAAATATTCTTAACACATTATTGTTTCTTTCTTTTCCAACTTTATTGATGGGGATGGTTCAATCTCTTATTCCTCTATCTGATGGATTATTTTTAAATAGAACCTCAGGATATTTAGTAGCTGCTGCTGTTGGATTTGGGCAACCTATTATAAATATAATAAATGCCTTATCTCAAGGACTGGGAGTTGCTTCTATGGCAATAGTTGGACAAATAAATGGAACAGGAGATTTGGAGGAAGTAAAAAAAGTTTCGACTCAGATAATGGTATTTTCTTTTATAATTGGATTAGTGGTGGCTCCCACATCAATTATTTTTGCTTCAGTGGTTTCTAAAAGTATTAGCCCAGAGATAGCTTATGATGTTTTTCTATACTTGAGCCTTTATGCTATTGTTATTCCAATGCTTTTTATGGCGGCTATTTTTAATGCTATAAAAAATGCAACTGGACAACCAGAGGCTACACTTATAAGAATGATAATTTTACTTTTATTAAAAATAATTTTTAATAGTATTTTTTTGGCTGTACTTCATTGGGGAGTTATTGGAGCGGTGATGGCGTCTCTTTGTTCCTATATAGTAATTGCAATTTGGATGTATTATGACCTTTTTATAAAAGAGAGTATGACAAAATTAGATTTGAGGGGTTTTAGTTTTGACTTTAAACTTTTAAAAAGGTTATTAAAATTAGCTCTTCCTACAATGTTAACATATTCTTTAATAAATTTTGGATTTTTCTTAATAAATATGGAAGTAGAAAGATATGGTGCTTATGTATTAACAGCGCAAACAATAGCAAGTAATATTAATGCTATGTGTTTTAACTTACCATCTTCAATAGGAACAACAGTAACAACTATGGTAAGTATGAATATAGGGGCAAGAAAACCTAGAAATGCTAAAAAATCTTTCGTATATGGTTGTAGAGTGAGTGTAATAATATCTTTAATTATAATTGTTTTATTTTTACCAAGTAGTAATTATTTAGTTAGATTATTTCAAGATAATGAAACAATAGTAAACTTAGCAGACCACTCATTAAAAATATATACATTTTCAATTATAGGATTAGGAAGAACAAGATTACCATTATTTATGGGAATTTTAAGAGTTTGGTTTATAAGATATATATTTATTCTTATAACAAAAAAATGGTTAGGAGTAGATTCTGTTTTTTGGGGAAATCTTGTATCTAACTATATAGCTGGATTTTTATTTTATTATATTGTAACCAAGACACCTTGGAAATCAGCATTAAAAAGGTAAAATGGGGCTGTTGCAAATTTAAATAGCCCAAACCTTTGAAATTAGCTGAAGAGATTTTTTCTCTCTTTAGCTTTTTTCTTTTTACATTAAAAAAGGTATAAAGTACTCGAAATTTTTTCAAATTTCTAATACAATATACCTATGAAAAACCCAATTAATAATAACACGTATTTTAATTTAATTCAACCTAAAATTTTTAATCTTTTACAATATCATATTTCTGAGGATGACCCTGTAAGAAAACTTAGCGCCATTTTGGTGGATATGGATTTTACTAAACTTTTGAAAGTATTTTCTTACAAAACTAAGGTACATCCTGTTAGAATGTTTGCTATCATTCTTTATGCTTATTCTAGAGGTATTTATTCTACTCGTGATATTGAAAATGCTTGTCTAGAAAATATTAAGTTTAGATTTCTTTTACAAGATTCTACTCTTCCTGATCATTCTACTATTTCTAGATTTTTGAATAAAATTGAGCATTTACTTCCTGATCTATTTGAACAATTTATTAAAAAAATTTTTAAAATGGAAGATATCTCTACTGATAATATTTACATTGATGGTACTAAAATTGAAGCCTATGCTAATAGATATTCTTTCGTTTGGAAAAAATCTGTCAAAAATTATTGGAATAAACTTAATGATAAAATTCAAGCTCTTGTTCTTGATTTCAATCAAGAATTTAATTCTAATTTATCTTCTTTTTTTGAAATTTATCATTATCTTGAAAATTTAAATATTAATTTTGTTCATGGACGTGGAAAACGAAAATCAAAAGAACAAAAATATTTTGAACTATGCGCTGAATATTTAGAAAGATATGAAAAATATTCAAAACATTTTCAAAATTTAAAAGAGAGAAACAGCTATTCAAAAACAGATATAGATGCTACTTTTATGAGAATGAAAGATGACTACATGAGAAATGGACAATTAAAACCAGGATATAATCTGCAAATTGGAGTTGTAAGTGAATATATTTGTGCTTATGATATTTTTTCAAATCCTTCTGATTCAAAAACTCTAATTCCTTTTTTGGAAAAAATCAAATTACTAGATTTAAATATTAAAAATATAGTAGCTGATGCTGGCTATGAAAGTATAGACAATTATGAATATTTAGAAAAACTGGGATATACTTCATACATAAAGCCGATATATTTTGAAAAATTAAAAACTAGAAAATTTAAAAAAGATTTAAATAAAGTTGAAAATTTAATATATGACTATGAAGAAAACAAACTTTTTAGAAAAGATGGTTTAGAATTAAAATTTCTTTATTCAAGTAAAGATGGGAAAAGACAATATTTTTTTAATCCAGAAACACAAAAGACAATAGGTTACAATGTAAAGTTAAAAAATCTCAAGAAAATATATCAAGCGCTTATGGAAAATGTTTAAGAATGAATAGAAGTATTCAAGTAGAGGGAGCATTTGCAGTTTTAAAAGAAAATATGAAATTAAGAAAATTAAAAGTTCGAGGAAAAAATAGAGTATTAAGAGAAATTTGCTTATTTTGTCTAGGGTATAATCTAAATCGCTTAATCCAAAGAGGAAAAACTAATAAAAAAGGAACAACACTTCATCCTTTAAAAAGGGCGTAAAAAATAAAAAAAGAGGGATGTTTTTTTGTATTGCCTAAAAATAAATAAGATATGAAAAATTTTAAGGAATCAATAAAATGATTTCTATTTTTTTACATCAAAATAAAAAATGTTGCAAACTAATGATTAAAAATCATTAATTTGCAACAGCCCC
>ERZ772877.1596-NODE-1596-length-9998-cov-2.49482_pt1 | contig 9998 bp, 9 predicted proteins | sample MGYA00580583_ERZ772877 | MGnify/ENA primary metagenome ERZ772877 (study PRJEB29015, sample SAMEA2737661) | human gut metagenome | biome: human gut; feature: human-associated habitat; material: faeces | place: China | collected 2012 ... | reverse complement strand
TGCGTGATTATCCGAGCGATAAGCAAAAACGACTAAAGTCGTTCCCCTGTAAGGATCCCTGCATGGCCTGGGACGGGAGGAAGGACAAACGGCAAGCAGACGGGCAGCGGGCGCAGACGCAGGCGCGAAGGTTGTGTAAATGATACTTTAATTATAAAAATGATGCCGCCATGAAAACAGAACAAAACTGTTTCCTTTTGACAGTATTGTGTCAATTGACAGCAGAATCGTTCTTTTTTCAAAGGAATGCTTCCCATAAAATGAATGTAACATCAGAAGAACGATTTCACAGTGCAATTAAGAAAGAGAGGAAAATGATATGAAAAAGAAAGTGTTAGCATTCATGCTCGCAGCCATGATGACAGCCGGCCTTACTGCCTGCGGCGGCAATGGCGGCAGCAGTTTGGCCGGTACAGACAGTCCTTCTGCAGCATCCGGGCAATCTGAAGCGGCGGATTCAGGCAGTTCAGAAGCTGCGGATGCGGCGGTAGGGGATCTTTATTTTGAAGAACTGCAGCATTTGATTGTGGCCTTTCCTACATGGACAGGCGCGCCTGCGGATACGGAGATGGTCACGGAAAAAGTGAATGAGATTTTAAGAGAGAAATATAATATTGAGGTGGAATTCCAGATCAGTGATTCCGGCTCCTATAAGCAGAATATGACGCTTGCGCTTTCCAGCGGGGAACAGATTGATGTCCTGAGTACATTGTTTTCAAGCTATTCCAATATGGTAAACCAGGGTTATCTGATGGATCTGGAAGAGGATGAGCTGCTTCAGACCTATGGCCAGGGGATCATCGATGTACTCGGCCAGGAATATATTGATGCCTGCCGGGTCGGCGGAGTTCTCTATGGCCTCACCAATACCCGTGATTATGCGGCAGGCCGCGGCTGTATTGCGGTAGGTACCGAATATCTGGATGCGGTTGGCTATGAAGCCCCTGCAGATGCCGGCGAAATCATTAAAATTACGGAAGATGAGCTGAATGATATTTTTGCAAAGCTGCATGCCCAGTATCCTAATCTTGAGGTATACCGCCCTGCGGCAAATGACCTGGTTCAGCAGACCATGATCGATCAGATTGGCGGAAATAACTTTGGTGTCCTTCTGGGAACAAGTGATGAGCTTAAGATTATAAATCTGTTTGAGTCCGATGAATATATGAATTTCTGTAAGAGAGTATATAACTGGAATCAGCTTGGCTATATAAGCAAGGATGCCGCGGCGGATACCACAAATGTGGGCACTCTGGTAAAGGAAAATGTTCTGATGGCATATGGCACCGGTGGCAAACCGGGCAGCAAGGTTCAGGAATCCACCGGTGACGGGCGGGATATGACTATCTTCCAGACCAGGGAGGATTATATTTCTTCCTCTTCCATATCAAGCTATCCCTGGGTTATGCCCATAACTACGGCAAATCCCAAAGCCTCTATGATTCTGTTGAATGAACTGTATACCAATCCCCAGCTGGCGGACCTTATTATTTACGGAATTGAAGGGGTACATTATGAAATCACGGAAGATGGTTTCCTGGATGCCAACGCTGGCTCAAGCCCGGATACCTACTCTACATTGAACTGGCTGTATCCCAATCAGTTCGCCAGTACGGTCCTGGTAGGAAATACTGCGGATCTGTGGGAACGGACGGAAACCTTTAATAATGAAGCCATTAAATCCCCTGCCCTGGGCTTTGCCTTTGACAGCACGAAAATCGCAACAGAACTGACCTCGGTTACAAACGTATATGAAGAATATCAGAAAAGCCTGGAGTACGGCTTCGTGGATCCGGAGGTAGGAATTCCCGAAATGCTGGAAAAAATGAACAATGCGGGCCTTCAGAAGATCATTGATGAAAAACAGGCGCAGCTTGATGCCTGGGCTGCTGCCAGATAGGACGGAACAAAACCCCAAAAGAGGACTGATGAAGCAGAAAAAGCTTCACCGGTCCTCTTTTTTCGAATTATCATGCAGAACCCCTATCCCCGGAACTCCCTCGGCGTTACCCCTGTAAAACGCCTGAACTGCCTGGAAAAGTAAGATATATTCTGAAAACCGCATCTGGTGGCAATCTCGCTGACACTTTTATCTGTCCCCGCCAGCATCCGTTTGGCTTCTTCAATCCGTTCATAAATAATATAATTGGTCAGTGAAAAGCCAGTCTCACGTTTAAATAAATGAGAGAGATAATCCGGTGTAAGATATACCATGGCCGCCAGTGATTCCCTTGTCAAATCCTGCTCCAGATGTGAATGGATATAATTTTTTATCGTAGTGACAGCAGCATCCTGATTCGATGCATTTGTGATATATTCTTCATATTGTTCCAGCACTCCGCTGACCCATTCCCGCAGGTTCTGTACGGACGAGCAGGCCTTCTCAACGGAAAACTGAGAGATCTGTTTTTGAAACATTGGGAGAGCATCTGCGTTGGAAATCTCCATGCAGCTGAACAGCGTCTGCAGAAAGCTGTAATAAAAATTGGAGAGGGTATCCCGGGTTATGCTGTGGGAGTGCTGCAGCGAATTCAGGAACATATCCGTTTCAGACAGAAGATTCCCGATTTTACGGGACAGCAGCAGGTCGCTCCAGCGTTTTGTGGTAAAGTCCACATCGGATCCTGCGGTCTCCGCATTCGTGTATTGTGCAAGGTCAAATACATAATTTTCCCGGGATACATTTTTTATAGCCGCATCCTGCAGTCCTTTCAGGGTTTCCTGAAAATCTGAAATCCTGCAGCCCGAAGCGGCGATATAAAAGTTGAATGTATTGGGGAAGCGGGGGACAAAGTCTGTCAGCGCCTGCCCGCACCGGGACAGCAGCGCTTCTCTGCTGCGTCCCGCTTCGGGCAGCGGCAGGAAATAAAATTGTCTGCTTTGGCGCACAGCCACAGGGATTTCCTCTCTGTTATAAAAATATTCCCGTACGATATTTTTCAGGAGAAATTCATGCAGGTCTTTTTCCACGGGGAGTTTGTCCATGCCGTTACACTGGATTAAAAGAACAAGATAAGAAAGATCGGCCGCGGCAGGATTCAGATTCCGCAAATTCAGTTCGCTGATGATATCCTCTTTCCTGTTGGAAACAGCTCCTTCGGATAGATCCAGCCAGAACAGCTCCCACAGATAAAGCTCACTTTCCTTCCAGTAATTTGCCTGCTGTGTCTCCAGCTTTGCATTCGCCTGCTGACGATACTGGTTCACCGCTTTTGAAACCGCGCTGAGAAGATCCTCTTCCGCCACCGGCTTTAACAGATAATCAATGCTGGTCAGCCTCATTGCCTTTGAAATATATTCAAACTTGGCATAAGCGGTCAAAAAAATGCAGATGGTATCCAATCCCTGCTGACGGATATGATCCAAAAGCTCCAGTCCGCTTCCTCCCGGCATTTCGATGTCCAGTATCATGATGGCAACACTGTGACCTGCAAGATATTCCAATGCCTGAGTCATATTATAGGCACAGAATATTTCGTCAAAAAGCGGCCCTTTCTGCGCTATCTTTTTCTTGGTGCCTTCCGCGCTGTAATATTCATCATCCACAATCAGTAAATTCATTTTTCCTCCCCTTTTCTACAGGCCCTGCTTTGCCGTATCTTCATACGGCTGATATGGGAACTCAATATCTATCTGCGCTCCTTCACCGGGACGATTGCTGAATACAAACCGGGCGTCAGGAAAAATATGACGCATTCTGAAAATCACATTTGTTATTCCGATATGCGAGGTATCACCGGCCGATGGATAAGAGGGATCCGTTATCCTGGCAAGCATTTTCGGAGAAAATCCCTTTCCGTTATCCCAGATACAGATATGCAGCCGGATTTCGTCATTTGTTTCATACGAGGTGATATCTATATGCATTTCCAGGACTTTTCCCATCACCACTTCGTATTTGATCGTATTTTCAATGAAATTTAAAATGAGCAGCGGCACAATAACCGCCTGACGGAATGCATCAGGGCAGTTTGAATAAAGAGCCAGACAGCCCGGATAACGGATTCCTGACATCTCCACATAGTTTTTTACCAAATCCAGATCTTCATGCAGAGGTACGGTTTGACCGGAAGACAGGGTATAACGCAGATGCCTGCTGAGATCCATAAGCATGGAACGTGACAGATCCAGATGCTCCGGCTCCGAAAGCTGATAAGCCGTATTCAGGCAGTTGATCATGAAATGCGGTGTGATCTGCTGCTTTAAATACTGATTTTCAAGCTCCTGATACTGGAGCTTATCTTCGTAGACATCGATTTTCAGATTTTTTATTTCTGTAACCATTTCATTAAAGGTGGTTGACATCTGGCGGTATTCCTTGAGCTGCCCCGCCGTGGAAATATGGTTTTCCAGGTTGCCGCCCGATACATCCTCCAGGGCGTTCGTCAGATTTGTGACAGGCCGGATGATCTGTCTTTTTACAAAAAAGACAAGGGATAGGCAGATGCTGAGAAACAGTGCCGTCGTAATAAACGCATCACGGTTTAAGGAGGCGTTCAGAGCCTGAACTTCAGAGTAGGGTATCATTCTTGTCAGATAAAGTTCGCCGTTAGAAAGAGGCTGCTGTACAATCAGCATTTTCTGACCGTCAATATTTTTAATCCCGTAGGTATCGGTAAGAATTTCAAAATTCAATTCCACGGATTCCGTTCCCGGGCCGTACAAACGATTTTCAGGGGTGGTGAGATACAGGGCCACCTCATCGGAATCCGTGTTTGTGAGAGAACCCAGCAGGGAACTGACGCCGACCAGCGCACCGAGGCGGGCCCCTCCTATATTAATAAAACGGACAAGATAACAGGAGCCGTTTATCTCTGTGATTTCCCAGTCCCGGAAAATATCATCCCCGGAAATCACATTCCGAAGTGTGCTCTGCATAGCCACACTGATATTTGCGATCTGGTTGGAGAACAGAAAGGTATCGTTGGCAGGAAGATAAAACAGAAATCCATCTGCCGTATACACCGACAGCGCGCCATTGAAATTTTTATTCAGATGATAAAGAGAACTGTACCAGGAGGTGGAACCGAAGTCCTTGTAAATCAGGTTTGTATAATCCGCATTATCAATCGCAACGGTATAAAGATATGTTTCTATCCGGTCCAGCTCGGAATCGATCTGCTTTTGATACAGAACCACAGTGTCCTGTGTGTTATAGTACACATGGTTCAGCAGGAGGGAGGTGGCTTTATAATTATGGAAGACGATGAGCGCAAGAAAAAACAGAAGAACTACAAACAACAGAAAAAGCGTATAGGTGTTTACAGATAACTGCTGCAGTTTCTTTTTCATCGGAACCTCCCCTTGTGCAGCTCTGTTGCAACAGAGTACTTTATCAGTGTAGTCATTCCTATTTTAATTGTCAAGAAATGCGGATTACAATGTCCGGATAATACCAATACAAGTCAGGATTGTTGTTTTTTGTGCCGCTGCAGGCAGGCTATAATCAGGATACAGTGAGCGGCAATGTGTTTTGCTGCCGCCATATTGCAGCAAAATGACAGGATATTTGGCAGACTGCCTTATGGTAACGAAAGGAGCGTATCGATGACGATGTCTAAAGCGCAGAAAATGAAAGCGGTCAGGACAGACCGCAGAACCAAAATGACATGGCGGAGATTCCGCCGCTATATCCCCATTTACCTTATCATGCTTCCGGGGCTTGTTTATCTGTTCATTAATAACTATATGCCTCTGCCGGGACTGATTGTAGCGTTCAAACAGTATAATGCAAGAAAGGGTATCTATAAAAGTGACTGGATTGGATTCAAAAATTTTGAATACCTGTTCACGACAAACGACGCCTGGGTGATCACGAGAAATACGATCTGCTATAATCTGGCCTTCATCGTGATCAATACGATTCTTGCAATCTTTGTCGCAATCCTCTTAAGCGAAATGTGGGGCAGGGCAAAAAAAGCCTACCAGAGCCTGATTTTACTTCCTTACCTCGTTTCCTCCGTTATCGTGGGGTACCTGGTATTCGCGTTCCTTTCTGTGGAAAATGGCTTTGTGAACAACGCGATCCTGCCTTTGTTCGGGAAAGAAGGGATCAACTGGTATTCCGAACCCAAATACTGGCCGTTCATCCTTGTTTTTGTCAGCGCATGGAAAGCGATCGGTTATAACTGCATCATTTATCTTTCAACTCTGATGGGTTTTGATCGTTCCTATTATGAATCGGCCCAGATTGACGGGGCGACGAAAATGCAGCAGATCCGATACATAACACTCTCAATGCTTAAGCCTACCATAATCATGCTGACGCTGATGGCGATTGGACGTATTTTCTACTCTGACTTCGGGCTGTTCTATCAGGTTCCCATGAATCAGGGAGCGCTGTATTCCACAACACAGACCATTGATACATACGTCTACCGCGGGCTTCTGCAGCTTGGCAATATTTCCATGTCGGCCGCAGCCGGTGTATATCAGTCCATCGTCGGATTCATCCTGATTCTGGCTGCAAATTTGGTCGTGCGCAGGATTGATAATGAAAGCGCACTCTGGTAAAAAGGAAGGTAATGGATTATGAAAACAAGAGAAGATAAAATATTTAACGCGGTTGGTCATGCTGTCATGCTTGTACTGTCGGCAGCGGCAGTCATCCCTATTATTCTGATGGTCATTTCATCCCTGACCTCCAATGGGGCGCTTCTGCGCGACGGGTACTCTTTTTTCCCGAAAGAATGGAGCGTCTATGCTTATAAATGGGTGTTCGCCTCCAATGGCGGTATGGTGCTGAAAGCATACGGAATTTCCTTCCTGATCACAACGGCAGGAACCGCCTGCAGCCTTCTTCTGACCATCGGCCTCGCCTATGGCCTTGCTAAAAAAAGCCTGCCGGGCAGGAATATATTCACGTTCCTTGTTGTGTTTACTATGCTTTTTAACGGCGGCCTTGTACCGACCTACATTAACTATACCAATGTCTTCCATATTAAGGATACCATTTTTGCTCTGCTGGTTCCGTCCTTATTGATGAACGCATTTAATGTCCTGCTGATGAAGAGCTATTTTGTCAGCAGTGTGCCGGATGAAATTCTCGAAGCGGCTTATATTGATGGGGCGAGTGAATTCCAGACCATGAGAAAAATCGCGGTTCCCTTGTCAAAGCCGATCATCGCCACGATAGGAATGTTTGCCGGGATCGCCTACTGGAATGACTGGAACAACGGCTATATCTATTTGGTAAAAAGGACCGATCTCTACAGCATTCAGAACCTCTTAAACCGTCTGATGCAGAATATCAACGCTCTGACACAGAATGCGAGCCAGGTGGGGAATGTGAATCAGGGACTGTCGGAAATTCCTTCCGTATCCGTACGTATGGCAATGGCAACGCTGGGCATTCTGCCGATTGTGGTCATCTATCCGTTTATTCAGAAAAACTTTGTAAAGGGTATCACTTTGGGCGGTGTAAAAGGATAAAAATATAAAGGATGAAGGAGAAAAGAGATGGGAAGACAGTATAAAACAATAACCGAGGTATTTGATTTTGGCCCACATATCAGTAAAGTGATATTGCATGTGGGAAGAAGCCTGAAAGGCGCGAAGCTTACTGAAAATCAGTTCCGGGTTTCCGTTAAGCGCACCGCCATGTCGGGAGAAGATTTTGCCTGGCCTGTATTTATGGGGGAAAAGCCCGATGATTCCATGAAAGGAACCCTGAGAATCACAGATCTGTATGTATCGGACGCAGAAGGCAGCTGTGTTGAAGACGGAGAGTACATTACACTTTGTATGTACTGCGATCCCAGAGAGGGTCTTGGATCCATCATCCGTTTTGACGGAAATTTTAATGTAACCGTAAATACGGCTTATAAAATAGTCCAGCTCGTTCCCATAGAAACCGGAGCGGATACACTGGAAGGCCTTGTATTCGACGAAAACGGCGGGAACCGCTTTATTTACGGGGAACTTCTGCAGACTGCAGTACACGAAGATCCCGAAGTCCCTCTGGCCTACTGCTATTACCGTCCTGAAGAAGCGGATGCTCATAAGGTTCCGCTGTTAATATGGCTGCACGGCGCTGGGGAAGGCGGGAAAGAGCCATTAATCGCGGCGACTGGAAATAAGGTCGTAAACCTGATTTCGCCCGAAATCCAGAAGCTGTTCGGCGGCGCTTATCTTCTGGCGCCCCAGGCGCCTACCATGTGGATGGATGATGGAAGCGGCGAATATACAAAGGATGGTTCCTCTATGTATGTGGAACCCCTGGAGCGTCTGATTGCAGACTTCGTCAAAGAACATGAGGATATCGATACAAAACGGATTTACCTGGGCGGAGATTCCAACGGTGGCTTCATGACCATGAAAATGTTGATCCGCAATCCCGGCAGATATGCGGCCGCCTTCCCGGTGTGCGAAGCTCTGGATGACAGCGCTATAACGGATAAGGACATAGCGAATATCGCACAAAAGCCTGTCTGGTTTACCCACTCAAAGGATGATCCGGTGGTTATTCCGGACAAGTGTGTGGTTCCTACCTATAAAAGGCTGATCGCTGCCGGAGGGAAAAATATCCATTTCACTTTCTGGGATCATATCACTGACCAGACCGGCCAGTATTTTAATGAGGACGGTACACCCTATACATATATAGGGCACTGGGCCTGGATTCCTATGCTGAATAATCAGTGTACGCTTGATTTCGATGGGCAGCCGGTAATTTGCGGCGGGAAACAGGCTGCTGTCATTGACTGGATTGCGCAGCAGAGACTGGAAGAACAGATGTAGATAATAAAACTGATATCGCTGACAGGACCTTTGCAGGTAGTTATAATTTCATTAGTAATTACGAAAATCCCAGAGTACATTTTAAAAGTAAGGTACTCTGGGATCTTATTTTTGGTTAATGACAGCCGGTAAATCAGAATGACAGCAATGAAAAAAAATTTGCTTTTAGTACTTAAGTATACGAATTTAAACTTTTATGCCGTATGTTTTTGCGCATCGTTTATGTGATTTTCCAAGAATCCATGTACACGTACGATTTCATCAAGAATCATATGGTCATCAGCGTGAAGGCATTGTAAATCAACCTTAATATCAGTCACATTCTGTTGAAGAACAGTAACATCCTGCCTCAATTCAGAAACATCCTGTTTAAGAACAGTAACATCCTGTCTCAATTCAGAAACATCCTGTTTAAGAACAGTAACATCCTGCTTCAATTCAGAAACATCCTGTTGAAGAACAGTAACATCCTGCCTCAATTCAGAAACATCCTGTTTAAGACCGGTCATGTCTTGCCTCAGTTCAGCAACATCCTGTTTAAGGCCATTGACATCCTGATCAATACCTGTTATTTTTTCTATAATTAAGTCAAGCTTTTCGTTTTGTGTCATAGGTTCAGTCCTTCCTTTTTATAATTGAATACAAATTTAATAGTAAGCCAGAAGTTTCGCTATTCACATTTAATTCACAAAGAAGTTAAAAAATCAAATCCATCACTAATAAGTATGGTATCATAATAAATGAAGAAAGTCTATCTCATTTTCATAAGATCTATATTCTGAATATTGTGTATTAGGAAAATAATCTTATTGCCTGCGAACAGGATTTTCATATCCTGTCTGAGCCGGAGGATCTGTTTCATCTGGCGCGGACAGAAGATATTGAAAAGTTGGATGTAACCATAGATGCAGAACGATTAATGCTGGTGGCTACGGATGGGCCTACCGGTTACATGCGTCCGGTAATCGACAGCATGGATGATGATATGTTTGCTCTTTACATGCGTTATCATTTCGCAGTCTGTGAACGCGGTGATCTGATAGGCACGAGTCATCATACCCTGGATATCCTGAAAAAAAGATAACAGACAATGCATTTCACCGCCCTTTTCTGCATTCTGCCCTGCTTCTTATTGAGAAAAAAATGCTCCCGTTCTATACTTGCAGCAGGTCAAAATCCTGCGGGCATTTATATAAGCTGAACCCAAATAATCTTGGAAAGTCTTCGCAGGAAATACCGGACAGGAGGCGTCTATGGTT
>ERZ772877.1591-NODE-1591-length-10023-cov-3.1877_pt1 | contig 10023 bp, 10 predicted proteins | sample MGYA00580583_ERZ772877 | MGnify/ENA primary metagenome ERZ772877 (study PRJEB29015, sample SAMEA2737661) | human gut metagenome | biome: human gut; feature: human-associated habitat; material: faeces | place: China | collected 2012 ... | reverse complement strand
TCCCATACCATTGCTGATCCCTACAGCTTTCATTTCATCATCTGACCATATAGATAATTTATTATTTTTATCTCCCATATTTTCCATAGCTTTGTACATAGCTTTTGAACTATCTACATTGCATGTTGGATCATTTTCAGCATGCGTATAATAAATTGGAATATCTAATAATTTTTGAGTATCAATTTTTTTAGAAACCATCGATTGTGTACTTTCATCCCAAGTATATACATTTCCTTGGAATGCTTCTTCAAAATTCGAAACAATTGTATCAAAAGGATCTTTTTCTCTACCTAATACTGCAAATGTTTGATTATGTACAGGAACAATTGGATCCATTGAGCAACAAGCTATAGCTCCAGCAAATATTTCAGGATATTGCATTAAAAATCTCATTGTTGCTCCTCCTCCACTAGAAGCACCTGCAACATAGACTTGATTTTTATTCACATTTCCATCATTAATTAGATTTTTAATCAATTGTGCTTGTAATGCATTGTTTTGGTCAATTAATTTTTTCTTATCTTCATTTTCTGCAGCACCATAGCTATAGTTTTCATTTCCAACTTGCATTTGTAATACTGCAACATCATAACCAGCATCTACCCAACCAGTTAATCCTTTATTCGCTACAAGAGTATCTTCTAAATTACCCTTGTATTCTCCACCACCATGATTCCATACAACAAGTGGTACATTTTTCTTAACTGATCCATCCGCATTTTTTGGTAAATACAACGCATATTCACGTGTTAATCCAGCATAAGTAAATGTCTTTCTTTCTGTATCATCTAAGACTTTAGTTTTAACTGTTGTTACATCACTTGCCTTAAAAGATAATGCATCATTAGTTAAACATTTAACTTCCCAATCCAATCTTTGAAATGACCAATCTGTTTTATAGATTCCAGCATAACAAAATGGATTCACTTTCATTTCTAACTTATTTCCTGATACACTTAATTCAATCCCATCATCTTGATAAGCTTCTGTCCAAGATCCTGTATTTACATCAAATGGAACAGTGCTTGAATTATTAATAATATCAAAATCTGCTGCTGTTAAATTTTGTATAATACTTTCATCACTTACCTCAATTTCAAATGAAGATACTTCTCTTTGTCCATCTCCAACTTGTGTGTTTGCAACAATAGAACTAACTGTTGGACTAGTAGCATAAACAGGCATACAAAGCATCGATAACGATAACGCTGCGCCTAATGATGCTGCTATTATTTTTTTACTTTTCATATTCTTTTCCTCCCTTTCGCACTTTCATACTATCACCTCCACCCACTGTAAGCGATTACAATATTATATCTATTGTTTCTTATTTTTTTACTACATATTAATATTTTATATTTGGTATTTTTTTATGGTACTTTTTAAATCCTATTTTTACTATTATTTTTAGTTATAGAAGATTGCTATTTAGGTATTGTACTTTTATAATATTATCGATTAAAGTAAACTTGGGGGGAGATTTATCACGAAAAAAACACTCTATTTAATGAGACATGGACAGACTTTGTTCAATCTACAACATAAAATACAAGGTTGGTGTGATGCACCTCTTACACCTTTAGGAATTAAACAAGCACAAATGGCAAAAGAATACTTTACAAATATTACTCTTGATCACGCTTATGCTTCTACTTCTGAAAGAGCATCGGATACTTTAGAAATCATTACAGATATGCCTTATACAAGATTAAAAGGTTTAAAAGAATGGAATTTTGGTGCTTTTGAAGGAAAAGATGAATGTTTAAATCCTAAACTACCTTATGGGGATTTCTTTAAACAATTCGGTGGTGAAGGTGAACTTGAACTTAGAGAACGTATGAATAAAACGTTAACTGAAATCATGGGTAAGAATGATCATCAAGTTGTTTTAGCAGTTTCTCACGGTGCAGCTTGCGCCCAATTCTATCGTGCATGGGAAGAACATGCAAAAGTAAAGAAAACGGAAAGATTTTATAATTGTTGTATTCAAAAATATGAATATGAAAATGGCATCTTTACTCTTGTTGAAATTTTTAATCGTAATATTACAGAATAGGAGAAGAATATGGATTCGACAAAACGTAAATCATTTAATGCAAATGTTGATTTGATTCATGGACCAATCTTTAAATCACTCATCATCTTTGCATTACCACTATTTATATCAAATATCTTCCAACAACTTTATAATACTGTTGATACCATGATTGTTGGAAACTTTTTAGGAGACGCTTCTTTAGCAGCCATTGGATCATGTACTTCCATTTATGACTTGCTTGTAGGTTTTGCTTTAGGGATTGGAAATGGTCTTGCTATTGTTACTGCAAGAAGTTTTGGCTCTAAAGATGAAAAATTATTGAAGAAATCAGTTGCTAGTTCTTTAGTCATTGGTATTGTTGTTTCAATTGGACTAACACTTATTGGTTTAATTTTCTTACAACCACTTCTTCATTTATTAAATACGCCTACAAACATTATTGATGAAGCTTATAGTTATATTTTCTTTATTGTTTTATTTATTATTGTTATGTTTGCTTATAACTTATGTGCTGGATTAATGAGAGCCATTGGTAACAGTGTCATGCCTCTTGTTTTCTTAGTTGTTTCATCTGTTTTAAATATTATTTTAGATTTAGTTTTTATTACTCAATTAAATATGGGAGTTCAAGGAGCTGCAGTCGCAACTGTTATTTCTCAAGGAACTTCCGTTATTTTGTGTATCATTTATATGTTTAAAAAGACACCTTTGTTAATTCCTAAAAAAGAACATTTTGAAGTTGATAAAGATCTTTATAAAGAATTATTAGGACAAGGGTTCTCAATGGGATTTATGAGTTGTATTGTTTCTGCTGGTTCTGTCATCTTACAATATGGTATTAATAACTTAGGTTATTTAATTATTGCTGGACATACTGCTGCAAGAAAACTTTATATGTTCTTTAATATGCCTTTTACAGCGATGGCTCTTGCTATTTCAACTTTTGTTTCTCAAAATAAAGGGGCTAATCAAAAAAATAGAATTAAAAAAGCACTTCGTTATGCTTATATCTATGACATTATTGGTGCAGCTATTGTAACTTGTATTATCTTATTATTTGGTTCTTCTTTAGTGAAATTAATATCTGGTTCAAGTAAAGAAGTTGTTTTACATAATGGGACACTTTATCTTACAATTGTTGGACCTTTCTATGCCGTGCTTGGAATATTGATGCAAACACGTTATGCACTTCAAGGAATTGGTCAAAAACTTCTTCCTTTAATTTCAAGTGTGATTGAATTCTTTGGAAAGATTATCTTTGTTATCTTTTTAATTCCACGTTTTCAATATATGGCTGTTATCTTCTGTGAACCGGTTATCTGGTGTGTAATGACAGTTCAACTTGTTTATTCTTTCTATCATAATCCTTATATTAAAAATAATTAAAAAAATTGGACGGTGCCAAAGCATCGTCCTTTTATTATATTAAATTTCTTCACCATTAGATTCACAAACTTTTTTATACCAATAGAATGAATCTTTTTTACTTCTAGAGAAATCTCCAGTTCCATCATCATGTCTATCTACATAAATGAATCCATAACGTTTTGCATATTGTCCTGTTCCAGCTGATACTAAATCAATTGGTCCCCAAGTTGTATAACCAATTAATGGTACGCCACCTTCAATAGCTTCTTTCATTGACGAAAATATGTTATCAAAGAATACGAGAGCTAATGATTATTATCTTTTTTTAATTCATTGAATCAACACCATAAGTTATTCCCAAAAAATGAATATTTTTTTAAAATCAAGAATAGAATAATGACAGGTTACATTTATTATGCTAGTATACATTTGTATATGATAATACCGAAAAATAAAAAAAATTAAAAAAATGGTAATAGGAGATAACAACATGCAACTTATTGTTAGAAAAAAATATTTAGATGAGCTGATTGAATTATATGGGACACCTGATATAAAAGTAATCACAGGTATTAGACGAAGCGGAAAATCAGTATTACTTCAAGAGTTTGTCACTTACTTGCAATCATTACAGGAACAGGTGAATATTGTAATGATAAACCTGCAAGAATTAGAGTTTGATCAGTTATTAGAGTACCATGAATTGCATAAATACATTTTGAATCAGTACAAAGAGGGTATGCCAAATGTTTTATTGATCGATGAAGTTCAATTATGTCCTCAATTTGAACTTGCAATCAATAGCATTTATGTAAAAAGAATCTACGATATTTATATCACTGGTTCAAATGCATTTTTACTAAGTTCGGATCTAGCAACACTTTTTACTGGAAGAACAATGGAAATACAGGTATATCCATTTTCTTTTGTAGAATATCTCACTTACTACAAAATCACAAAAGAATATGATGAAGCTTTTGATCAGTATGTACGAACTGGTGGTATGCCTGGAGCTTATGTATATAAGACTGAAAACAGACAATATGACTATGTTAGAGACGTATATTCAACTATCCTTATAAGAGATTTGGTTGAAAAATATAAGATCAGAAATAAATCAGAATTTACCAACATCTCTGAATTTATGATGGATAATATTGGTAACTTGCTTTCTCCAAATAATATTTGTAGAACCTTAAATAATAGTCAAAGCGAAATAACCAGAAAAACAGTATCAAAATACATTAGCTATTTAGAAAATGATTTTCTTTTCTATGAAGCAAAACGCTATGACTTAAAAGGAAAAAAATATCTAACGAATAATAGCAAATATTATCTTTGTGATTCATCATTTCGTTATGCAGTTAATGGGACAAGAAACATGGACTTTGGAAGAGTTTATGAAAATATTGTTTATTTAGAGTTACGTAGAAGAGGATATGAAGTATATGTGGGAAAACTTTATAAAAAAGAAATAGATTTTGTAGCCAAGAAACGTGAAACACAACTATATATTCAAGTGAGTGATAATATTTCGAATGAAAAAACATTTGAAAGAGAATATTCTCCACTACTTGCCATAAGAGATGCATATCCTAAAATGATAATTGCAAGAACATATCATGAAACTTATGACTATAAAGGTGTGAAAGTTGTTGATATTTGCAGATGGTTACGAGAATGTTAGCAATTTTTAACAAAATAAAGAATATATAGAAAAAAGATGAACATAGGGGGTAATTTCATTATATATTAATCATCTAATTGCTTACAAAATGATTTCATCATCTTTTCTATATTTCTATCAAAAAATTGGACGGTGCCAAAACATCGTCCTTTTATTATATTAAATTTCTTCTCCGTTAGATTCACAAACTTTTTTATACCAATAGAATGAATCTTTTTTACTTCTAGAGAAATCTCCAGTTCCATCATCATGTCTATCTACATAAATGAATCCATAACGTTTTGCATATTGTCCTGTTCCAGCTGATACTAAATCAATTGGTCCCCATGTTGTATATCCAATTAATGGTACACCATCTTCAATAGCTTCTTTCATTGCATGGATATGTCCTTTGAAGTAATCTATACGATAATCATCATGAATTGATCCATCTTCTTCTACTGTATCAAATGCTCCAAAACCATTTTCTACAATCATTAATGGAGTATGTGGATAACGATCATGTAATAAGTTTAATGTATATCTTAAACCATCTGGATCGATTTGCCATCCCCAGTCAGATGCTTTTAAGTATGGGTTTTTAGCACCTTTTGACATATTACCTGCAGTAGTTTCAGCATTTTCATCAACAGTTACACAATTTGACATGTAATATGAGAATGTATAGAAATCAACTGTACCTTCTTTAATAATCTTCTTATCTTCTTCTGTAATATAAGAAGTATCAATATTATGTTCTTTAAAATATCTAAAGATAAATGATGGATATTCACCACGTACTTGAACATCTCCACAGAAATTGTTTTTAAAGTTATCTTCATCAAAAGCAGCTAAGATATCTTTAGGATTTGGTGTAAGTGGATATAAAGTTGTATGAGCAATCATATTACCAATCATGAAATCAGGATTGATTTTATGACCTTCAATAACAGTTTTAGCACTTGCTACAAATTCATTGTGTAATGCTTCAAACATAATTTGTTCATTTGATTTTAATTCATTTAATGGAATTCTATGATCTGCATTAACATCTTCTGGATCCATTAATCCAAGTCCATAAAGGTTACCAATTCCACCTTCACCCATACATGCAATATTGATTTCGTTGAATGTTAACCAATATTTAACTTTATCTTTATAACGTTTCATACATGTTGTAGCGTATTTCACAAACATATCGATTACTCTACGATCAGAGAAACCATTGTATTTTGTAACAATATTCCATGGAATTTCATAATGACATAAAGTAACTAATGGTTCCATACCATGTTTATGACATTCATCAAATACTTTGTCATAGAAAGCTAACCCCGCTTCATTAGGTTCTTCATCATCACCATTTGGGAAAATACGTCCCCAGTTGATAGATAATCTAAATACTTTCCATCCCATTTCAGCAAATAAAGCAATGTCTTCTTTATAATGATGATAGAAATCTACCGCTTCATGACTAGGATAAAAAGCTTCTGGATCTGTTTTTGGTAAGAATGTTCTTGGTGTATTAACATCTCCACCTAATAACATATCTGGTACCGATAAACCTTTACCATCTTCTAAATATGCTCCTTCACATTGGTTAGCAGCAACAGCGCCACCCCATAAAAATCCTTTAGGAAAACCCATTTTCATTACCTCCTTGTTTTCTCTACAAACATTATATAGGAAAATTATTGAAATTGCTTTCATAATATGAAAAAACTATTCAACATTTTCCCACCAATGTTCTTGATAAGTTTCTATATGACTATAATCGACAATTTCCCCAATCTTTGGTGTCGCCACATTTAAGTTTTCTTTTTGTGATCTTGTGGTAATTTGAATAATTGGATCATCCCAAGCATGATTACAAATACAAAAAGCACCCCAATGAACAGGAACTGTCCATTTAGCATGTAGGTCTTTCATTGCTTGAATACCATCTTTTGGTAACATATGAATGTTAGACCAGGACTTATCATATTGTCCATCTTCAATCATTAATAAATCAATGTCACCAAACTTTTCATAAACTTCCTTGAAATGATTTCCATAACCGGTATCCCCCGTAAAATAAGTTGTATATTTATTATTTTTAAAAACATAGCCACTCCATAATGTTTTATTATTTTTCCAAGGAACACGCCCAGTAAAATGCCTACCTGGTGTTGAAGTAATCGTTAGTCCGTCTACTTTTACTTCATCCCACCAATTCATAACATGAATTTTCTTTTCATTGACTCCCCAACGAAGAAGATGTTTTTCGACGCCTAGAGGAACACAATACTCTTTGACTTTTTTATCTATTTGTTTAATTGTTTGATAATCTAAATGATCATAGTGATCATGAGAAATGGCAAGAACATCAATACTTGGCACATTTTCTATATCTATTGGTAATTTAGTAAAACGTTTTGGTCCAATAAAAGGAACTGGCGAACTATAGTTTGAAAAAACAGGATCCATTAATACGTTCTTTCCTTCTATTTGAAGTAATGAACTTGAATGTCCAAACCAAATCCATTTAAGTTCATCGTTCTTCGCTTTTTCTATTTTCTTTAACTGATGAACAGGTATTTCACCTTTAGGAACTTTTTCTTCATTTTTATACTCGCTCTTTTGTCCTGTCATCAGTTGAATTTCAGGATTTCCATGAAATATTCCCTTTTTATATAAAGAATTTCTTGCTTTATATTCTTTTTGGTCATCCTCTGTCACACGCCCACCTAAACTCGGCCAAAATTTAATAAACAACAAAGCAATAACTCCAATACATAAAATGACAATCCCTATTATTTTTAATATTTTCTTCATCTTTTTTTACTCCATATAAAGTGTAACAGTGACACTTCCTTTCCCTAATGCTTCTTTTAAATATGTTGTAGCTTTAATATGTCCTAACTTCGTAAAATCCCATGTATTTTGATTATAATAAAGACATAACTTATTACCTAGATATAAAATAATATCTCCCTCTTTTGTAGTTATTGTTTTATCATTACGAGGTAAAGTAGTTCCTAAATCTCCTACTTTTTCAAAGTTTCCATAATCATCTAAAGATAGTACTCTTTTTTCTTTAGATACATATTCTTTAAATGCTTTTGCACTTGTATTGTTTTCTAACTCAATTTCAAATGTATATTCGTTAACTTCTAGTCTCATTATTTCTCTTCCCTTTTCTTTTTCTATACTTTTTTGATGAATTGGTTTATTTGCAAAAAGAAATAAACCTGCAATTATAACAAATACTAAAATAATTCTTTTCATTATTGTATAGCTCTTCCCATTTCATAAGCTTTCTTTAAGGCAGGATGATCTTTAATACTATTAGGAATATCAACACCACCTGCAAATACACTTCCTACAAAATGAGCTTTAGGATAACAATTAACCCATCCTTTCAAACCAGTGATAGCACGTTTATCTACCCCTTCTTCATTTTCGGCAGCTGTTGAGAGTAAATAAACATCTCTAAATTGATAATTAGATGTATAAAGAGAATTAGCTCGATCAATCATGACTTTCATTTGTCGGACATTTCATAATAATAAATCGGCGTTACCCATACCACAACATCTGCCTGTTTAATTTTTTCAGTAATAATATTAGCATCATCATCTATTACATAATGTCCCAATTTTTGACAACTTAAACACCCTTTACAAAAAGCAATCTTTTTATCTTTTAAACTGATTTCTATTACATCATTGCCACTTTCTTTTGCGCTTTGAATAAAAGCATCAGCAAGTTGATCAGAATTACTATTTAATCTTAAACTTGTTTTAATAACACATATTTTTTTAGCCATCTTCTTTTCCTCCATTTGAATATTATTATATTCTATGATAAATTAATAGTAATACCTAAACTTAACTTTAGGTCAAGAGGAGGAACTAAAAATGTATTCTATTGGTGAAATATCAAAAATGTTTGACTTACCTATTTCTACATTACGTTACTATGATAAAGAAGGATTATTTCCTCATTTAAAAAGAGTAAATGGGGTAAGACAATTTAGTGAAAATGAAATAGAAACCTTACGTATAATTGATTGTTTAAAAAGATCAGGTTTAGAAATCAAAGATATTAAAGAATATATGAACTTATGTTCATTAGGAAATTCTACTTTAAAACAAAGAAAAGAAATCTTTGTTAAACAAAAAGAAGAAGTATTACAAGAGATGGAAAAACTTCAAAAAGTACTTTCAATGCTTAATTATAAATGTTGGTATTATGATCAAGCTATTGAAAAAGAAGATGAAGGTTATGTTCGAGCTCTTTCTTTTGAACAACTTCCACCACAAATTCAACAATACTATCAACATAGTCATGAGGATTGTTAGAGATGAAAAAGAAAATATTAATAACACTCATTTTAATTCTTTGTGTGGGTTGTTTTGGCATCTATGTCAATGATTATTATCATGCACAAGATGATGCCCTAGAGATCTTAAATCATAAAAATGTTAAAAAAGTAAATTCAAATCTTATTACATTAACACCTAAAAAGAAAAGTGATGTAGGTATTATCTTTTATCCTGGAGCCAAAGTAGAAAATACAGCCTATTTGCCTTTATTAAAACATTTAACAAACAAAGGCTATAACTGTTATTTATTAAAGATGCCTTTTAACATGGCTATCTTTAATAAAAATGCAGCTAATAAAATTATTAATCAATATCCAAATATAAAACATTGGTACATATGTGGTCATTCAATGGGTGGAGCCATGGCTTCTTCCTATGTTTCTAAAAATAAAGATAAAGTAGATGGTTTAATTCTATTGGGTTCTTATATTTATGGAGATGTATCAGATAAAGATGCACTTACTATTTATGGTTCTTTAAATACAAGTGTTAAAAAGAAAATTGATTATAAAAGAAATATCGTTGTCATCAAAGGTGGAAATCATGCAAACTTTGGTAACTATGGTCATCAAAAAGGTGAT
>ERZ772877.1588-NODE-1588-length-10048-cov-6.45482_pt1 | contig 10048 bp, 9 predicted proteins | sample MGYA00580583_ERZ772877 | MGnify/ENA primary metagenome ERZ772877 (study PRJEB29015, sample SAMEA2737661) | human gut metagenome | biome: human gut; feature: human-associated habitat; material: faeces | place: China | collected 2012 ... | reverse complement strand
TTACTTTTCCTCAAAATTTTCTCGTATTATCCCCTTGACTTAATACCATTGGACTTTCTGCGGCGGAGCTTACGCCGCTTTCCTCTTCTTTGGCTGTGTCAGACACAAGCGGATGACCCGTTCACACTCATCCATCTCCATCAGTCCGATGTGTGCGTCCTGTTCCGGAATATTCAGGCTGCGCGCCAGCCAGCGGTAAGCCGCGCTCCGGCTCCACCCCTGCTTTTTCCAGAACTGATCGAAAATGCGGTGTGTCTCCTGACGCTTCAGGCGGAGAACGGTGTTGGCCACCTTTCCCATCGGTCGGCCATCCGGATAGCACCCGACATAGGCGTTGCAGTTGACGCATAAGTAGATCGGCTCACGCCCCTTGGGATAGAGGGCGCGGGTCGTGGACTTGATGATCTTCCCACCGCAATAGCGGCAGATGCTTGGAATTTCCATGGAAGATGCTTCCCTCCATTCTCACGCAGCCTTTCCACCTGCGGCTTGCTTTGGCGCACGCATCGGGGACTGAAGGTAGCGTGTCTCGCCTGGACGGATCACAAGCAGGCCGTTTTGATCAAATTCCAATGTGATCCGTCCGCGCAGCTGCTTGAGATACCGCATTAGCTGTTTGAAATCGTAATAAAAGGGATAGGGCGACGGGCTCAGGATCAGGGCCTTGACGGGCACGCTGGCCCTCCCGTCGGAGGTTTCCGCACTGACAACCATTTCGTGCTCTCCGAACATGATCTCTCCGCGGCCGGAGGAATCCTTATCAGCAGACGCCAGGGATGTAACCGCGTCTACTGCGGCGTATAGTTCAGCAGCTTCTATCGAGGCGCTGTACGCGCCCTGAATACGGTCCAGAAGCCCATCTGTGTCCGGGTAGCTGCCGTCAATCAGGTGCGTACAGAACATCGTTGTGCCATTCCAGAAGGCCAGGCCCTCGCGGGTCAGGCCCATTTGGTAAACATCGCTGTCCAGGGAGATGGCTGCCAAAATGGACAGGGAGCGGGCTGGGACTAAAATGCAGGTTTCCGAGGCCGCGACACAATTTTTATCCCCGGCTGCCTCCGCAATGCAAAAGCCGTTGCTGCTCGTGGCCTTCAGGCCGTATGGCCCTACTTTCAAACGCACAGTCTTAAGAATATTTTGTTGGTCGCCGGCCGCGGCCGCGAACAAGGTCTGGCGGGCCAGGGAGCATATCCCGCTGACCGGGATGGTGTCTTCCAGAAAGGGGACCTCCGGAAGCGGGTACTTAGCGGCGTCTAAGATGTTGAGCCTGTACTCCGCATAGCCGGAGCCGATGTGGATGATACCAGGGCCTACCGTAGAAAAGGAAACCTGATCTCCCGGAAGCCGCTTCAGAATGTCCGGCAGCAGATCTGCCGGAATGACAGCGCTTCCGCTCTCCTCCACCGCAGCGGGCATGGAGGCACGGATGGAAACCTCCTGATTGGTTGCCGTCATGGTCAGCATAGCCAGCCGTGCGTCTGCTTCCATGTGGATACCTTTCAGTTCCGGGATGGTTGTGATTTTCGGCACTGCTTTGGATGCTTGGGCGGCCAGGACCAGCGCCGAATCACGGTTTGCATGTACGCGCATGATGTTTACCTTCCTTTCTATGCAATTTGGAATAGGAGAAGCTGATCTTCATCGACTTCCCCTTTTTTCCGCTTGTGCTCAGCTTTCGCCGTCTCAAAAAAGACGGGGGAATCCTGCGGAAGAACTGCGGCCTGTGGAACCGTCCTCTCCTCCGTACCAAAGGTGAACTCCAATATGGATGGAGAACTGCGCCCCAACACAGCGCTGTCCGTTTTCCGCACCTCGTCTGAAAAAATGGACCATGCCGCCGTCTGAGGCTTCAGCATAGCCATCCGCTTGAACGTAGCCGCAAGGTCTTCCACGCTGTCTTTGATGCCCATCATCAGCTCACGGGCCATCAGAGTCGTCATATCCTCGCATTCCGACATGGCGGACAGGCCCTCTTCGCTGAAGGAGCCCTCGATCATGCCGGCAGCGGCCAGCTTGGAGGCCATCAGCTTGATTGCCTTATGCTGCATTGTGCCTGCGTGATAGAGCATGTAGACCTCTACCCGGGGTGCAGACTGGTTGATTCGCCAGCTGCGCAGGCTGGCTTGACGCAGCGTAAAAAGCTTGTAGCCCGTATCATAGAAAATCAGCGTTGTGAAGGCATTCAGGTCCAAGCCGGTTTCCACAAGCGAGGGATTTCCGATCAGCACCTGAAGGCCATGGTCAAGGCGATCCTGCACCCAGTCCTCCCGGGCCTCCGGTTTCACTTTTGCCTCCAGGATCGTGGCGTTCCAGCCGCGCTCTGTCACAAGCTTCAGGAGCCGCTTTGGAGTATCCAGACGGGTCCAGTTTGTATAAATGAGCACCTTCCCGCCGGCCGCGATTTTTTCCTCCGCGATTTTCAGCACCATTTGATCCTTCGGCATGATGGCGCCAGGCGGCATCGTGTCCTTGGGTTTGACAATATCGTAGCCATCGAAAGGGTGCTTGATTGCGGGCTGGCCATAGGGTTGGTCTGGATGAGCGGTCAGAAGATTCATATATGAGGACAGGATTTTTTTACATGCCTTCTTATCGCTTTTCATCACATGCTTCAGCGTATCTTCAAGCCGCTTGTATTCCTTCCGCACTTCTGGCGCCATCTCAATCGGCACTGGGATCTCCTCATACTCAGGCAGGACCTTTCCCATGTCTGTCAGATTCAAAAATGCGGTACAGTCCAGCAGAAAGCGTGTATAGACCAGCGGCGAAACACCCGGCTTCAGACGGCTGCCCTTTTTACTCCGTACAGTACGCCGGTTTGAGTTGTAGGCGCCTTCCCGCTCTTCGTAAATATTCTGTATCACACCGTATTCTGTGTCGAATTTTCTGCTGTCCCTATATGGTTTTCCATCCTGGCACATGCGGCGCGGGGCGATCCGGTAGAGGAGATAGAACAGTCCGGAGCTATACCCGTTGACAAGGGTGGCGGTCATACCGACCACCTTCTTTGCCGTGCTCAATAGCTCCTGCATAGCGTCCCCTTGTCCGGAATTGTTGTTATACTGGTGCAGTTCATCTGCGATCAGTGCAAAAATTTTTCCTTTGTAGGCGCGCTTGATGTAGCTGCTGAGCGGGAACGTCCGATAGGCTCCCCGGATCGGAAACGGTATGTCAGGACAGTTTGCCAGCTTAGTCATCCGATCCCGTATGGCTTCGTTTGGAATATCCTCCCGGTATTCGTTCAGGAGCGGGCGGAACACAAATCCATAGCTCCCGAGCTTTGCCCACTGTGTCTGTTGATTCCACAGCGTTGGATTGAGAGCAGTCCACAGGGAACTTCCGCAGATCTTGCACTTGTGGTTTTCCCGATTCTCACTTCTGAAAAAACGGGGGCCAGCCGGCACACAGTAGGCGACCCCATCTTTGCTGATATTCTCCATGATGACCGCCCCGCAATCCGGGCAGCAGAACACGTGCCGAAGGGGACTGAATCCGACCGCGGGCATCTCCTCGTTGGCGCGAGGCCGGGCAATATTCAGCCCCTCACGATTCCATTTTCGGAAAATCACAGCGGGCGCCCGCATATAGCCGTCCCTGGCCTTTTCCTTAGAGATGATGGCAAAGCAGTTCCGGCTCCCCTGCTCGTACAGCTTGTAAAGAAGATCAAACTCACTGATACTCCTAACAACTGCGGCAAAGGTGTTTGGGATGCTTTCTTCGATTTCCCGCACCCACTTTTTTGTGACGTGGGCAGGGCAGAGGACAATGCTGAAGGTTTTTGAGTGGCCCGCGCTTATCTGATGGGACTGTAACCCGGCGGCCGCAACTGCAACGCTTCCGATCTTGGTCTTTCCGGTCCCGCATCCGGCTACGATCAGGGCGACCTTACTTTGGCCGAGCTTCCGCTTGATTGCTTCGGCTACTGCGAGCTGGGCGTCATAGAGGGGATACCCGGCGTGCGCACGGACATACTCGTTGATGTCTAATACCTCTCCAGACAGCGGCTCAGCGGCCGGGTCAAACAGAGGCACGAACAGCTTCTTGATCCGTTCTGCCACGGTAACGCCAAAGGTGTTCAGGTAGTCTGTTACGGAGTGAACTCCATCCAGCAGAGAGGGACCCGGGGACGCGCCCGGAATTTTAATTTTTCCCCGCTTCAGGCCGTCCTCCATGACCCGGACCAGATTTTGATCCTTCGCTTCACAGCAGAGCTTCCATGCCTCCAACTCCTGATACAAAGAGCGCACCCTGAGAGGGCGGAGGATTCTGCGCCGCTTTAGTTCCGCGAGAACATAGTCCTGATATTCCGGGATCATGGGCACATAGGATTTCTGGTCAATGGCCTGGAACAATTCATCCTCATTTCCAGGGTGGCAGAAAATATAGCAGATGTGCGCTGGAATGTCCTGCTGAGGCACATCATCATCAAACAGGTCGTCTTTCTGCGCGTGCTTCCTGCTTTTCTCGTCCTGGCTTTTTGAACTTTCCTGGATCTCATCTTCCGCAATCAATGTGGCTTCCGCGTACAATCCCTCATGGCTCACCTCCCGGCGGTATTGCTTGGAAAGCGATTTCAGCGTGAGGAAGCTGCCGTCAACATCCTCGATTTCGATGGTAGCTCCGCCATAGATGGCGTCCGTAAGCCCCCGCACGACTTCGGCATAGCCGCCGAATCGCAGTCCGGCTAATGTCGGGGAAGGATCTTCGCTCCAGATCACGGCATCTGCGTATGCGTTCAGCCGTATCCCTTTTTTGAGATCCTGATAGGTAACTTTCATGAGCCTTTTGGCTTCCATTCATGGACGTACTCCTTTCGTTTTTTGCACAAAAAAAGCCGCAGTCCCCTATGAAGTGGGTAACTGCGGTTTTTGTGTCGATGTTAGGTATTTAGGATGTGGACAAGTCTCCACAGGCCCCAAGGGACCCATGGGAGCAATCTCCGACCTGGCGAAATCTGGCCTAAATACAAATAGAGCATACCATATCAGAATCTGTTTGGACAGTTGCGGTTTTCTCCATGATGAGCGCTGCCTGTACGTTGAAATTATAAACAATGTCTTTTGTCTGGCGAGAGCCGGAGGGGAAAGAGACGGGGCCCAACAGCGATTGAGCCAGCCTTTGTCTCTGCAAGTGCTTCCGATTTTGTGTTTCTGGATGGGTCAGTTCATCTCCTGACGATCAATTAAAAGGTATCCGCGTCTCTTTACAGATTTCAAAATATACCGGCTTGTCTCTGAATCCAGGCATAACTTCTTTCTGAGGTTTCGCATATAATTACTGGATTCTGTTAAGGTCGCCGGTTTTCCGTCTCTCTCTTTGTCAATGATTTGAATGATCTCCGAATGCGATACGAGCTGTCCTTCATAGGCCGCCAGCAGATGGAGCAGATGAAATTGCGACCGGGTGAGCGTGTATTGTATTCCATCCATAATGACCTTTCTCCGCGCTGGATAAAATCTGATTCCGAAAGCCTCCGTGACAGGCTCAAACCCATGGGTCATTAAGAGATTTCCTGTGCTGCCGGCGTGTTCTATAATGGACTGTATATTTTCCAGCATGTTTTTTTCTTCTTCCTGGCCTTCCGATACAAATGCGAATACCTTCATAAACACTTCCTCCGTATATTATTTTCAGGCAGGCACCAATACAATCAATTATACTAATTTATATTTCGTTAAGCAATCATTTTTCTGTTGATTTTTGACGGAAAATGCTGCCTTTCAACTTTCCTTTGGACTCCATAGCAGCCTGATTTTTATCATCTTTAACCGACTATGCCCGTTGCTTGATAGATTGTTCGCTTTTATAGCGCACATATAATTATAGGTGGTCAAAGCTAAAAACTATGTAATACAAAACATAGAATTATATGTATGCTATTTTATCAAAGGGTGTTGCAATGAAAAGTGTGATGGAATTGCTGTATGAGCTTCGTGTTGATCATGATCTGACCCAAGCAGAAGTAGGTGCGGTGCTGGGGATCTCCCAACAACACTACTCCAAATATGAAACGGGTGAATATGAGCTTCCACTCCGCCATTTTGTTTCACTGGCAAATTATTATCAGGTTTCCGCCGACTATCTGATCGGACGCCATCACAATCTGGAGCTGAAAGAGGAAGACATGGTTTACCTGACCGCTCAATACAGCTGCGGAAATCTGCTCCGTGATGTGATGGGCCTCAGTGCGAAAGGCCGGCAGGCTGTTTTGGAATATGTACATTTGTTGCAATTAAAGGAACAGAGCAAAAATGCGGATTGAACTGGTTGCCCGCATGAAAAAAGCGCAGAATTGGAGCATGAATAGTCCGTCCGGATGGGCGGGCTTTTCTTGTGCATACATAGAAATTTTGGTGACTGGAACACTTTCCCGTTGGAAAATTGTCGAGAAATATCTAAAAAGGATATTTTACATCTATTCTAGTCAACATTATATCAGGTTTCATTGTAAAATCAATAAACTGGATAAAAAACATCTGTAGTAGATAGGTGTAGGTGAGTATATAAAGTGGGAAAGAATTTGTTTCTGATCCGAGGCAATATATGCGCGGAGCGCGTCCGGCTGGGCCGGGCGTTGCAGAAGCCTCCGATGACGCAGGACGACCTCGCACGTAAAATACAGCTATTGGGGATGGAGATGACCCCTTTAATTATCTCCCGAATTGAGAAAAACCAGAGGCATGTCTGTGACGCGGAGCTGCGCACCCTTGCAAGGGCCCTTTCTGTATCTATGGATTGGCTGTGTGGGGATACAGATGCGCTATAAACACAGGTACAGCAAAAGAAAAATGGGTGTAACGCTGGAGCGCTGCGCCCTCGTGATAAAACCACAATCTTTATCCGCATATGAGAACTTTAGGCGCCTTCTTTAGGGCCCTGTCTCGGTGCCAATCTATCGTATTGGATGATAGTGTCTCCGGTCTGTAGATTGAGTTTTTCTTTTTTCAGCAAGGTATAACGCGGCTGACCCTCGGCATAGTCCTTTTCCGATTTTGGGAAAAAGGTACGGCATACCTGCGTGTCCTCGCCCATACGCCGTGCCAGAAATAAGTATACCGGTGTACCCTCGAAACTGTTTTGCAGCAGGTAGTCCGCCTGAATCGCTGAAAAAGCATGTACCTTGGAATTATAGCGGAAAACAATCTCGTTGCTATCCAGAAATTCTTCCAGATGGGCCAGCGGCTTCAGGCGCGGCTCCATCTGTTTGAAAAAAACACTCCGCTGGGCATGGGAAAGTGTAAGATTTCCAGATAGGATTTCCTGCATGATATTTGCTCTTTTCCCGGTTAGAAAACGGACATTATCTGTCAGCTTATGCAGGCCGGCCAGGTGATGAAAATCTGATGGATCAAATGAGATTGTAAAATCTATGGTCCGTCCCTTCCTGCCCGCAACAATATGATATTGGTAGGTAAGCAGTTGATGGAAACCAACCGCACATGTTTGAAGTAAATCCATCCTGAATCCTCTTTCATGTAGCAGAAAACCCCGCCGTAAGGCGGGGCTTTCTGGTGCATTTTCTTTCGGCTACTCAAAGCCTACGCCGGTTTGAGGTTTCGCTGCACAACCCCTCCTGAAAGCTCCATAAGACGATGCCGACCGGCGCACCCTCCTACTTCAACGCTTGGACAGACACACGCCGTTGCCTGTCTTACATTATTATAATACGCAGTATTTCAGAATATGTCAATATATTTTTGGCTAGTTGTGTTGCTTCAAATGGGACCATAGCATGACATTGCGGTGGTCGCTCTTCTTGCAAACTCCAGGATTATAGGATAGAATATGATTGATAATCTCCAATTATCCTACGCGAAAATGATTCGAAATGGTTAGGTCAGTTTTTTCTTGGGGATGGCTTATGAACTTTGCTTATGTCAATGAAATTGTATCGCAGCTACTCTCTAATACCTTTTCTGTGTTTTGCGGTGCTGGAGCCAGTGCTGATATTACAAACAGCAAGTGGGAAGATATTTTCTGCGAGACAACCAGGAAATTTTATCACCGTAAACTGAGCGATGATATCTATTTTTTAGCGGACTTAGAAAAACACTACTACAACGCAGACCATTTCTATAAAGATATTGTAAGTGTCGTTTCCAACGGGAGCGGAAAAGAATCCGCGCACATCAATGGAATTATTAACTTGAATCTCAATCAAGTGTGGACCACTAATTTTGATACCCACATCGAGGAAACTATTTACAGAAAATACAGGGTCAGGCCAACAGTTATAAAGGACTCAAAAGATTTATTCTCGGTTTCTCTCAATGGACCATATATCGTCTACAAGTTAAATGGCTCGGTAGAAGATACTTCTTCCATGGTCCTGACCAAAAGCGATTTTTTTGATTACTTCAAAAAGCAACGTCTGATGTTTGAACTGCTAAAACGACAGCTGGTTCTGGATTCCTTTTTATTTGTAGGGTATAGCTTTAAAGACGACTTAGTTCTCAATGCTCTGCGGGAAATCAAGGAAATCTTTCCGGAGCAAGGAAAGCAGCATTATCGGTTTTCAGTGGAGGCCCCATCGAACGGGGATACTTGTCAGGAACAGTTCAGGCAATATGAAAGGCGCTATTTCGAAGATAAGTACAATATCAAAACGATTCAGCTGCAAAGCTATCACGAGATCGATTTGTATCTTGGAGAAATTTACAAGCGGTTTTGCAACCACAATGTGTTTATCTGCGGCTCTTTCCGGGAAATTTCCGGCGAAGCACGGTTTCACATTGAACAGTTAGTAGATCACTTGATTCGGCGGCTGTTTGAGCATGGTTTTAATGTATACTCTGGTAATGGCCGGGGGCTGGGCGAAATTGTTGTCGCACGTTCCAATAAGTATCAGGAACAAACTCATGGGAAATTGATCAACCGCCCCTTTATCTTTACTGGAGACAGCACCCCGCAAAAGCAGGAGAAAAACAAACTGATCATGAAAGACTGCAGTACTATGATCATAATATGCGGACAAGATGAGAGCCTGAGCACCAGCAAAAATGTCTTGGATCAGTTTCATCAGTTTATGGCAGACAGTGAGACGGGCGCCATGCCGCTTATCATTCCGCTCCCATCCACCGGTTTTGCTGCCAAAGAGATTTTTATGTCGGAGGAATTTAACGCGTCTTCATGTTACCGGGAAAACCCCCAGCTGTATCAGCGTATCAATGTTTGTAGCGATCCGGAACAGTTGGCAAAACTCGTTGTAAACCTGATCGCATCCTACAGGATGGAACCCACCGTATAGAGGACAATATTCTCCATGATCTGAAGCTCGCGCTTTTCCTCTCGCAGACCTATCCCGCAGACTTGATGATAAATGAAATTGATCGTTTTGAAACTCATGTAGTCCGTCTGACGGTCAAAGGCCGCCACGAAAAAAATATTAAACAAACTAGCAACACGCATATCGTAGTTGTCTTTCCCAATATTATCATATTCTCGCAAGAGCTGATATAATAAAGACTGCTTGTCCTTAAAACGCAGCAATACATCCTGGACCTTTTGTATAGACACGCTCTGCAACTGATCGCTGGTGATTTTTGCGAGGATATGCAGGGCAACTCGATAAAAGTCTTCAGGGCCGGACAAAATCTTATAGACTAACTGTTTACATAGGATGAAGGCATCTGGAATGGCATTCGGGACGCAGCCGAGGAATATGGGAAAGATATGAAGCTCCCCTTTTAAATGCCGTTCCTCCAAGATTCGAAACTCCTCCAGACAAATGTTCCCCTCGGGGAACTGCTGGGAATAGAATACTACGGCATACCGGATTTGCGGATTTGCCGCTCCTTGCTGAATGTTAGTCTGATATCTGTGATCACCGAAAAAGATGTTCCGACGGTCATACCAGATATTCAAACCAAAGTTTTGAAGAAAGTGGTAGAAATCGTTGATAATGGGTAAGCGATCCTGTACAGCGAAGCAGAAAAATATCATACAATACCCCCTTCAGAAACAAAACCACCAGCCTTCAAATATCTCAATGTTGGATAATTGGAGATTATCTATCGTTCCAAGTGGCAGACTCAAAGGTGACCGTTGC
>ERZ772877.1576-NODE-1576-length-10158-cov-2.34515_pt1 | contig 10158 bp, 9 predicted proteins | sample MGYA00580583_ERZ772877 | MGnify/ENA primary metagenome ERZ772877 (study PRJEB29015, sample SAMEA2737661) | human gut metagenome | biome: human gut; feature: human-associated habitat; material: faeces | place: China | collected 2012 ... | reverse complement strand
TGAAAGGACAGAGGATCTGCCTGTGATTGTGATGGACCATCAGCCGGGAAATATCCGGGACTATGGGGAAGAGACAGACCTGATTCTCTGCGGGCATACCCATAAGGGACAGATGTTCCCCTTTAATCTGATTACGGATGCGGTTTTTGATGTGGATTATGGATATTACCGGGCATCCGTTGATTCGCCCCAGGTTATCGTCACCTCAGGCGCAGGAACCTGGGGGCCTCCCCAGCGGGTTGCCACGGACAATGAAGTGGCGGAGATACTGGTGATGCTTCCTGTAAGACAGTAAGGGCAGCTGAAGAAGGCATAAAGATACAAATAAGGACACATTCTTTGGCGAACCACGTTCTTGTTTTCAGACGGTATTTCTGTATGATGATAGATGATGGGCTGTTTTTCAGACTACAGACAGAGATTAATACAGACAGGGATTAATACAAACAGGGATTAATACAAACAGACATTAATACAAACAGAGAGGGATACAAGATGAAAATAGGCGTACGCGCACACGATTACGGTAAACACAGTATAGAAGGGCTGGCATCCCTGCTGCGTGAAGAAGGCTATGATGGGGCCCAGCTGGCGCTTCCCAAGGTATTTGAGGAGATTGACAGCTATGAGGATATCCGGCTGTCCCACATTGAGCGAATCAGAAGGGCATTTGAGAAGAACCGGGTGGAGATTCCGGTGATGGGATGCTACATGGACCTGGGCAATCCCGACCGCAGTGTAAGGGAGTATGCGGTGGAGACTTTGAAAAACTGCCTGCTTTACGCAAAGGAAATGGGAGCCGGCGTGGTGGGAACCGAGACAGCATATCCACGTTTGAGCAGGGAGGAAAGGGCTGCCTGGTGTCCGTACATGATGGACAGCCTTATGCGGGTTATGGAGGAGGCGCAGCGCATTGACATGAAGCTGGCAATCGAACCCGTGTACTGGCATCCTCTTGCGGACCTGGAGACCACGCTTAAGACAATCCGGATGGTGGATGATCCGGAGCACCTGCGGCTGATATTCGATGCCTCCAATCTGTTGGAATTCCCGGAGACCACGGATCAGGATGCTTACTGGAACCAGTGGCTTGCGTCCGTGGGGACGTATATTGACGTGATGCACATAAAAGACTACAGTCTGGGGAAAGACCGCGCATACCAGCCAAAACAGCTGGGGGAAGGCATCCTGCGGTATGCAGAAATCAGCCGCTGGCTTCATGAAAACAAACCGGACATGTATCTGCTCCGGGAGGAGATGAATCCTGCATCAGCCGGAGCAGATATTGCTTTTATGAGGCGGATGTAGAGGAAAACCGTGATTTCAACGGAAAATCACATCCGCCGCCCTTCTGGGAGCTGTTCTTTTATATGTAATATCGGGATAGCCCAGAAGGGCGCAGGCCTCTATCTTTTTTTCTCCCACTCCCAGCCAGTCTAAAACCTGGGGATTCATTTCAGCTGCCCTTCTCAGATAGCCGTTATAGAGGAATCCAAGCCCCAGTGAGACACCCATCAGTTCCATGTTCTGGGCAGCCAGCCCTGCGTCTATATTTGCCTCAGAAGCAATGAAAAGGACGGCAGGCGCGTTGCGGAAGAGATAGTCCTGTTTTGAATCAGCCATATGAGCCTCATAAAAGCCCCGGTATGCCTGGGCCGGCCCCGGAGCAGGGCTGTCCAGAATACGGCCGATTCCGTCCCAGATAAGAGTTTTTAAGATTTCCAGCTCCTTCTGGACAAAGATAAAGCGGCAGTCCTGCATATTCTTGGCTGTGGCTGTATACCGTCCGGCCTGCAACAGCATATCCAGGTCCCCGGAGCTGACAGGCTTCTGTTTGAACCTTCGCACGCTGCGCCGGTATTTGATTGCCGGTCTGAATCCAGTCCGGCCTGTTCCTGACTCAGCTCCTCCACGTCTCCCATATCGTATTCAGGTATGGACACGGCGTTTAAAGGACAGACGGCAACACAGTGGCCGCAGAGGATACAGTTTCCGGACACCTCTGCTTTTCCTTCCCTCAGAAACAGGTTGTTTGCGATACAATCACTCATGCACTGCCCGCAGCCGGTGCAGGCGTTTCTGTTTATTTCTACCATATGTATCTCCTCCTTTGATTCTTTGTCCGACATACTAAATATTATAACCCAGGGAAAATGACACTGCAACACCGGTTCCTGAAACCAGCCGTCCAATTCCTGGCCCATGCGGGAGCTTATTGTGTTTTTTTCTTCTCTGTGCTATGCTCAATGAGAAGAAAAACAAGGAGGCAGTGGAAGAAATGAAATGTCCTTATTGCAATCAAGAGATGGAAGCAGGATTCCTCACATCAGACGCCCGCTGCATTGCATGGAGAAGGGAGCGCCATGAGCCCGGTCTGGTTTCCCGTAATGACAGGAACAGCGGCGTACAGTTAGCCAGAAAGACACTGGGGGCAGCGGTAGTGGAAAACGCCTATTGCTGCGCAGCATGCAGGAAAATCGTGATAGATTATTCCTTATAGCATCTCGATGAAGGCAGCCATCCTTGTGTTCAGCTGGCCCACGTCGGCCTGGGAATAGTCTGTCTCCACAACGGTATAGGGAAGTCCCTTCTTCTCCTTCACCAGCCTGCGCACCAGGGAGGTTTCCACATTGTAGGTGTGGCATGCCTGCAGAACCAAATCCACCACGCCGTCCACATGGAAATCGTCAATAAGCCTGTCTAACAGCTCCATACGCCTGGGGTTGGGGGACATACAGGAACAGCCGATGTTCAGGTATTTCCTGGCCAGGGCGTCATATACATCAGGGTTATCCTCATCAATGGGGTCTAAGGGCTTCATGCCGGAGCAGTTTTCAAAGCAGACCACCACGCCGCCGTTATCCTCAATGGCGCGCACTACCTTGAGGGCGGCACCGCCGGAGGGAGAACCGGTCACCAGGATTCTGGCCCTCTTTCCAATATTCCTGCCCTGGGCGTATTCAGCCTCAATCTTATCCGTGATGGCATTCACTTCTTCTGCCAGTGTATCAATTTTTATCTTAAATCCCGTGCCGTAAACAATGTTGACGATATCCAGTCCAAGAGCCGGTGCCGGGTCCAGGGCCATCACATACTGAAGGCGGTTAAGGGCCGCAAGAATCTGGTTTCTGTTATGTATCTGGCAGCGGATGGCATCCTCAGTGATGACAGTGCCGAATTTCTTCTCCAGCACCTCCTTAAACCGTATCAGTTCCTGGCGGTAAAGTCCTATTCCGGCTTCTGTCTGGCAGTTGGGCAGTTCAATGACATGGACCGGCTTGAATTCAGCCAGCATCTCGTACATTTTCTTTTTTCCGTCGCAGGTCGTCTCGCCTACAATCAGATCAGAGAAATAAAAGAAAGGACATTTGTCTGTCTTGGCAAAGCCGTAGCTGGATTTGATGAGGGGACAGAGGTTTCTGGGCAGATCCTTTTCAGCGTCAGGTATGGTTTCATCAGTCACAGAACAGAGTCCCACAACAGAGGCACCCATGGCGTGAGGGATTTCCCTTGGAAGATAGGTACAAAAGACACCGACCACAGGTATGCCTTCCTCCTTTAATTCTTTTATGGCAAGAAACGAATTTTTCCTTGCATCTGCAAATTCTTCAAATATTTCGGGCAGTTCTTTCTTCAACTCCATATCAGTTTCGGCTCCTTTTCTTTAGTTTTCCATATCCCAGTACGGCTGCTCCTACGGCCCCGGTATACTGAGAGAGCGGGTGAGTGGTTATATGGGAGGTATTCATATATTCTCCCAGCACGGATCGCATAATCTCTGACTGTGCCAGACCTCCCGAGAAGAAAATATGGGGATGTCCGCCTGTCAGACGCTGGGCAAAGATGGCGGTCCTGTGGCAGATGGAGTGGACGCATCCAAGTACAATGTCGCCGGGAGGCGTCTCCTGGGCCATCAGTCCTACTATCTCGCTTTCCGCAAAGACAGCGCACATGCTGTTGATAGGCACGGGCCGGCAGCCCTGCACGAAGTCGTCCAGATGTGAGATGTCGCTTCCTACCCGGGCCATAATCATTTCCATGAAGCGCCCGGTGCCGGCCGCGCATTTGTCGTTCATTAAAAAATCATTTACCTGCCCATGGCTGTCAAGGGTAATGACCTTGCAGTCCTGTCCCCCGATATCAATGACAGTATCACAACCAGGGGCCAGATAGGAAGCGCCCGCACCATGACAGGTGATTTCCGTGATTTTGGCGTCCGCCTCCTTTAAAAGTTCACGGCCATACCCGGTGCTCACCACGAACCCGGTTTCCTCCGTGTAAAGCCGGTCGTAAATGTCCCTCAGAATCTGGCCCGGCCGCATGGAGGTGGGAAGCATGTGGCATCCTACCACATTTATTCCGTCGAACAGGACCCCTTTGGTCATGGTTGAGCCTGAATCAATCCCTAAACTAAACATATAAACTCCCTTGTTTTTTCGCTTTTATACCTATTTGAGTATAAATAGCTGAGAAAAAATAGTCCAATTGATATTCTGAATGAGTTTTGATTTGAGATTGAAAATATATATAGGGAAATTGAATGTCATTTGGATTGAAGGGATGGATTGCCTTTCAATTGCCCCGCAATTTGGTAAATATTGTTGATTAAAGATTTTGCTTATGCTACAATTAAATAATATACATTTGGTAAAAGCTGATGTTCCGCGGGGAGGAAATCATATGTACCGATGCAGGATGAAGATAGCGATTTTCAGCAAGGATACCATGCTCTCTGAGCTGGTCCGTTCTCTCGAACCATTGGAGCATTTTACACATGAAATCACAGTGGCGCCTGAGGCAAATCAGGAAATCATGAGGGAGAGCAGGCTTCTCATATGGAATCTGGACGACTCTGTGCCGCCCTCTAAGCTGCGCTCCCAGTGTGCAGCGGAAGCCTCGCTCATATTCTGCGGCAGCCGCCAGCGCATAGGCGCGCTGCCTCCGGAAGAATTTGGGGCTGCGGATGAGTTTTGGGAGACGCCCCTTGTCAGGGATTATATTAAGGTACGCCTGAAACGCATGATGGAACAGATTAAGCTGGGCTACGATTATTACATGACCCGGACCTACCTGGATACGGCCATAGACAGTATACCGGACATGCTCTGGTTTAAGACACTGGACGGGATTCACGTCAAGGTGAATAAGGCGTTCTGCTCTGTGGTGGGAAAGACCAGGGAGGATGTGACGGGGGGGAACCACTGCTATATATGGGGGGTATCCCCGGATGATTATGAAAATGGGGAGGCCTCATGCCGGGAGTCGGAGGATGCGGTTATAAAGGAGCGGCGTACCCTGCAGTTTACGGAGTCTGTCAAGGCATCCCACGGCATGCGCCAGCTGCGCACCTATAAGTCCCCTATAGTGGACAGGGACGGTGTCACGGTTCTTGGAACTGTGGGTATCGGCCATGATGTGACGGACCTGGTAAACATGAGCGCTGAGATAGAAATTTTGCTGCAGAGTATGCCCTATGCCATCCTTTTGTGGGATAACAACGGGAAGATACTTAATGCCAACAGAAAATTTGAGGAGTATTTTAAGCTTCCCAAAGAAGCAGTAATCGGGCAGGACTATGATGCGTGGATAACAGGGGCCTTCGAGGAACAGCGCACCATTAACAGCGAAGGATACATGGAAGCGCGTGTATCCCGGAAGGATGGGTCAGGTAAGATGCTGGAGATTCACGAAAATTCCGTCTATGATGTATTCAATCATGTGGCCGGTAAGCTTTGCATTTTCAGGGATGTGACAGTGGAGCGGGATCTGGAGAAACAAATCCGCCACAGCTCTAATACAGATTTCCTTACAGGACTTTATAACCGCAGATGTTTTTACCAGTACATACATAACAACCGTGGCGGCAGGACGGTCAGCCTGATGTACATTGACCTGGACCGGTTTAAGGAAGTCAATGACACATATGGCCATAAGGTGGGAGATGCCGTGCTGGTGCATACGGCGGATGTACTCAGACGATTGTTCCGGGACGACTTCGTGGCCCGGCTGGGCGGGGACGAATTCCTGGTGGTCCGTCTGGGAAAGTGCAGCATGGACCAGATGGAGCAGGAGGCAGAGGCCTTTTTGAAAGAAATGAGGACAGCGTTTCTGGCAGCGGAACAGACCGTTTCTTTGTCAGCCAGCGTGGGAATCGCTCAGAGCAGCGATTCCATGGTGGACATTGACGCGCTTCTCCAGCGCAGTGACCAGGCCCTTTACCAGGCAAAGAAGGCCGGCCGGTCCAGATACTGCGTATACAGATAAAAGGGGATTAGGACATGATATCACAAAAACAAATTCTGATTGTGGAAGATAATGAAATTAACCGTATGTTGCTGGGAGAGATACTTTCTGCGGACTATCAGGTCGTGGAGGCTGAAAACGGTCTGGAGGCCCTGTCCGTCCTAAAGGAGCGCGGGGATGTGATTTCACTGATTCTGCTGGACATAACCATGCCTGTTATGGATGGATATACCTTTCTTTCCATTGTGAAAAAAGACCCTGTCTTTTCTTCTATTCCTGTTATCGTAACCACCCAGAGCGACAGCGAATCGGACGAGGTGGCTGCCCTTTCCCACGGTGCTTCGGATTTTGTTGCTAAACCCTACAAGCCCCAAATCATCCTGCACAGAGTGGCAAGCATCATTAATCTGCGTGAAAATGCAGCCATGGTCAACCAGTTAAAATATGACCGGCTGACCGGGCTTTACAGTAAGGAATTTTTCTTCCAGAAGGTGAAGGAGGAACTGGCCCGGCATCCGGAACGGGAATACGATATCATTTGTTCTGATATTGAGAATTTTAAATTAGTCAATGATGTATTCGGTCTTCCGGCGGAGGTGGCTGATTTTTACCAGTCCCAGGTAGGGGACAAGGGGATATGCGGCCATTTTAACGGAGACCAGTTTGCCATACTGATGGAGCGCAGGTGTAAGTATACCGATGAGATGTTCATGGAGGCAACGGCACGGGTCAATGCCCTTCCCAATGCAAAAAATGTGCTGGTGAAATGGGGCATTTATTCCATTGAGGACCGCACTATTCCGGTGGACCAGATGTGCGACAGGGCTCTTCTGGCTGCCTGCGGCATCAAGGGGCAGTACGGAAAATATTTTGCCATATATGATGACCGGCTGCGCAGCAGGCTGCTGCGGGAACAGGCTATAACGGAATGCATGGAATCTGCACTGAGAGAGGGGCAGTTTGAAATTTATCTCCAACCCAAATACAGCGTAAAGGAGGAACGGCTTTCTGGGGCGGAATCCCTGATACGGTGGAATCATCCTGAATGGGGCCTTCAGTCGCCGGGACAGTTCATTCCTCTTTTTGAACAGAATGGTTTCATCACCCAGCTGGACCAGTATGTGTGGGACCAGACATGCGCCATCCTGCAAAGGTGGGAGCTAAAGGGGTATCCATGTATACCTGTTTCCGTCAATGTGTCCAGGGCGGATATTTATAACGTGGATCTTCCTGAAATTTTGACAGAGACAGTCCAAAAATACGGGCTTCCCCCATCCCGGCTCCATCTGGAAATAACAGAAAGCGCGTATACGGAAAACCCGTCTCAGATCATTGAGGTGGCGGGGCGGCTGCGGGAATTGGGCTTTATCATAGAGATGGACGATTTCGGCAGCGGTTATTCCTCCCTAAACATGCTCAATAAGATGCCCATTGACATTCTGAAGCTGGATATGAAGTTTATCCAGAATGAAACGGAAAAGCAGGCCAGCCAGGGAATCCTTCGTTTTACCATGGGTCTTGCCCGTTGGATGGATCTGAGTGTGGTGGCGGAAGGCGTGGAGACCAGGGAGCAGTTTGAACAGCTGAGGGAAATCGGCTGTGATTATGTTCAGGGATATTATTTTGCCAAACCCATGCCCTGCGGGGAGTTTGAGAAGCTGATAAGGGAACAGCCGGAGGAGGCTGCCATGGAATCGTCTATGGAGGATGTTTCTTTTCACGGAAAACAGCGGCCTGTACTTCTGATTGCGGACGAGGATGATGCCTATTGCAGGCAGGTGCGCAGGATATTTGAGTCCCGGTATCAGATTGTGGAGGCATCGGACGGAGAGAAGGCCCTTGCCTGCATTGCCAGCTATGAGAATAAGATTGGGGCAGCTATCATCAGCCTTACCCTGTCAGAACCGGATGGATTTCAGATATTGGAAATGCTTCGGAGGGAACGGGCAGTATGGAATATACCTGTCATAGCCACTTCATGGGACGGAAGCCAGGAGGAACAGGCTTTGGATATGGAGGCAGATGAATTCCTGCGCAAGCCGCATACTGCAGCCGTCCTGGAAAGGCGTGCCGTGAGGGCCATGAGGTCGGCGGCCTCCAGGGAACGGGAGCGCATGCTTGAAGGGGAAGCCTGTCAGGATTATCTGACCGGACTGTTAAACCGCAGAGGCCTGGAGGCTGCCGCGGATGCTCTGGACGGGAAAGATATGCCGTTGGCTGTGTATCTCTTTGATTTGGATAACTTAAAACACATCAATGATACATTTGGCCATATGAGGGGAGACCAGACCATATCGGCTTTTGCAGAACTGCTGAGGGAACAGACAAGGGAAAGCGATATACTTTCCAGGTTTGGCGGCGACGAATTCGTGGTTATTATGAAACAGATGAAATCAGGGGAAAGCGCTGTCAAAAAAGGGGAGGACATATGCAGGAGCATCTGTGAGTATCCCTTTGCCGACAATGTCCGGGCCTGTTGTTCCGCCGGTGTCGTCATTTGGGACACCAGGAAACCTCTGCCGGCCATACTGGAGTATGCGGACCAGGCCCTGTATCGTGCCAAGGCTGAAAATAAGGGCGGCTGCTGTATGTGGGAAGACGGGTATGAATATCCATAAAATAAGGCGGCCGTGTGCTTTGCCCATAAATATATTATAGTAGGATTTACGGCAATTGGTAATAAGAGTGAATTCATGTTTATGCCTAAGAGGGTTCCGGGTGAATTATCCGGAGCCCTTTCCAGACTGCGGGTGAGAATGTGACCCACAAACTGCAGGGCAGCCGTAAAAGCGGCCTGAATTATTTGGAGATAATCCGATATAAGGCTTCTATCCCCGCATTTAATAACCTTTCCTTTTCTAATCTTGCTTCTTTAAAAATAATCCGATCAACAAGTGCTGTAATGAAATCTACTATTACAACGGATACCGCCTCTAAATCTTCATACGGCAGCTCGCTTTGATACAGCCTGATATATTCATATGTTGCCATCTGCACTTTTTCCGACTGTGAATCTTTTATCGCCTTAACTTCTGGTTTTGCAAAATAAAGTACGTTTAATTCCCGTAAGAAATCCTTTTCTGCTTCATGTAACTGAATCAGAGTATTTACGAGGTCATAAAGCCATTTTTTCGGTTCCTTTAAATAAAGCTGCGCACTTGATTCAGGGCGCAGCTTTTCAAACACATTTGAAAAGTGGTATTGGTTGCTGCGCTCCAACAATTCTGTGAGTATAGCGTCTTTATCAGGGAAATAAGAGTATAGACTTCCAATAGATATACCGGCGGTTTTCGCAATTTCATTTGTAGTTGTATTGTAATAGCCGTTCTCACAGAACAATGACTTTGAAACCTCAAGTATAGTTTCTTTCATCTGAATACTTCTCTTTTGCTGTGGACGACGTACAGATTTTTTGTTTTCCATTTTATCAACTCCTGATTACTATTTTAGTATAGGAGGATGGGTTTGTCAATAAAAGTGAGTTAAAACTCACATAATCATTGGCAAACGACAAATACGAGCATATACTCAGATTATAAACGCGAGTAAAAACTTATGTAAAGATTGAATTGGAGGAGTCCGCTTATGGAAGTAGCAGAAAAAATCAAAACACAACCAATCCCAAAACTGATTTGGGCATTATCGGCACCGGCTGTGCTCTAGTTGTTGTTGAATGCACTAAACACAGCTATAGACGGTATATTCGTAGCTAAAAGCGCAGGGATAACGGCCTTGTCGGCGGTAACAGTATCATTTGGTGTTATTCTCATTATTCAGGCGCTGTCGCTTCTGATTGCAGCAGGGGCATCTGCCTCCATTTCTCTTAAAATGGGAAAATCCGATAAACAGGGCGCGGAGAAAATTATTGGAAGCGCTTGTATGCTTTCAATCCTGTTTTCAGCGGCCATTACAATC
>ERZ772877.1574-NODE-1574-length-10169-cov-2.58365_pt1 | contig 10169 bp, 10 predicted proteins | sample MGYA00580583_ERZ772877 | MGnify/ENA primary metagenome ERZ772877 (study PRJEB29015, sample SAMEA2737661) | human gut metagenome | biome: human gut; feature: human-associated habitat; material: faeces | place: China | collected 2012 ... | reverse complement strand
AAATGGGGCAAAAGTCAGTAAAATCAAGTGTTTTCAGTTTGCTCAGCAGACACTATATAGTCTACTGGCGAGAAAAAGAACACGAGAAGTATTTAGAGCAGGTGGACAGGAAAAACCACTTGCTCTTTTTTTCAGCATTGGATCATGACGGACACTTTACAGATAATATTGTTGATGAAAGTGTTGATGTAGAAAAGATTGTTGAAACACAGATGATGATTGAAGCAGTAAGAAGTGCTATAACAAGGCTCAATGCAGAAGAAAGAGATATTATTGAACGCTTGTATTTCAATGATGAAACTGTTCGTTCAGTAGCAAAGCTCAAAAGTATTACACATCCGGCTTTAATCAAAAGAAGAAACAAAATTCTTGAAAAGCTGAAAAAATTTATCGAAGAACTTTAAAACTTCGGTAACCAATATAGTGGGATGAGCAGACAGAAGCAGAAAATATGCAGAGAAAACAGTCGCCGGCATTTTGTCTGAGCGGATATCTGGACAACCGGGCAGAAGGATTTCCAGATATCCGTCAGACGTGGCATGGAAGCGGAGGAAGTATTTATTTTCTGATCAGTGAGAAAGGCTTTGCAAAGATTCCGACAGAGAAAAAGACGCTTTACATGGAACTGAATGTAGAAAACAAAAAAGAGGCAGAGGTTCGGAAAGAAATTCAAAATATTTTGGAGGAAGAAAACAAAAGGCGGGGAAACGTGTCCGCAGCAGGAGTAGAGGATCAGAGTGGAGAAGCGGGAATCTTCTGTATCAGCAAGTCGGAATTACTGGAAAATGCCAAAGATTATATCCAGGGAAATCGGATTATTTTTGGAAGTATCAGTATTGTGCTGCTGATGGCAGGAGTGACGAATTACTTAAATATCGTGGTTACAGGAATCCTTTCCAGAAAAAAGGAACTGGAGAGCCGCCAGAAAGAAATCTCGATCATGGAAAGTGTGGGAATGACGAAACGGCAGAAGCGTATGCTTTTCATGATGGAAGGCGGATACTATTTTTGTGCGGTGACAGTTCTGCTTGTGACAATTGGAAGTGTCATGTTACAATGGATCAAAACGTATATGGAAACAAAACTTTCGTATTTTGTATTTCAATATCCGTTGATCTGGCTGGTTGTCGGCCTGTGTTGTCTGGCAGGAATCAGTTTTGCGGTTCCCGCAGGACTGTATATGCTTGAAAAAAGTCACTGTGAACAATAACAAAAAAGGAAGGAGAATTTACATGTTTGAGAGAATTGATTACAGAGTGATCAGAATAGACGGAGAGTATGCGTATCTGCAAAAACTGGAAGATGAAAATGCAGAAGAAAAGTGTGTGGCAATGGCACTGCTCCCTCCGGAGATTCAGGAGGGCTGCCATATTGCATATGAGATGATGGAATATCGGATGATAAAATGATAAATCTTGCAAGATTACTTTGACAGAATCTCTGTCTGGTATTATGATAAACATCAGAAAGACCAGAAAGGAGTGCACAGGACCAGTCTGGGGCGGCTGTGCAAAGAATGTGATGAAAGTAATAAAAAATAAGACAATCTATACGGGGAATGGAGTCATTGAGGATGGATTTGTAAGATATGAAAAGACGATCGCCGAGGTAGGCTCCATGCAGAATTTTGTGTCAAGAGAAGAGGATGAGATTGTAGAAGTGGAAGGAATGTATCTGATTCCGGGATTCATTGATGTACACAGCCATGGAGGATATGGTCTGGACAGCATGGATGCATCGGCAGATGAGATTGACTGGATGGTCAGACAGATGGCTGCAAAAGAAGGAATTACTTCTTATTTCTGCACGACGATGACGCAGACTTCAGAGAATATTGAAAGTGCCATGAAGAATATCAAAGCAGCGGCAGAGAAGAACCCGATCATTCAGGGAATCCATCTGGAAGGACCGTTTATTTCCGTGAATTACAAGGGTGCACAGGATGCATCTTATATCCAGAAGCCGGATGCAGCAGTCTTAAAACACTGGAATGAACTGAGCGGAAACCGGATTAAAATCGTGACTTATGCTCCGGAAGAAGCGGATACAGAATTTGAGGATTGGTGTCTTGCCAATGGAATCGTGCCAAGTGCGGGGCATTCTAACGCGACTTATGATCAGCTTTGTGGCTGTCGTGCATGTCATGTGACACATCTTTATAATGCGCAGAGAGGGCTCAACCACAGAGAACCGGGTGTGACAGGATATGGACTTTTGACAGATGGTGTGAAAGCTGAGATGATCTGTGACGGAATCCATATTAAACCAAAGATGGTATACATGGCATACAAAGTAAAAGGCAGTGACGGAATCGAATTGATTACAGATTCTATGCGTGCAAAAGGAATGCCGGAAGGAAAGAGTGAGTTGGGCGGTCAGACCGTTTATGTCAAAGACGGCACAGCGAGACTGGAAGACGGCACGATTGCAGGAAGTGTTCTTACGTATATTGATGCGTTCCGAAATATCATGAAATTTACGGATGCTTCTTTAAAAGAGGCAGTGCAGATGAGTTCCGGAAACCAGGCAAAAGAATTCGGACTGACACAAAAAGGTGAGATCACAGTCGGAAAAGATGCAGATTTCGTGATTTTAGAAAATTCTCAGGATGGAAATTATGAGTTGAAGAAAACCATCAGTATGGGAGAGATTATAGAAGCATAAAAAAGAGGAGGAACCGTTTGAGACGGTCCTCCATTTTTATAACTGGAAGATTCTTGTCGCAATATTGAAATAGATCAAAATGGAACAGGTATCGACCAGTGTTGTGATCAGCGGGGATGCCATAATGGCCGGATCCATATGCAGTTTTTTTGCAAACAATGGAAGCAGACAGCCGATCAGTTTCGAGATGATGACAGTAGCTACAAGAGAAAGTCCAATTACCAGCGCAAGTCCGGCATTTCGATACATGATCAGAATACGAAGTCCATTGGCGAGTGCAAGTACTACACCTACGATCAGGGAAACACGGAATTCTTTAAACATGACCCGGAACAGATCAGAAAAACGAATCTCGCCGAGTGCAATTCCGCGGATGATCAATGTAGAACTCTGAGAACCGCAGTTTCCGCCGGTATCCATCAACATGGGAATAAAGGATACAAGGAGCGGGATTGCGGCAAATGCATTTTTATATTTGGTAATGATACTTCCGGTGATGGTAGAGGAAAACATCAGGATCAAAAGCCAGGCGATCCGATGTTTGGCATGCGCAGCAACAGAAGTATCAAAATAAGTCGTTTCACTCGGGCTCATGGCAGCCATTTTGGTAATGTCTTCAGTCGCTTCATCTACCATAACATCCATGGCATCATCGAATGTGACGATACCAACCATTCGTTCATCCTGATCCAGAACAGGAATGGCAAGAAAATCGTATTTAGTGAACAGTTGTGCGACTTCTTCTTTATCAGTGTGCGTTGTGACGGAGATGATCTCTGTCTGCATCAGATCCCGGATCAGAATGTCATCAGCTGTCGTCATCAGGTCTTTTGCACTGACGATTCCAAGCAGTCTGCGCTGATCGGTGACATAGCAGGTATAGATCGTCTCCTTGTGGATTCCGGTCTCTTTGATATGTGCCATGGTCTGGGCAACGGTCATTGTCTCCCGGATATCGACGTATTCAGTCGTCATAATACTTCCTGCACTGTCATCCGGATAATTGAGAAGCTGATTGATCAGATTCCGGTCAGATTGATTGACAGTGTCCAGAATACGATTGACAAGATTAGCTGGAAGTTCCTCCAGCAGATCCACTGTATCATCCATGTAAAGGTCATCGAGCAGTTCTTTTAACTCCTTTTCGGAAAACATCTCTACCAGATAAGTCTGCATGGAATTATTCATATTGGCAAATACTTCTGCGGCTTTATCCTTTGGAATGAGACGAAAAGCAAGTGCAAGTTCTTTGTCTTCCAGATCGGAAAGAAGTGAGGCTATATCCACTTCGTTCATCACATCCAGAATGCTTCTGACAGCTTTGAACTGGCGCTGCGCAAGGAGTTTTACAAAAATTTCTTTGTTCATAGTTCATTACTCTCCTTTTTCTATTTAATTTTCTGAAAAATCCCGAAGGATGACTGGCTCCAGCGTCCATAACCTCACCACCTTTTGTCGTGTATTAAAAATATCTGCAAAAGAAAAAGCGTCATTGTTGTAGCAATGACGGTGTGTGCAGCAAATTTTCGCTTTTATTCTATCTCAAAAAAAGACAGGATGTCAAGAATATTGTTACTGTGAACAGGAACAGAACATTTGCGAACAGTAACGGAAACAGGGGTTATTGATTTACAGTTTCACCTTGTTATGCTAAAATGAAACAACAGGAATCAGCAAAGGAGCAGAAAAATGGATGCATATACAAGTTTTGCGGCAGTGTATGATACCTTTATGGATAATATTCCATATGAAGAATGGAAAAGCTATCTGGAGGAATTGTTAAAAGAGTATGGCGTGCAGGACGGTCTGGTGCTTGATCTGGGATGTGGAACAGGAACCATGACGGAACTTCTTGCAGCAGATGGCTACGATATGATCGGAGTGGACAATTCCGAGGAAATGCTGGAGATCGCCAGAGAAAAGCAGATCAAGTCAGGACATGAGATTTTATATCTTCTTCAGGATATGCGGGAGTTTGAACTGTATGGTACTGTGGGTGCGGTATTTAGTATCTGTGATTCTCTGAATTACATTACAGAGCCGGAAGAATTGAAGCAGGTATTTCGCTGGGTGAATAATTATCTGGATCCGGGCGGAATTTTTATTTTTGATTTTAATACAGAATACAAGTACCGGGAGGTTCTGGGGGATCAGACCATTGCAGAATCCAGAGAGGACTGCAGTTTTATCTGGGATAATTATTATTATGAGGAAGAGCGGATCAATGAATACGAACTGAATCTGTTCATCAGAGAAGATGCGGAAAGTGAGACAGAGGGTGATCTCTATCGCAGATTCCGGGAGACACATTTCCAGAGAGCATATACGTTAGAAGAGATCACAAGGATTGTGGAAGAATCCGGACTGCAGTTTGTGACTGCATACGAAGCGTTTACAAAAGAACCGCCTTCTAAGAACAGTGAACGAATCTATGTGATCGCCAGAGAGCAGGGAAAGGTACCTGTGAAAAAAGCAGAATAGAATCATTATAATAGAAGAAACAGGAGAGATAAGATGAAAGATTATATTGTAAGAGCAACAGCAGCGAATGCGCAGATCCGTGCGTTTGCGGCATCAACAACAGAGCTTGTGGAAGAGGCAAGAACAAGGCATAATACAAGTCCGGTTGCGACAGCAGCACTTGGACGACTTCTTACAGCAGGTGCGATGATGGGAAGTATGATGAAGAATCCGACGGATGTTTTGACGCTGCAGGTGCAGTGCGGAGGTCCGATCGGAGGGATGACAGTGACAGCAGACAGTAAGGGGGAAGTGAAAGGATATGTACACAACCCGGATGTGATGCTTCCGCCGAAGAACGGAAAACTGGATGTAGGCGGTGCGCTTGGACCAGGATTTTTAAATGTGATCAAGGATATGGGACTCAAAGAACCATATTCCGGACAGACGATTTTGCAGACAGGAGAGATCGCAGAAGATCTGACCTATTATTTTGCAACCTCTGAGCAGGTGCCGTCTTCTGTGGGTCTGGGTGTGCTGATGGAAAAGGACAATACCGTGCGATGCGCAGGTGGATTTATCGTACAGGTGATGCCGTTTATTGAGGAGGAAGTGCTCAGCAAGCTGGAAGAAAACATCAAGAATATTCAGTCTGTGACAGCAATGCTCGACAATGGCCATACACCGGAAGAAATGCTGAACCACGTTCTGGAGGGATTGGATGTAGAGATCACAGATACACTTCCTGCAAAATTTGACTGCAACTGTTCTAAAGAACGGATTGAAAAAGCAATCATCAGTGTCGGGAAAAAAGAGATTCAGGAGATGATCGACGATGGAAAGGATATCGAAGTAAAATGTCATTTCTGTAATACCGCCTATACATTTTCTGTAGACGAGCTGAAGGAACTTTTGAAAAAAAGCAGATAGAAGTGATGTGTCCAAATAGGGAAAGTGAGGCAGTAGAATGAAACAGGGATTTATCAAAGTGGCAGCTGCCACACCGGATATCCGGGTGGCGGACGTGCCGTTTAATACAAAACAGATATGCAGTGCCATTGAAGAAGCACAGAACAATCAGGCAAAGATCGTGGTATTTCCAGAATTGTGTGTCACAGGATATACATGCGGGGATCTGTTTACACAGGATGTACTTTTGCAGGCAGCAAAACAGGCACTGCTTGAAATCACAGAGTCTACAAGAGAGAAGGACATGCTTGTGTTTGTGGGCGTGCCGCTTGTGGTGGATGCAAAGCTCTACAATGTGGCAGCAGCTCTTTGCAGGGACTGACGACAAAGACATTTCTTCCGAACTATGGTGAGTTCTATGAGATGCGTCAGTTTACGGCAGGACCGGATGTGCCGGGAGAAATCCTGTTTAACGGTAAAAAAGTGCCGTTTGGTCCGGGGCTTTTGTTTCAGGCATCCTCTATGGAAGAGCTGATCGTATCGGCGGAAATCTGTGAGGATGTGTGGTCGCCGATTCCGCCGAGCATCCGTGCGGCAATGGAAGGTGCAACCGTGATCGTTAACTGTTCGGCAAGTGATGAGACGATCGGGAAAGACAGCTACAGACGGGATCTTATCAAAGGACAGTCAGCGAGACTGATCGCGGGATATATTTATGCAAATGCAGGCGAAGGGGAATCCACGACGGATCTTGTATTTGGAGGACACAATCTGATCGCAGAAAACGGCAGTATCCTGGCAGAGTCAAAGCGATTTGAAAATCAGATCATTTATACAGAACTGGATATCAAAAGGATTGTCGGTGAGCGTCGGAAAAACACGACATTTACGATGGAAAAAGAGAAAGTGCTGCCAAGAATCTCATTTCCTCTGGATGTGTGCGAGACAAAACTGACAAGAGAGTTTCCGAAAAAGCCGTTCGTGCCGCAGGATGAAAAAGAACGTGCTCTGCGATGCGAAGAGATTTTGACAATCCAGGCAATGGGGCTCAAAAAACGTCTGCTCCATACCCACGCAAACACGGCGGTAGTTGGTATTTCGGGGGGATTGGATTCCACATTGGCATTGATTGTGACAGCAAAAGCGTTTGACATGATCGGAAAAGATAAAAAAGAGATTCTTGCGATCACCATGCCTTGCTTTGGAACAACGGACAGAACGTATCGGAATGCCTGCAAAATGGCAGAACAGCTCGGAGCGACGCTGCGGGAAGTGAAAATTGCAGATTCCGTAAGTCTTCATTTTCAGGATATCGGACATGATCCGAAAGACCACAGTGTAACGTATGAGAATGCGCAGGCGAGAGAGCGTACGCAGGTATTGATGGATATTGCAAATGCGACAAACGGAATGGTCATCGGAACCGGAGATATGTCAGAACTGGCGCTTGGATGGGCAACCTACAATGGAGATCATATGTCGATGTACGGAGTGAATGCTTCTGTACCGAAGACGCTGGTGCGTCATCTTGTCAAATATGCGGCAGACGTGACTGCGGATCCAAAATTGCAGGAAGTCCTTTATGATGTACTGGATACGCCGGTCAGCCCTGAACTGCTTCCTCCAAAAGACGGGGATATCGCACAAAAGACTGAGGATCTGGTGGGACCATATGAGCTGCATGATTTTTATCTGTATTTCATGCTGCGGTTCGGATATGAGCCGGGTAAGATCTATCGGCTTGCAGTGCAGACATTTGAAGGGGTATATGAGAAAGAAACAATTTTAAAATGGCTGACAACATTCTGCAGACGATTTTTCAACCAACAGTTTAAGCGCTCCTGTCTGCCGGACGGACCGAAGATCGGGACAGTGGCACTCTCACCAAGAGGAGACTGGAGAATGCCAAGCGATGCGTGTGCCCAAGTGTGGATGCGTGATCTGGAGAAAATTTCCCTATAAGCATTGAAAAGAGAGGTGTTTAGAAGTATGAAACTGATCAAGACCGAGGATGCATTGGGCTGTATGCTTTGCCATGATATTACGCAGATCATCCCGGGGGTAGTAAAAGATGCGGTTTTTAGAAAAGGACATGTAGTGACAAGGGAGGATATTCCGGTTCTCCTTTCCGTTGGAAAAGAGCATCTGTATGTGTGGGAAAAACAAGAAGGGATGCTTCATGAAGATGAGGCGGCAGAGATCCTGCGCAGCGTGTGCCAGAATGCACAGATGGATGCGTCAAAGCCAAAAGAAGGAAAAATCGAGCTGACGGCACAGTGTGACGGGGTTCTGAAAGTGGACAAGGAGAAACTGTGTAGGATCAATGCCATGGGACAGATGTGTATTTCTTCCCGACACGGAAATTTTCCGGTGAAAAATGGCGATAAGATCGCAGGAATGCGTGTGATCCCTCTGGTGATCGAAGAAGAAAAAATGAAACAGGTAAAGGAGATAGCAGGAGAGACTCCTGTTTTTGCGCTCCTTCCGTTTCAGAAGAAAAAAGCAGCGATCGTGACAACCGGAAGTGAAGTATATCACGGAAGGATTCAGGATAAATTTACTCCGGTGGTCCGGCAGAAGCTGGAAGAATATGGAGTAGAAGTGCTTGGAAATACAATCTGCAATGATGAACCGGATATGGTGACAGAGGCAGTCAATGACTGGATCAAAAAAGGTGCGCAGATGGTTGTGTGTACCGGAGGAATGAGTGTCGATCCGGATGATAAGACACCGCTGGCAATCCGCAATGCTTCCGATGAAGTGATCACATATGGCGCCCCGGTTTTGCCTGGTGCGATGTTTATGCTGGCCTATAAAGGTGAGATTCCGATCATGGGCCTGCCGGGCTGCGTGATGTATGCAAGGCGTACAATCTTCGATCTGGTACTGCCAAGACTGGTGGCAGGAGAACGGCTGCAGGATCAGGATTTTTACAGACTCGGAGAAGGAGGACTGTGTCTGTCCTGCGAGGTGTGTACGTTTCCAAATTGCGGGTTCGGGAAAGGGTAATGAAAAAGGAGTGTGAAAGGATGAGTGAATTTTATAATTCTCTCGCAGAAAAAATGCAGAGTGGTTCCTGTGTTGTTATGACAGTATTAGAGGGAGAATCGGCAGGAAAGAAATTACTTGTGACAGAGCCGGTGGAGCAATATGAGGGACATGCAGTGTTTTGTGAGCGTGCAGGTTCTCAGCCCAGGCTGGTGATCTGCGGAGGCGGTCATGTGTCCATACCCATGATCTGTATGGGGAAAATGCTGGGATTTCAGGTGACAGTTCTTGAGGACCGTCCCAAATTTGCGGACAATGCAAGAGTGGCAGGCGCGGATGTGGTGATCTGCGATTCTTTTGAGCATGGACTTGAACGCATATCAGGAGGAGACGATACATATTTTATTATTGTGACAAGAGGACACCGGTATGATGAAGTGTGTCTGGGGGCAATCGTAGAGAAGCCAAATGCTTATATTGGAATGATGGGCAGCCGCCGCAGAGTGGCGATCGTCAAAGAAGAGCTTTTTGAGCAGGGACATAAACGTGAGAAGCTGGATGAGGTGTACACACCGATTGGTCTGAAGATCAGCGCTGAGACACCGGAAGAAATTGCGGTGTCTGTTATGGCAGAAATCATTCAGGTGAAACATGAAAAAGCAGAAGGATGCGGATATTCCAAAGAATTGTTGGAGGCGCTGTGTGATGAGGACTGTAAAAAGCAGAAAAAAGTACTTGCAACGATCATTTCCAGAAAAGGATCTGCACCGAGAGGCGTGGGAACAAAAATGCTGATCCTGGAGGATGGAACACTGATCGACACGATCGGAGGCGGATGCGCGGAAAGTGATGTGATCACAAAAGCACTGCTGATGATGCGGGAAGAAAAAGTGCGGTTTCAGATTTGTATGGTGGATATGACAAGGGAAGCTGCAGAAGAGGAAGGGATGGTCTGCGGTGGACGGATTGAAGTAATGCTGGAACGAGTTTAGTATCCGTTACTGTTCACAGTAACTTCGTATACCGGATTCATTTTTCATGGAAGAGCTGTTGACATTCAAAATAGGGAATGTTAATATAAATTTAACATAGTGAAAGCAATAATTGTGCGAATTGCATAAAATGGTGCTTATATAGGTTCATAATTG
>ERZ772877.1572-NODE-1572-length-10179-cov-5.53744_pt1 | contig 10179 bp, 10 predicted proteins | sample MGYA00580583_ERZ772877 | MGnify/ENA primary metagenome ERZ772877 (study PRJEB29015, sample SAMEA2737661) | human gut metagenome | biome: human gut; feature: human-associated habitat; material: faeces | place: China | collected 2012 ... | reverse complement strand
CTTCACCGACGAGCTGAAGGACCTGTATGCCACCCTCCAGGCCAACGGCATCGACGTGTATATCGTCTCTGCCTCCCCCATCGACACCGTGCTGGCCGCCAATGAGACCATGGGCTACAACCTGCCCGAGGACCACGTCTACGCCATGCGCAACAAGCTGGGCGAGGACGGCCGCTACATCAACGAGTATAACTACGACTGGGGCGGCGAGGGCAAGTACGCCCAGACCCAGGGTGAGGGCAAGAGCACCATTATCACCAACTTCATCGCGCCCCAGTATGACAACGCCGGCCCCCTGATGGTCTTCGGCGACAGCTCCGGCGACTGGAACATGATGACCGACTGGATGGAGAGCGGCGACACCGAGCTGGGCGTCATCTTCAACCGTTACCGCAAGCCCGGCAGCGACCCCATCTGGCAGGGCTCCAACGAGGCCGCCCAGTCCATCGGCGATCCTGACGCCCGCTTTGTCCTCCAGGGCCGCGACGAGAACACCGGCGAACTGCGCCCCAGCGAGAAGTCCATCCTGCTGGGTGAGACCGACGAGGTGCTGGTCCGCCCCGCCGAGTAAGGCAGACATAAGCGCAATTTCATATACGGCGGCAGCCGGGAGTGGAGCCTGCGGGCTCCCTCCCGGCTGTTCTGATCAAACTTTAAGATTTTTTTAATGAAAACCGGGAACCTTGCTCTGGACATTTCGTCTGTAATGTTGGATAATGGAATATATAACCAAGAAAAAACCTGCATTGGAAGGAGAGAATGAACATGAAGCGAACCCATAGAGGGCTTGCCCGGCTGCTGTCCGCGGGTATGAGTCTGGCCCTTTTAACGAGCCTGGTACCCGGGGCCATGGCGGCGAGCCGAAATGTAGAATACGAGGTGGATGCGGATGAGGTTCTCTACTTGGAAAAGGAGGACTTCGATAAATTTGTGTATGACGAAACGTCACAGGGTACCGAGGTGGATGAGCTCTGGTTTACAAGCTTACCCTCGTCCAGTAAGGGTGTGCTATATTTTGACTATGACGGCCGAGACGAATATGAGGTCGAAAAGCGAGAGAGCTTTACCCGCAGAGACCTAGATGATCTCGCCTTTGTGCCAGATGAGGACTACGATGGTTCCGTAACGATCGGTTTTAGCGGTGAGTCCGACCAGGGTGAGAATTTTTCTGGTACACTTTATATTGAGGTCAATGGCACAGGGCGTTCATCCTCTGACGGCGAAGTGACCTATGAGGTGGATGTCAACGACGCCGTGGATCTGGACGTGGACGATTTTGACGACTATGCCTACGACGAGTCGGACGGCACCGAGGTCGATTACATCTTCTTCACCGACCTGCCCTCCTCCAGCAAGGGCACCCTCTACTACGACTATGGCTACTCCAGTGAACGCGAAGTAGAGAAGGACGAGGAGTTCGACTGGGACGAGATCGACGACCTGACCTTTGTGCCCAAGCGGAATTATGAGGGGACGGTTACCCTGTCCTTCGAGGGCCGATCGGACGCCCGGGATAAGTTCTACGGCGACCTGGTCATCGAGGTGGGCGGCGGCCGGAGCAGCAGCGCCGCCAGGGGCGACGTGACGTACGATGTGGACGTCAACGACACGGTGGACTTCGACTATGACGACTTCGACGAGTTCGTCTACGACGAGACCAGCGGTACCGAGGTGGGACGGGTCTGGTTCACCGATCTGCCCTCCTCCCGGGAGGGCACCCTCTACCGGGACTATGACAAGCGGGATCAGGAGGAGATTGACGAGGACGAGGAAATCCGCCACGACGAGATCGACAATCTGACCTTCGTACCCAAGCGCAATTTTGAAGGGGCGGTCACCATCCCCTTTGAGGGCAGGGCGGACGACGGCGACAAGTTCGCCGGCGAGCTGGTCATTCGGGTGGGCGATGCCGGCGGCGCCGACATTACCGTGGAGCTCCAGGCCGGCAACGGTTCCACCGTCAACTTCCAGACGGACGCGTTCAACGAGGCCTGCGTGAAGGAGACCGGCGCCAATCTGAACTATGTGATCTTTGATTACGACTCCGGCCGCGGCGGCTATCTGTACTACCAGCACGGCGAGTCCGGCGAGTCTGAGGTGGGCTCCGGCCGTTATTACCGCGCCTCCTCTCCCCGGCTGGACCAGGTTTCCTTTGTCCCCGGCAGCGGCACTGGCAGCTCCGTGCGCATCCCCTTTGAGGGGGAGGCCACCAACGGCAAGTCCTTCTACGGCGGGGTCAAGCTGACCTATGTGACGCTGAGTGAGCCCACCATCATCACCTACACCTCCACCGGCCTGGCCGTGGACTTCAACGCCGCCGACTTTACCGCCGCCTGCGCGGCCCGGGGCGGCAAGGCCCTGACCTCCGTCCGGTTCCCCGCCCCCGACACCACCGGCGGGCAGCTCTACTACAACTTCCACACTCCCACCCAGTACCGCGGCGAGGTGGTTTCCACCGTGGACTACTCCGTGGGCGGCGTCTACCTGCTGGGCGAGGTCACCTTCCTGCCCAAGGCGGGTTACAGCGGCGTTGTAACCATCCCCTATGTGGGTACCGATGCCGACGGCATCGAGTATACCGGCACCGTTCAGGTGATGGTCACGCCCTCCGCCTCCTCCCGCTTCAGCGACATGGGCAGCTATAACAGTTGGGCGGGAGCTTCCGTGGAATTCCTGGCCGCCTACGGCATTACCACCGGTACGGGCGACGGCGCCACCTTCAGCCCCGCCTCCACCCTCACCCGCGGCGACTATATCCTGATGCTCTACCGCACCTTTGGCTTCAGCAGCACCGCCGCCGCAGGCAACTTTACTGACGTGGCCGCCGGCAGCTACTACGCCGAGGCCCTGGCCCATGCCAAGGCTTTGGGCATCGCCACCGCCGAGGCGGACGGGAGCTTCCGCCCCAACGACCCCGTCACCCGGCAGGACGCCATGGTGTTCCTCCTGCGGGCCATGCAGGCCGTCAACCGGTCTGTGCCCAACGCCTATGACAGCTACCTGAGCCGCTTCCCGGATGGGGCCTCCGTGGCGGACTACGCCCGCACGGCCATGGCCGCCATGGCCCAGGCCGGCGTGATCCAGGGCAACGAGCAGGGCAAGCTCAACCCCACCGGAACCCTGAACCGGGCGGAGATGGCCGTCATTCTCCACCGCGCCCTCACCCTGTAACCCAGCTCCCAAGCCGGGGCCGCCCAGCGGCCCCGGCTTTTTGTGCAAAATATGGGACAGGGAGGCTTGAAAAGGGCGGCTTGGGTATGATATAGTATCAAGGTATTGGTATCGGCTGCATCCCTTCGGATGTGGTCGTTTTTGTGAGACGGAACCGGGGGTATGGACGTGTTTGACGGACTTCTGTTTGATCTGGACGGGACCTTGTGGGATTCGGTGGATGCCATCTGCATCTCCTGGAACCGGGCCCTGGAGCGGCTTGCGCCGGAGTATGCCGGCACCGTGACCCGGGCGCGGCTGCTGCCGTGTATGGGGATGCTGCTGCCCGATATCCTCCACCGCCTGGTGCCGGAGCTGGACCAGGAGCGGATGAAGCCCATTCTGGAGGAGGTGCTGTCGGAGGAAAACGCCTATGTGGCCGCCCACGGGGGCGTCCTCTACCCCGAGGTGGAGCAGACCCTGGCGGCGCTCTCCGCCCGCTGTCCCCTCTTTCTCGTCAGCAACTGCCAGGACGGGTATATTGAGGCCTTTTTCCAGGCCCATGGACTGGGGCGCTATTTTACGGACTACGAAAACCCCGGCCGCACGGGGCTGCCCAAGGCGGACAACATCGCCCTGGTGGCGGAGCGGAACGGCCTGAGGCGGCCCCTCTACATCGGGGACACCCAGGGGGACTATGACGCTGCCTCCAAGGCGGGCGTCCCCTTCCTCCATGCCGCCTACGGCTTCGGGCGCATTGACCGCCCTGTGCCCTCGGTGGCTACCTTTGGGGACCTTCCCGATGCGATCTGCCGCCTCACTCCGCCGTAAGGGGGGCAACGTAGGCATCGCCCCCTACAACGTCCAAATGCGGGCCTGTTCCAGCCGTAGGGGCGGATGCCCACATCCGCCCGGCACCCATGCACCAACTCTATCAAGGAGGACATTACCTTGTCACAATACGAGAAAGAAATCAATCGCCGGCGTACCTTTGCCATCATCAGCCACCCGGACGCCGGCAAGACCACCCTGACCGAGAAATTCCTGCTCTACGGCGGGGCCATTGCCCAGGCCGGGCAGGTCAAGGGCAAAAAGAACACCCGGGCCGCCACCTCCGACTGGATGGAGATTGAGAAGCAGCGCGGCATCTCGGTCACCTCTTCCGTCATGCAGTTCCAGTACGAGGGCTACTGCATCAACATCCTGGACACCCCCGGCCACCAGGACTTCTCGGAGGACACCTACCGCACCCTCATGGCCGCCGACAGCGCGGTGATGGTCATTGACGCGGCCAAGGGCGTGGAGGCCCAGACCCGCAAGCTGTTCAAGGTGTGCGCCATGCGGGACATCCCCATCTTTACCTTCATCAACAAGATGGACCGGGAGGCCCGGGACTCCTTCGAGCTGCTGGAGGAGCTGGAGAAGGAGCTGGGCATCGAGACCTACCCGGTGAACTGGCCCATCGGCTGCGGCAAGGACTTCCAGGGCGTATATGACCGGGGCAGCCGCAAGATTATCCACTTCACCTCCAACGGCGGGGCCAAGGCGGCCACCGCCACCGAGGTGGAGCTGGGTGACCCCAACCTGGACGGCCTGATCAGCGAGCGGCTCCACCGGCAGCTCACCGACGAGATTGAGCTGCTGGATGGCGCGGCCGCCGAGTTTGATCTGGACCGGGTGCGCCACGGCAAGCTCTCCCCGGTGTTCTTCGGCTCCGCCCTCACCAACTTCGGCGTGGAGCCCTTCCTGGAGCACTTCCTCCAGATGACCACCGCCCCCCTGCCCCGGCGGGCGGGCGAGCTGGTGGTGGACTCCCTGGACGACGACTTCTCCGCCTTTGTGTTCAAGATCCAGGCCAACATGAACAAGGCCCACCGGGACCGCATCGCCTTTATGCGCATCGTCTCCGGCCGCTTTGACGCGGATAAGGAGGTGTACCACGTCCAGGGCGGCAAGAAGCTCCGCCTGTCCCGGCCCCAGCAGCTCATGGCGGCCGAGCGGGAGATCATCGAGGAGGCCTACGCCGGCGACATCATCGGCGTGTTTGACCCGGGCATCTTCTCCATCGGCGACACCCTGTGCGCCCCGGGCAAAAAATTCCGCTTCGACCCCATCCCCACCTTCGCACCCGAGCACTTCAAGCGGGTGCGCTCCCTGGATACCATGAAGCGCAAGCAGTTTTTGAAGGGAATGGAGCAGATCGCCCAGGAGGGTGCTATTCAGATCTTTAAGACCCCCTACACCGGCATGGAGGAGGTCATCGTGGGCGTGGTGGGCACCCTCCAGTTCGACGTGCTGGAGTACCGCCTCAAGAACGAGTACAACGTGGAGCTCTATATGGAGGGCCTGCCCTACGAATACCTGCGGTGGATCGAGACCGACGACGGCGAGCCCGTCAAGGAGGAGGATCTCATCCTGGGCACCGACGTGAAGCTGGTGGAGGACTACAAGGGCAACCAGCTCCTGCTGTTCGGTTCCCAGTGGGCCATCGGCTGGACGGAGGAGCGGAACAAGACCCTCACCTTCCACGAGTTCGGGGGTACCAAGTTCTGATAAAATCAAAAACCGCCCGCCGGCCTGCGCCAGGGGGCGGTTTTTGACACGCCAGTTACTGCACGGGGGTGTAGCTGAGGGGGGATTCCTCGTCCGTGGCCTCCAGCTTGAAGATAACGGGCCGCAGGCCGTCGTTGCAGCTGCAAATGGCCACGCCGGGCTTGCGAATCCAGTCTCCGTAGTAGAACAGCCCCTCCCCCGCGCCGTGGGCCAGGGCGAAGGCGTACTGGTAGACCGCCTTCCACGCCTCGTCACAGAAGCCCTCCGGCTTGGCGTAGTCGGCGTAAAAGACCTGCCCTTCCCGCAGCATGGGACAGGCCGTCAGCCCCTCGGCGCCGTATTCCTCTGCCAGCTCCCGGTCCAGGGTGGTTTTCAGAACGGTAATTTTCACGCGCTTCATAACAATCCCTCCTCGTGTGAGAATAGGATAGCACCGCTCAAGGGCATTGGGCAAGGGGAAGTTTTCCACACGGGGGACCAAACGGGTGGAAAAGTCAGCCCTGGCTGTGGGGAGCGAGCCTGGCTTTACCGCCTGCCCGGTCCAGGGCCAGCGCCAAGACAGTAAAGACCGCCCCGCTGCCCACCGCCTGTACCAGCGTGCCCAGGAACTGGGGCCAGAAGGCGTTGACGCCGCCCAGCAGCAGGCAGGCGGCCAGGCCGTACGCCGCCGGGGAGAGCAGGCAGGCCAGCAGAAGGGCCGCCCCGTTCCGGGGGCAGAGGAGCCGCGGTCCCCGGCTGGTAAACAGGAGGGCCACCAGGGCCTTGATGAGCAGCGTGGGGACCACCCACAGGGGCGCGGTGAGCAGATCCGCCAGCCCGGCCCCCACCATGGCGGCGCCCACGGCGTAGGGGGCGGGCAGCAGACAGGCCGCCAGGTAGATCAGCGCGTCTCCCAGGTGGATGTAGCCGCCGGTGGGGATGGGGATATGGAGCAGATAGGCGGTGGTGACCGCAATGGCTCCGGCGAACAGGGCGGCCAGGCAGAGCAGCCGGAGTTTTTTCGATTCGCGCACAGGGGCTCCCTCCTTGTTTCATCTGTCCCCATTGTACGCTCCAACTGACCTTGTTAAAAGTATCAGAATAAATCTATTTTAAAAGGTCAGGCGAGGCGGAGGAAACACACAAAAACTGCCCCATCCCCATAAAATAGGGCAGGGAGGTGGAAAAATGGAAGAGACAGTCCTGCGGGAGCAGCTCAGGACGGTGGATGAATCCCTGCTGTTTCTGCTGTTGATCGTACTGTCGGTGCTGCTCTCCTACTGGGGGGTGCGCATACAGCGGGAGGGGCTGTGCAGAACCCTCCAGGGGGATGCCGAGGGGGCGGCCGCCCTGCCCCGGGTGTTTCCCATCCGCCTGAGCGCCTCGGCCCTGGTGGTGGGAGCGCTGGGCTTTTTCCTCTGTCTGGCCCTCAAGACGGAGCGGGAGACCGCCCGGGGCGGGACGCCGGCGGCCCGGCGGTCGGCGTGCACCAACCTGTGGGCCTCCCTGTTTGTCTTTCTCGCCGCCCTGCTGCGGCTGGACGACCTGCTGGGCACCCGGGATGCCTCGGGGGAGGTCATCTGAAATAAAGCAGGCGCGCCCTGCGGCGCGCCTGTTGAGGATGCGGGTCAGTTTGCCGGCCCCTTGGCAAAAAAGGTATAAACCCCGGTGGCCACCGTCCGGCCCGTGTCGTCGGTGAGCACGGCCTCGTACACCAGGACGGTTTTGCCCAGCTTCCTGGGCGTGGCCGTGCAGGTGATGCGCGCTCCGGACGCCGGGGCCAGATACTGCATGGAGCAGTCCAGGGTGACGCACATGTGCCCGGTGGTGAAGGCCGCCGTGCCGCACACGGTGTCCGCCAGGGTGACCAGCGCCCCGCCGTGGACGATGCCCATGGGGTTGAGGCTGGAGGGCTGCACATCCAGCACGCCCACGGCGCTGTGATCCGGCCGCAGCTCGGTGACGTACATGTGGTTGGCGGGGGCGAAGCAGCCGCTGGTATTCACCAGCTCCAGAAGCTTACTGTAGGAATCCATCGAGAATCTTCTCCTCCGCCTCCTGCTCGGTGAGGCCCAGGGTCATGAGCTTGAGAATCTGGTCGCCTGCGATGCGTCCGATGGCCGCCTCGTGAATGAGCTGGGCGTCCACATGGTTGGCCACGATGGCGGGGATGGAGGAAATTCTGGCGTCGCCCATGATGATGGAGTCGCACTGCACATGGCCGAAGCACCTGGCGTTGCCCGTCACCTTGGGGTAGAACACCTGCTGGGACTGGTCCTGGGCCACCGAGCGGGACACCACCCGGCCGTTGGCCCCCTCGCCGTCCAGAATGATCTCCATATCGCTCTCGGCGGTCTGCTCCCCGTGGGTGAGCAGCTTCTCGGTGATGATGGCCTCGGCGTCCTTCCCCACCACGATTTTCGTCTCCCGCTTGGTGGAGTCCACGCCGCGGATCTGGGTGCTCTCCAGATTGATGGTGGCCCCCTCCTCCAGATACACGACGGTCTGGGGGTTCATGATGCGCTTGCCGGTGCCGGGGCCCTCGCCGTAGTGGCGCTCCACATAGCGGACCTTGGAGTTTTTGCCCACGTAGAAGGTGTGCACGCCGTCGTGCTGGCTGGTCTCGCAGCCGGTGTTGTGGATGCCGCAGCCGGCCACGATGTCCACATCGCAGTCCTCGCCGATGAAGAAGTCGTTGTATACCATCTCGCTCAGCCCGGTCTGGCTGATGATGACCGGGATGTGGACCGACTCGTGCCTGGTGCCCGGCTTGATGCGGATGTCGATGCCCGACTTGCCCGGCTCGGTCTTGGTGGTGATCTCAATGTTGGCGGTGCTGTTCCGGGAGTCCAGCGCGCCGTTGCGGCGGATGTTGTAGGCCCCCTGGGGGGTCTTCTCCAGCTCCGCGATCTCTTTCAGCAGTTTCCATTCAGCCTGATCCATGCTTACCTCGCCCCCTCCGACATATAGCTGCACCCGGCCGAGGTGTTGGCCAGGATCTGGGGGAAAATCTCGTCCTTGGGCCCGTGCTTGGCGATTTTCCCGTCGCGGATCATCACAATCTCGTCGGCCAGGTCAATGATGCGCTCCTGGTGGGAGATGACGATCAGCGTGGCCTCCCGCTTCTGGTGGATGGCCCTGAAGGTCTCGGTCAGCTTGGCGAAGGACCACAGGTCGATGCCCGCCTCCGGCTCATCAAAGATCATCAGCCCCGACTTGCGGGCGAGAATCGTGGCGATCTCAATGCGCTTGACCTCGCCGCCGGACAGGGAGGCGTCCACCTCCCGGTCGATATAGTCGGCGGCGCACAGGCCCACCCGGGTCAGATACTGGCAGCCCTCCTCCCGGGTCAGCTTCTCGCTGCCCGCGGCCAGGGCCAGCAGATCCCGCACCCGCAGGCCCTTGAAGCGGGGCGGCTGCTGAAAGCCGTAGCTCACCCCCAGGCGGGCCCGCTGGGTGATGTCCAGGCCGGTGATGTCGGTGCCATTCCAGGCGATGGTGCCCCCGGTGGGCCGCACCAGGCCCATGATGGCCTTCGCCAGGGTGGTCTTGCCGCCCCCGTTGGGGCCGGTGATGACCACAAACTGATGGTCAGCTACGGTGAGGGAGACGTCGTTGAGGATACCCAGCTCCTCGCCGGACTCCCCCTCCACCTGGTAGCTGAGATGCTTTATCTCCAGCATACGCGGTCTCTCCTTTGTACTATGCTTCTTCTCATGAGATGTTATTTTATCACGGCGGGGGGGAAAATACAACCCTGCCGGGCGCAAAAACCACACTATTCGCATAGGATAAGGTGAATCCAAATCATCAGGAGGCTTTGTCTATGGAACAAGATCATTTGCCCTGCTCCTGCGACCAGGAGGTCTTTGAGCGGGTGTGGCGGCGGGTGATGCCCGAGGACCGGCCCGACTGCCCCTTTACCCTGGGCGAGGACGCCGCCGCCCCTCCGGCTGTCCAGCCCCCCGCAGCGGCTCTGCCTGCCGTGGTACATACTGCTCCAGCCGGCGAACAGGCGCCCTCCCGGCCCGTGGTGGGAGAAGAGCACGACGTGCCCTGCCTGGGGGCGTCCTCGGCGGTGTACGGCGCCCAGCTCCAGCGGCTCATTGACCGGGAACTGGCGGATTGGAGGGCCTATCAGGCCCTATCCCGCCGGGCCCAGGGAAACAGCGGGCGGGTGCTGGCCACCATCGCCGCCGACGAACGCCGCCACGCCAAGCGGCTTTCCACCGCCTATTTTCTCATCTCCGGGGTGCGGTACTGGCCGGTAGACCGGGTACCCAATCCATCCCCCGCCCCATTCTCCGCCGCCCTGCGGGAGCACTTCATGGAGGAGCAGCGGGGGGCGGCCGCCTACCAGACCGCGGCGGCGGAGACCGCCGATCCCTGCCTCCACGAGCTCTTTCTGGAGCTGGCGGGGGAGGAGGACTCCCACGCCTGGCTCCTGCGCAGCGTACTGGAGCAGCTATAAGAACACCCCCGGCGCACGGCTTTGAC
>ERZ772877.1549-NODE-1549-length-10326-cov-2.4759_pt1 | contig 10326 bp, 12 predicted proteins | sample MGYA00580583_ERZ772877 | MGnify/ENA primary metagenome ERZ772877 (study PRJEB29015, sample SAMEA2737661) | human gut metagenome | biome: human gut; feature: human-associated habitat; material: faeces | place: China | collected 2012 ... | reverse complement strand
ATGGCTGGCAGAGCTGGCCGTTCGTACCAGCTCTGCCGTACGCCCAAAGTAGCTTCGGGTACCGGTGGCGGTGACGGTTCCTGTCGCCTTACCGCGTGTAATCGTCGATCCTGAATAGAGAGTATCACCCTTGTTGTGTGACTCCTGGGTAGACTCCCCGGTCAGTGTTGCCTGGTCAACATCAACGCCTCCCTCATCAATCATACAGTCGGCAGGGACGCCGTTAAGGCGATAAAGTCACCGGGGACTAGCCCTCGAGCCGGTATCTGGCGCCATGTGCCATCACGGCATACGCTGGCATTAACTTTCAGCCGACTACGCAGCAGGTCAAGTGCTGACTGTGCCCGCCGTTCCTGAATGCCGCCAAGGATCGCACTGAAAGCGAGCCATCCAGCAATCATGGCGGGTTCAATCGTCTTCCCCAGAGCCACTTCGAGTACCAGCGCAATTTCGAGCATCCAGGGGATGGGGCCCCACAGACGTTTGAGGATCGCACGCAGCTGGCCCGGAGCCTGTTCACGCACTTCGTTATAGCCATATTGCACCAGCCTGGCCTGCACCTCGGCTTCGGAAAGTCCCTTCACATTATTCTCAGGGGGCATCTCCATATTTCCTTCTCCGGAAAAAACTGACCCGACAGGTCAGGTGTGTTGTTATGCCGATATAATGAAAGTCTGACGGAGACATGGCGCCGGTTAAGTGTTTGGCGCATATGCTGTTTACAACAGTGTCATTACAAAAAAACCGGCTGCAGTCATCAAAAGCGAGCCAGTTACGTGCGTTAGTACGGAAATGACAGCCCATGCATAATTGCCATTCTGAAGTAGAACCACCACCTCAGCAGAAAAAGTGGAAAAGGTGGTCATACCGCCGCAAAAACCGGTGGTAATAAAAAACTTCCAGGCGGGATCGAGATGAGGCTGCCGGACAAAGAAGGCCAGTGCCATACCGATGATAAATCCACCAACCAGATTAACTACCAGGGTGCCAGGTGGAAGATTGGGGAAAAGTGCATTGAGACGCATGGACAGTATCCAGCGGATCACACAGCCGATCGAGCCACCTATCACTACCGCGAATAATGATTTGTACATACCACCTCGCAGAAATCAGAGCATCATCAGACCGTCACTCAAGGGAATAACGTGCGGTGATGGCCCGCTTTTCATTCATTTCATACAGTACGGGGATACCCGTCAGGACATGCAGATCGGGAACCTTGTTTTCATCAATCTGCTCAATAAACATGGTCAGCGCACGTAGTGCATTAGCATGACTGACCAGCAGCATGGTTTCACCACTGGCAACACGCGGGACAATGATGTGGTGCCAGTAGGGCAGCAGCCTTCGCTGCGTCATTTCCAGACTTTCACCCGCTGGTAGATCCGTCAGGGGCACATGGCGATAACGAGCCTCACGATGAAGTAAAGCAGGAGCATCCAGTAACGGAGGAGGGATACCCCGATAGCTCCTCCGCCAGTGATAAACGATTTTCTTGCCAATCTGTTGAGCGGCATTATCCTTATTCATTCCCTGAAGCGCACCATAATGGCGTTCATTTAACCGCCATGATTTGTCCACCGGTAACCACAATTGATTCAGCGTTTCCATTATCAGCCAGAGTGAATGAATTGCCCGGTTCAGAACGGATGTGCAGGCACCATCAATGATGACTCCGGACCGTTTTATCAGGTTTGCTGCGCGCCGGGCTTCCTCCACTCCTTTCTGCGTCAGCGGAACATCTTCCCATCCGGTAAAACGATTTTGCTGATTCCACTCACTTTCTCCATGACGGAGTAAAATAATTTTTCCCATAAGCAACCACCTGTCTGTCATCCACAGCGACTAAACCTGAAGGACCAGAACCCGTTCAGTTGTTGGTACTGATTACCTGAATTTACCTGGGCTCCGGTCAAGGAGGTGACGCATCAGAAGATGGGCGCAGCTACCTATGAACAGCGCAATTGCAACAGCGCTGGTATCATCTGGCAGTACGTTAAAAAAGACATCAGCAATCAGGAATACCAGACAGGTTGCCAGGATCCCCGTTGCTGTTGACAGTATGAGTATTTTTCCGTTCACAGGACCACCTTACCCCTTCCCGTAGCTAAGCATACGGGAAGGGTGACGTAATCAGCGTTTTTTGAAGGCGGTTTTGCCGGCAAAGATGGCGGCATCACCTAATTCATCTTCAATACGCATCAGTTGATTATATTTTTCAATGCGCTCCCCGCGGCTGGGGGCACCGGTTTTCAGATGACCGGCTCGCAGGCCTACGGTCATATCCGCAATAAAGCTGTCCACGGTTTCCCCGCTCCGGTGTGAAATAAAGGTTCCCCAGTTGTTATCCTGACACAACTGAACGGCTTCAATGGTTTCGCTCAGGGTGCCAATCTGGTTCAGTTTGATCAATGCTGCATTGGCCAGGTTCTCATCGATACCTCGCTGGATATATTTCACATTGGTCACAAAGATATCATCGCCAACCAGCTCAACTTTATCGCCGAGCGCACGGTACAGGATCGGCCAGCCGGCCCAGTCATCTTCCGCCAGGCCATCTTCAATGAGGACTATCGGGAAATCCTTCACCAATTGCTCGTAGTAGTGAGTCATTTCTTCAGCACTGAGCTGAGCGTTTTCAGTACGCAGAGTATATTTGCCATCTGCATAAAACTCACTGGAGGCCGGATCCATACAAATAACGATGTCCTCACCCGGGCGGTATCCCGCCTTATTGATGGCCTCGACGATAAGCTCCAGCGGCTGGCGGTTTGAGGAAACGGCCGGCGCAAAACCACCTTCATCGCCCACGCCGGTGGATAAACCTTTTTCCAGCAGGACCTGACGCAGGGCCTGGTAGACTTCGCTACCCCAGCGAATAGCTTCACGTACGGAAGAAGCTCCCCATGGTGCAATCATAAACTCCTGAAAATCAGCGCCCTGCCAGCGGGCATGAACCCCGCCGTTAATGATATTCATACAGGGAACCGGCAACAGGTTTGCGCCGACGCCGCCCAGATAGCGGTAGAGCGGGGTAGAGGAGAGCTGTGCCGCCAGGCGGGATACTGCCAGTGACACGCCAAGGATCGCATTGGCGCCCAGGCGACCTTTGTTTTCTGTGCCATCAAGGGTAATCAGGCAGTTGTCGATTTCCTTCTGACTGCGTACATCGTAGCCCTGCAGGGCATCGTTAATTTCGGTATTGATGCTGTGAACCGCATCCTGTACGCCTTTACCGCCAAATCGGGTCTTATCGCCATCTCGATGTTCGATGGCTTCACGGGAGCCGGTACTGGCACCGGAAGGAACGGAGGCCCGGGCCATACTGCCCCCCACAGAAGTTACTTCAACCTCTACGGTCGGGTTACCACGGGAATCCAGAATTTCTCTTGCGACGATACTTTCAATTTTAAAGCTCATAAATTTGACCTTCTTTCATGGGGCTGGGATGTGTTTAATCAAAACATCAACAGAAAGGTGATTAATGAATTCGAAAGAAAAGGAAGAAAAAACCCCGAACAGGCGGTTTTTATGCCCCAGCATGACCAGATCGATATCTTCATGCTGAACAACGGCCTCAACGTCCCGGAAACGATGAATGCTGACGATGGACCTGACATTGATATCAATACTGCTGGACTCAACCAGGCGACTCAGCATTGCCTTTGCATCAATAACTTCGCGAGACTGACGGTCTTTGGTTAATGAATCACTGGTATAATCCAGCTCACGATAGTCAGCGCTGAGATGACCAACAGTAATACGGGTGCCCATCTCTTTTGCCAGACGTTCTGCCTGCTCAAGCAACAGCAGGCCATCGGTTTCATTTTGTACAAGTAACAAGGCATGCCGGTAAATTTGCATAAATCACCTCTTATAAGAAGCGAAGCGGTCGGTCAGCCAGGGAAGGATTTCTTTCTTCCGGCTTGTCATGCCAGGCAGCGGAACCTGGCGGGAGCCTGTGAGGCTGCTGTCAGAAAAAAGCAAAACTGAGTTCCGACTGGTAATGTCTGTCACTATCAGGATCACCATGTCCAGCGCACTGTCCTTGCAGGTTTTATCCATTTCCTGCAGTAGCTCAGGCAACAGGTGAGTAATATCAGTCATGTCGCGTACCTCAATTTGTGACAACAGCAGTGGCACATCATGGATCCGGTAATTTTTAGCGTCACGATTGAGTAAAACCGACGCAGATTGCCCGGTTATATCTGTTTTGGCCTGCAGCAGTCCGGCCACAAACTGGTCATAATCTATGCCCGCGATTTCCCGCAAAACAGCCACGGCTTCCTGATCCTGAGTGGTGGTAGTGGGGCCGGTCAGCGCAACGGTATCACTGAGGATCGCCCCCATCAGCAACACAGCCTGAGATGCCGTAACCGGCATCGGAATGTCATGCATCAAAATTGAGAGAATTACGGTTCCGCAGCATCCTACCGCCCGCACCCAGACATCCGGTGGGTTGCGGGTAACAAGGGTACCAATACGGTGATGGTCAATGATGCCGATGACGTTGCTGTTCATCAGCGAAGACGGACCTTGTTCCGCATCCGTAAAATCAACCAGCCATACGGTTTTATCGGTCAGGTCGGCGGTGAGTAAATCGGGTTGTGAAACACCCGCAGCGTTGAGGATATAACGGGTTTCCGGGGTGATATCCCCCAGGCACCAGGGGGTTGCGGGACGACCTGTGTAATTAAGCCAGTCAGCCACAACCATCGCGCTGCAGACAGCATCGCTGTCAGGGTTTCGATGACCGAAGACATAAATCGGATTATCTCTTTGAAAAGAGAGAGATTCTGAGGTAAGCGGTAATGCGGTTTGACTTTTCATAGCGATACCTGACATACATGCCTGTAAGAGGACTAATTCAACTGTATATCAGGCGTCATCATCCGGTTTTGAAAGAAACCGGCGGTTGGGAAAGGTGGAGCACCATCACCTTGTAGATCAATCTTATATGGACCGTTGCATTAAATCAATATTAATTGTTGCTCTCTGTTATGTAGGTTACTCCTTACGTGCGGTGTCATCCTATCCCTCCAGAGCTTTAGCAAGAATGGGCGGTGAGAATCTGGGGAGAACTTCCATCCATCATGGATTTTTCTTAAGTTAATATTAAGAATCAGGCAGTATTATGCTTCTTTTTTCTGGATAATTAACATTTATGCCGAATGAAATTGAAACGCTGAACAGAAAAATATTTCTTACCATGAACGCTAAGCCTGGAACGCCTGATTCAGCTCTGGTTATTGCGAATTTTTTCGCGAACACCCTTATTTATGCCATACCAGTTATTATTATTCTTTTATGGTTTGCCGGTAAAGAAAAAGGAAAGATGCTGGCACTTCGCTCAACGTTAACAATGGTTATTGGTGTGGTGTTAAGCCTGATTATTGGCACCTTATGGCCACATCCAAGACCCTTTATGATTCCGCTGGGCTATGTCTGGTTTTCACATACGGCAGATTACTCATTCCCGAGTGACCATATGACTATTTTTGTGTGTTTTGCATTAGCATTAATCAGTGCAAAGGCAGTACGTACAGGTCTGTTGTTGTTGGGTATCAGTATTCTGGTCGCCTGGTCCAGGATTTATCTTGGTGTACATTTTCCTCTCGACATGGCTGGTGCTGTCGTAACGGGTATAGTGTCTGATGTACTTTTCTGCCGGTTATGGAGATATAAGGGTGAAGATATATTTTCTTTTTTTAAAGCAATCAGCTTAAAATTATTCAAAATTTAATGTTGAACGGGAGATGACTGCATCAGTATTTTCAAACTGTCATCTTCATTTTCTGCATCCTGTTCTTTCTATCCTGAAGGCCATTTCACTGGCAGACAACCTGCGGAACACGCCATTTTCCGGAGGGCCGCTACGGCCTTGTGGATGGGAAGAAGCTAATTCCGCAGGCGAAACTGAAAAAATCATGGTCAAAGTTGGGCAGAACAGGTATAGTGCCGGGCGGAGATGGCGTTCCTCCTTATAACCACTGTTTTTTCTGACAGTTAATGACGCCTACAGAATACTGACCTTTGTCGGTACTGTAGGCTATTTCCTGCATTCCCCATTGGTCAGCCCTGAAACTCACGAGCCGGGACCAATGAAACGACTAAAACACCACGATCAATTTGAATTATTTTCCTATACAGGTACATGGTTAGTTACTGCGAGTCTCATAGCATTACTTGCAGGTACTGCATCCGCGTTATTTCTGCTCTCACTCGATAATGCCACGGCATGGCGGGAATCCCATTCCTGGATGATATGGTTGCTTCCCTTGGCAGGACTCCTGGTCGGGCTGGTTTACAACTGGTACGGCGAACCCGTCAGCGCTGGCAATAACCTGATTATTGACGAGATACACGATCCGAAAAAGGTGGTTCCGATAAGGATGGTACCACTGGTTCTGGGTGGTACGCTCATATCACATCTGTTTGGCGCTTCGGTAGGGCGCGAAGGGACAGCGGTTCAGATGGGCGGAGCCCTGGCAGATCAGCTGACGCACATCTTTAGAGTGAAGAAAGATACCCGTCGTATCCTGCTGATGGCAGGTATGAGTGCGGGATTTTCGTCCGTATTTGGCACCCCGGTGGCCGGGGCTATCTTTGGGATGGAAGTACTGGCAATAGGGAGAATTCGTTATGACGCGCTGTTCCCCTGTCTGGTTGCCGCTGTGCTTGCCGATCAGGTATGCCTGGCATGGGGAGTACATCACATTCACTATCGCATCGATGTCATCCCGGCATTTACTATGTGGAGTTTCCTGTCCGTTGTGATCGCGGGTGCCGCATTCGGGCTGGCAGGAATGGTATTCTCTGTCGCAACCGGCAAAGCTAGCGGGTTCGTTAAAAGTCGTATTAAGTATGCTCCTTTTCGTCCTTTTTTGGGAGGGATACTGATTGCCGCTGCTGTCTGGTTTATCGGTACTGACCGTTATATTGGTCTCGGTATTCCGGAAATTGTCCGTGCCTTTAAAGAACCACTATATCCAATGGATTTTATGGGAAAAATGAGCTTTACCATCGTTTCTCTGGCGACAGGATTCAAAGGTGGTGAGGTCACACCTCTGTTTTACATTGGTGCCACTCTTGGGAATGCTCTCGCTCCTCTTCTTCACATGCCATTTGCTTTTATGGCCGGGATTGGTTTCGTGGCTGTGTTTGCCGGCGCGGCGAATACTCCGCTTGCGACAACCTTTATGGCGATGGAACTGTTCGGTACCGAAATGGCCGTATTTTCTGCCGTCGGCTGCTTTACGGCATATCTTTTTTCAGGACATACCGGAATTTATCATGCCCAGCGAGTCGGTCATGCCAAAAGCCGCCGATACCGTACACTTGTTCCGTCAGAGCTTCGCATTTCTGAAATTTCTGCTTTGCACAGGAAGAAGTCTTTCGCGTTATCACGTGAAGAAAATGAAATAAAAAAACAACCGAAAAACGACAAAGAAGTCACAATGGAGAGTTCTAAATGAGTGCAGATGCAGCCCAGACGTTAGCCGCATTAAGGTTATATTTTCCTGTAGCTTCAAAAGCCAGTGCCAGACATTTCTGGCACAGATTATTTGCTCCCCAACTGGCGCAGCATCTTCTTATCCTGGCGAAGAAATCAGACATTAAAGCGGCGACATTACATCATGTCACCTCTGGTTATCTTCCCGGAAAGCGATTATCTCATCATCATCCTGAGTTAACCAATATGACACATCCCCAGTGTCTCGAGTTACTGGACTCAGAAGAAAATCTTAGAGCTTTTCTTCATGAAAATACAGAAGAGCTAAAAACGGTATATGCTGTACTGTTAAAATGTGAAGAGCCTCATGCTAATTACACCTCCCTTCATGCACCTGGGTTTTCCTAATACACGAAAGCAAGCATATTAAAAAATCCGGGGAGAGATCCCCGGGTATAACGAGTTAATAAACGACCAGTTATCGCATTTTCCCCTTATTTTATTGCGAATGGCATGAGTCTGACGATGGTCGTTGGTAGATGTTGAGTTGTGTGAGTCATGACAAACAGCATTTATCCCTTAAACAGCATATTTATGAAGAAAGTACATTTCATTCTGCAAAAAAATACGAGCGTAAGTAAGTGCATGATTAATCGTGGAATATCGGCAGTTATAAGCTAAATAAATAGCGACCAAGGTTAACATAAAATGCATTCATGCATACTAGTATTCTAACTCTAATATTATAATTTCAACCTAGTCTAATTTAAGATCTCCGTCATATATAATCGACAGGAAGATTCCCATGATGGTACACGCAGCGGCGTTTTTTCTTTAGATGAAGTTAATCGCATCAAAATCCTTCAGAATATCAACAGATAAGAAGTATATTCCTTTGGTAGCTCTATTCAAATGATAGCTCATCAAGCCTTATTGGTTTTCTTGTAAAATTCTTTTTGCATTCGATAATGAGTATTTGCCCCTCCCGCAATGAGCAAAACGCAGATGTGGATTTATCTACATCACCATTTTCACTAGTGACACATTTAACCCCGTAAAGAGTATGTTCAATTTTGCCGTTTCTGACCAGATTGATATTCCCACACCCTGCATCACTATATAAAGCATACTGAAATATCTTACCAGCAATGCCTTCTGAAAGAGTCGCGATTCCTCCACCAAAGTCACCGATAAAAACCTTTCCTATACTCTCAGATATAGTATTTTCCAGTATCAGTCTGTTGTCAGATGCTGGAGAAGACATTTTTGCATAACATATTCTAATCACAAAACACTCACTAATTTAAAGGTAGCATATTATTATAAGACCTATAATCAACCAGTCAAATAATATATCCGACTATCGCTTTATTATATGACTGCCAGCGGTATTTATCCAACCGTAACTGCTGCGAGCACTATGTAGTTTCAATATCAGCACCCAGATTTTCTTTGCTGTTCTTCCCAGCATGACTTACTAACCATTTCCTGAGGTGGCTCTGGCAGCATCACGACTCGCTGGCATAGTTGCATTGTATGCATAGCGCCTAAGCGGACCATTCTCTTTTAGATATCTTCAGACATACTGAATATATCCCCTGAGAAGATCGCTATGTGTTTGATCCGATTTATTGAGAACCAGATCATCGCTTTCTGAACTTCGTTGAAGTTGGGCGAGCTGGTGATGACGAAAATTGTTGTCTGAAGCACATGTTTGTTGACCCGAGTCTGGAACATTCTGCATAAAAAAAGTCATCGAAAAAATATTTGAAAAGCAGCGACAAAGCGTGAGTTTGTCAGCTATCTGACTGTGCAATTTTCTATCTGTTTTTATATGCGATAAAACGAATATGTTTTTGACTTCTTGTTTGGCTGGAGAGATACTACTCATTCAAAGCAGGAGTACATAATGCCAGAAATCGCATCCCTACAACTTTTCAAAATACTATCTGATGAAACCCGTCTGGGTATCGTGCTATTGCTCAGGGAGATGGGGGAGCTGTGCGTATGCGATCTCTGCAAAGCGCTGGAACAATCACAACCCAAGACCTCCCGTCACCTGGCAATGCTACGGGAGAGCGGCCTGTTGCTGGATCGTAAGCAGGGGAAATGGGTTCATTACCGCTTATCTCCGCATATGCCTTCCTGGGCTGCTCAGGTGATTGAGCAAGCCTGGTTAAGCCAGCAGGACGACGTACCATCACCCATAAACTGGCATCGGCTAAGTGCTCTGGCAGGAGTAAAACGGTTTGTATCTAAAAAATTTGCCTGAACATATATGATTTTTCGAATACGAGGTATTCAGAATGAAGACGTTAACGGTGTTTGACCCGGCAATGTGTTGCAGTACCGGCGTATGTGGCTCCGATGTCGAGCAGGTGCTGGTTGATTTTTCTGCTGATGTGCAGTGGCTGAAAAGACGTGGGGTCCAGATCGAACGTTTTAATCTGGCGCAACAGCCGATGAGCTTCGTGGAGAACGCAAAAGCGAAAGCATTCCTGGAAACTTCTGGAGCCGAAGGGCTTCCGCTACTGTTGCTGGATGGTGAAACGGTGATGGCAGGGCGATACCCAAAACGCGCTGAGCTGGCTCGCTGGTTCGGTATTCCGCTGGAGAAGGTAGGGCTAGCTCCCATCAGTTGCTGTGGTGGTAATACTTCCTGTTGCTGAGTATGTCAGGAGGACATATGAAATTCTTACAGAATATCCCGCCTTACCTGTTTTTTACTGGCAAGGGAGGTGTAGGAAAAACTTCCATTTCCTGCGCGACGGCTATTCGCCTTGCCGAACAGGGTAAGCGGGTTTTGCTTGTCAGTACCGACCCAGCCTCCAATGTCGGTCAGGTATTCGATCAGGCTATCGGTAACACGATTC
>ERZ772877.1541-NODE-1541-length-10383-cov-2.88826_pt1 | contig 10383 bp, 11 predicted proteins | sample MGYA00580583_ERZ772877 | MGnify/ENA primary metagenome ERZ772877 (study PRJEB29015, sample SAMEA2737661) | human gut metagenome | biome: human gut; feature: human-associated habitat; material: faeces | place: China | collected 2012 ... | reverse complement strand
AGGCGGAAATTGAAATTATACGTAACATAAAAAACACGGCCGATTCTTCGGCCGTGTCCGTATTAACGCGAGAATTAATATTTGGCAACAGATACCTTTACGCCAGGTCCCATAGTGGATGCCAAAGTAATGCTTTTCAGATACTGTCCTTTTAAAGCTGAAGGTTTTGCTTTTGTGATTGCATCCATAAGTGCATTGAAGTTCTCAAGCAGCTTTTCTTCAGTAAAGGAAGCTTTTCCAACCGGAACATGAACAATATTGGACTTATCCAGTCTGTATTCAATTTTACCGGCTTTGATATCGTTAATAGCTTTGGTTACATCCATTGTTACGGTACCGGCCTTAGGGTTGGGCATTAAGCCTTTGGGTCCCAGAACCTTACCAAGACGTCCAACCACACCCATCATGTCAGGGGTAGCAACAACAACGTCAAAGTCAAGCCAGCCTTCATTCTGGATCTTGGGGATGAGTTCGTCTCCGCCTACATAATCTGCTCCTGCAGCTTCTGCTTCGTTTACTTTATCACCCTTTGCAAAAACCAGAACCTTAACTGTTTTACCTGTTCCGTTGGGAAGTACAACAGCGCCGCGGATCTGCTGCTCTGCATGACGTCCGTCGCAGCCTGTTCTGATATGAACTTCGATGGTCTCATCGAATTTGGCGGTAGCTGTTTTCTTTGCCAGTGCGATTGCATCAGCAGGTTCATAAGCGGCAGCGCGATCTACTAATTTAGCGGCTTCGCTGTATTTTTTACCATGTTTCATTTTCAATTCCTCCGTTGGTTATTAACGCAGTACTTGTGTTTTCGGCCTCTCCCTGTGCGGAGTTGCCGGAATACTGCTCCCAATTAATTTGTTTTAGTCTTCTACTACAATACCCATGCTTCTTGCCGTACCAGCGATCATGCTCATTGCTGATTCCAGGCTTGCAGCATTCAGGTCAGGCATCTTCATTTCTGCGATTTCCTTAACCTTATCCTTGGAGATAGTTGCAACCTTGGTCTTGTTCGGAACACCGGAACCGGATTTTAAGTTGCATGCTTTCTTCAGCAGTACTGCAGCAGGCGGAGTCTTGGTTACAAAACTGAAGCTTCTGTCTGCGTAAACAGTAATTACAACGGGGATGATTAAATCACCTTTGTCTGCTGTTCTTGCATTGAACTGTTTGGTAAATTCAACAATGTTAACACCGTGCTGTCCAAGCGCAGGACCAACCGGGGGAGCTGGTGTCGCTTTACCAGCAGGAATCTGTAACTTGATGTATCCTGTAACTTTCTTTGCCATGTCAGGCACCTCCTAAATATAATGTGGTATGGCGCAGCCGGAATGCACGTGATTCACTCACGCGGCCCGCTCCTTCGCCCGAAGAGGGATGAAGCCGGAACGCTGCTTCCACAGTTCAACGGATTACTCCATTAAACATCAAACTATTGTGATTTACGAACCTCTGCAAAACTGATTTCAACAGGCGTTTCCCTGCCGAACAGCTCCACATTAATCGTAGCGGTCTGCTTGCTGTAGTCGATTCTCTGCACAACGCCGACCGTATCCTTCCAGGCCCCTGCAACAACAACGATCATATCGCCCTCTGCAAAGTCGATGGAAACATTCTCTTGCTTAATGCCAAGCGGCTTCATTTCCGCTTCCGTAAGCGGCACCGGTTTGCTTCCCGGTCCTACAAACCCTGTTACACCTCTGGTATTACGTACGACATACCAGGTATCATCATTCATGACCATGTTAATCAGGACATAGCCGGGGAACATCTTCTTCTGGACTGTTTTCCTTGCTCCGTTTTTCATCTCCACTACATCCTGCATGGGGACGCGGACCTCCAGAATTTCTTCTTCCAGGTGCCTGTTTTCTATTGTCTTCTCAATGTTGGCCTTTACCTTATTCTCATATCCGGAATAGGTATGGACCACATACCAGTTTGTTTCTGCCATACGTTACCCCCACTGTTATTTTACAAGGAAATCAACTGCATACTGAAGGATCATGTCCAATATGGCAATGACGCCTCCCAGTACAATTGAAACCCCAACAACAGCAACGGACTGTCTCAGCAGCAGATCCCTGTCCGGCCATGTGATTTTTTTGAATTCAGCTTTTACACCATCAAAGAATTTCGGCTTGGACGCTTTTTCTTCACTTGAGGAATTTCCCATTACTTACACCTCTCTGTCCGTTGGGCTGATTATTTGGTCTTTGTGCGTTGTGTGCTTCTTGCAGAATCTGCAGTATTTGCTGGTTTCCATTCTGTCCGGATGTGTTTTCTTATCCTTCGTTGTGTTGTAGTTACGCTGCTTGCACTCCGTACATGCCAATGTGATTCTTGTACGCATGGTATTCTACCTCCTTGCTTTTCTCTGTTAACCTATATTTTTCTCACGATAGTTTCCCGTCTTTATCCATTCTATGAATACCGACAAACGCCCGTGGTCAATCCCCTCCCGGGCAATTGACGTATCCGGTCTTTTCTGAATTTTAAGCATAAAAAAAAGACCTAAATCTCATCTCGCCATATGACTATAGCACAGGATATCCCGTAAAGTCAAGCATTTTCATAATAAAGGGATACGTTTTGAATTTCTTTTGCACACAGACAGAGGCTGTAGTCAGGACTGAAGGGAATGCTGCGAAGCTGTATGCCGTTGATCTCCTTTGCCAGCCCATCCTCCGAAGCGGCGGAAAACCCGCCGAAATCCTCACCGATACCGCCGCCCGTGAACTTAACATAGCTCTCCTTCGCCGCCCAGACGTCAAAGAAATCGCGGTAATTGTTCTTTTTCAGATATTCATTTTCCAGCGGATGGAAAAAACGCTTTGAAATATGTTCTCTTCTTCCTTTTGTATGCTGCTGCAGATCCAGGCCCACCTCCTGGGCAGCCATGGCGCAGGCCCAAAAATCCCCGCTGTGGCTGATGGAAAAATGAAGCCAGGGGTATTCCGGGAAATAAGGCTTGCCCCGCAGTCCCTTCTCCACCCGGAATGAAGCCTCCTTCGAAGATCCTTCCCCTCCTTCCCCAAAAGCATAACGGGCCGCCGCCCTGGAAAGGAAAAGGGGGGACTGGCTTTTATCATCCCGCTTATCCTGCATACGGTAAATATAAACAGCAATCCCTTCCTTTTTCTCCATCATCTTTAAACCTCAAGCCCCTTTTCTTCCATATAAGAGATAACATCCTTTACCTGGTGCAGCTGCCACACATCCCTGTTTGGGATCGTCGTATCAAAATATTCCTCAAAGGCGCTGACAATATTCATGATTTCATAAGAGTTCAGCCTCAGATCCTGAACGAAATCCGTATCGTAATTAATGTCATTTTTGCCTGTAACCTGAAAAACAATTTTTCTTATCAGTTCCAGCATTTCAAATCTCTCCTTCTTTCAGACCATATGTCTCTTGATTTTTTTGGAAGCAGTCTTGGAAAACTCCTGCTCTCTTATATTCACCATCTGTACCTGCTGATAAAAGGGAAGGTGGGAATTGATTTTGTTTATTTCCTCCTGGAGCTGCTCCAGGATCTCATAAGAGGAAAGGCCCTTTGCCCTCTCCGGATCCGGATAGATGCTGGCCGCCAGCTTCACATCATCCGCAGAGGCCCCGCTTACAGCCCCGTATACCAGCACATCCTTCACAAGGGGGATCATGCCGATTTTTTCTTCCAGCTTCTCGGGAGAGATTTTTTTCCCGTTCTTGAATACAATCAGGTTCTTTTTACGTCCGGTTATGTACAGGAAGCCGTCTCTTCCCAGATAACCCAGATCACCTGTTTTGAACCATTCCCCCTGCATCACCTCGGTGGTCAGCTCCGGTGACTTATAATATCCGTTCATGACATTTTTGCCGCGGACAAGGATTTCCTCATTTTCGATTTTCACTTCACAGTGGGGAAGCACATGGCCCACCGAATCCATGTCATAGGAATAATTGCTGTTTACGGATACCAGAGGGGAGCATTCGGTGATGCCGTAGCCCTGAAGCACCAGAATGCCCAGCATAAGGAATTCTTCCGCGATTTCCTTATTCAGATGAGCGCCTCCGCAGATGATGGTGCGCAGGGTGCCCACACATTTCTGACGGACATCCTCCAGCACCTTGATCCTTGTTTTAATGCCCATTTTTCTCAGCACACGCTGCAGGCGCAGGAGACGGCGGAGCCCTTCTTCCTGTCCCTCCCTCTCCGCATTCAGCCAGAGCTGGTTATGAATCGCTTCTATCATAAGGGGCACGGTCAGCATGGATTCCGCCCGGGACAGATGCAGATCCCGCATCACTGTTTTCAAGTCTCCGTTGATAATCAGGGCCGCCCCTCTCACCAGGGTGGCGAGTACCGCACAGGTCATGCCATAGGTATGGTAAAAAGGAAGGGAGGTAAATACCCTTTCTCCCGCGGATACATAGACGCTGGAATCGCTGGCATTGTAGAGAATAGCCTGGTTGCTGAGCATAACCGGTTTGGAAATGCTGGTGGTGCCGGAGGTGAAGGCAATAGCCGCCGTCTGTCTCGCTTCTATGGGAGGATATACCGCCGGTCCGTTCTGGGCAAGATAGTTTTCTCCTTCCTCACACAGCCGGGAAAAAGTTAAAACGCCGTCCTCCTTCGCATCTCCCAGAAGCACGAACATCTGAATCCGCTCTTTCCCTTCCGGCACCTCCTCACAGATGGGAAGGCACACATCGGAGGCGAATACCGCCTCCACCTCAGCCATCTGCATCATCTGCCATATGCTTTCATTCGACTGCTCCGCGTCAATACATACCGCTGTTCCCCCGCAGGAAGCCACCGCAAGATAGGTAACTATCCATGCATAGCTGTTTTCACCTACTATCGCGATATTTTTGCCCGCAAGCCCGCGGCCGCAGATGGCCCCTCTCAGCTGGCTGACCTCTCCGGCAAGCTCCCGGAAGCTCCTGCTTTCTTCCGTCCGGTTCCTTAAAAACCATGATACGGCGGTTTTATCACCGAATGCCTTCTCTATTCCGTCCATAAATGCATCAAAGGTATCGTAATAGGTTACATCATTGCGTGGAAAATTCTTCATTTTTTATTCTCCCTCTCCTGATTCTTTTCCGGTATCATATTTTTCACCGAATTTTTCTTCCCCCATACTTTCCAGCATTTCCAGAAAAGCATCCACTACATGAGGGGCAAACTGTGTCCCTTTTCCCTTTTCCAATTCCTCCACGGCCGCCTGCAGCGACAGATTGCTGCGGTAATGCCGGTGGGAGGTCATGGCGTCAAAGGAATCAGCCACCGCAATAATCTTGGATTCCTCCGGTATTTCATCTCCCTTAAGCCCGTCCGGATATCCCCTTCCGTCAATTCGTTCATGATGGTGCCGCACGATGGGCACCACATCGTTAAACAGAGTGATGGCGGAAAGTATCTTGGCGCCTTTATCCGAATGTTTCTTTATGTTTTCATATTCCTGGTCGTCCAGTTTGTCCGGCTTCATCAGTATTTTATCGGAGATCCCCACCTTGCCGATGTCATGGAACAGGCCGGCCAGCCGGACTCTGTCCACAAACCTCTTATCCTTCTTCAGCCATTCGGCCAGATCCGCCGCCAGGTCGGAAACCCTGTCTGAATGGCCCCTTGTATAAATATCTCTCTCATCCACAACGGTGCGCATCGCATTAATAATTTCCACATAGCTCTCATTCAGCTGCTCATAGGCCCTGGTAAGCTCTTCGTTTTTGGCGCTGACAAGCCTGTGGAGCTGGCTGTTATGAATGGCTGAGGATATCTGCCTGGTATAGATTTCCAGCATCTGTACCTGCACATACTCAGGCCCGGGACACATTGCCGTGCCCAGAACCCCTATGGCCTCATGCTTTTCATCCTCTATGGCCGCCAGCATGAGATCCTCCGTACAGATGACCGTCTGTCCGTCAAACCGGTTATTTTCCACAATGCCCGGCACATCCTCCTTACGGATATTCCCAATCACATGGATGGCTGCGTCTCCGTTCTCCTGCATGCCGGGCATCATAAGGAAGGCTCCTTCCCCCTGGAATACATCCTGGGCGATCCGGAGAATGCTTTCAAAAATGGACTGGGTGTTATCCAGATCATACAGCTGCGGCAGAGATTCCATGATCTGGGACAGCCCGCTTTTATAATTCTGTATGATCCGCATCTGGGAAATGGATTTGACACAGGATTCCACCAGCAGCTCCAGCTGGTCAAAACGGTCGCTTTTCTCGTAATAGCCCTGTATATCCAGTTCTCTGATGGTTTTGATGGGCGGCGCCATGCTTTTATGGCCCGTCAGCAGGATGATGTATATATCCTTATCAAATTTGCGGATTTCCTCCACCACCTGATCGCCGCATATGGGTGTCATCAGAAAATCCAGAAGCAGTATGTCATAATTTCCCTCCCGCACCCGTTTGATGGCGAGATAAGGATCATTGATTACATCCACATAGTAACCGGAACGCTGAAAATATGCCTGTAACGTGGATGTCATGATGACGTCATCATCTAACGTCAGGATTCGGAAATCCTTATGCAGCGTCCTCCTGTTTTTTCTCATCCTCTTTTAATCCCCCTTGTTCTTTCCGGTTTTCTCTTCCTGTACCTCGCTCAGCGGAATGGAAACACCAACGATGGCGCCTCCTTCCGGGTTATCCTCCACCCACATATTCCCGCCGAATTTTCCTTTGACCACAGCATCGGATATATAAAGCCCCAGGCCTGTTCCATGCGCGCCTTTATTGGTAACCATGGCCCTGAACAAACGCTCCTTCACTCCTGCGCTGATGCCGGTTCCCGTATCCTTTACATAAATCTTCAGGTTATCCTCTTCTTTTTTCACACCGATGACGATATCCCCTCCGCCCACCTGCTTCTGGGAATAAATGGCGTTGGAAAGAAGATTGTTCAATACCTGCACCAGATTATTGACATCACCGCGGATAGTATAGGTGCAATTCTCTTCCGTTTCCGTTATTACCCTGCTGCCGCTGCTCATCAGCTCATGTCTCATGAGAAGCATACTTCTTTTTATCAACTCTTCTGTAGTAAACGTTGCATCAACATTGGTATTCACATTGGCCGCCTGTCCTTTTATGGCCGTAATGATATCCGACATATAGGAGGAAGATTCCCGGACCTTTTCAAACCACTGCTCCATTTCCTTAAAGATTTCCCGGTAATCGTCAGCGGTCACATCGGGATCTTCCAGGCTGTCCCTGCATTCCTCAACCAGATTTTCCACAGCTGAGATACACCCCGATATACTCATTATGGGTGTTTTCAGGTTATGGGCAAGGCCGCCTATCATCTGTCCCAGGGAAGCAAGGCGTTCCTGTTCCATCATCCTGGCCTGGCTGTCCTGAAGCTGCTGCATGCTCAGCTTCAGCTGGGTCACATCCTTAAAAATTACCACAAAACCGGACAGGATTTCCTTGATATACAAAGGGGTTACATCCACCACATAGTAATTCTTTCTTGTTCCCTCGCCGGTGTCTATGGTTACCGCCTGTTCGTAGGATATGGTGGAGCACGCCTCCCTGCTGGAGGTCACGGCGGTAAGCAGATTATATATGGCTGTTTTTTTATAGACATCCTCTTTTTTCACACTGTCGCTTAAGTACCGGCTTTTCACGATGCCATAGCCCGATGCCAGTATTTTTTCAAAGGGCTTGTTATAGCTGATAACCACACCCTTATCACTGAGTACCAGATAGCAGTCTGAAATCCAGTCCAGCACACGCTGCATAGCTATGGGCCTGATATCCAGAATATGAAGCTGGTATATGGCAATCCCGTTAAGGATGATGGGCACCATGAAGCTCAGCGGAGTGGCCGTAATCGGGAAGCTGTTTGTCACGGTAGCCAAAACGCTCACAGTCAGCGGGCTGAGACAGCCAAGGGAAAACATCAGGCACTGCAGCATATAAAGCCGGCTTTTATTATGCAGGGCAAAATTTATCATGAGGATCAGGCTGACAAGCTGGCACAGCCAGCTGTAAATTCCCGCTATGACGATGTAAGGGCCGAATACAATTTCACTTTTTATTGTGGAAAATACCCTGTAGTGCAAATGATGCAGGGGATTGGTCCATACCACCAGAATTGTGATCACAGGGATCACAAACAGCCATATAGTCTTTTTCGGCATTTGCTGCCATCCCTTAACAAAAATCAATGCAATACAGAGACAAAAAACCGGCATCACGGCACCCATGGTGTTGGTACAAGCGTCCCAGAACATGAGCGCCAGTGTATTATCCCTGGAAGTCAGCTTCATTCCCAGTAATGCGATGACACACAGACCGTAGGATCCCGCCAGCATGAGATAAACTTTATGGATCAGCTGGAGCCTCTTTACCTTGAAGCTCCAGATAAAAAATAATATGATTGCGATCAAAGCCGCTAAAAAGATGGCAGCAGAAAAATCGGAAACCATTTGCTTTCCCCCTTCACACGTCTTATGTAAACAGCCCTGAAAAGCCTTCGATCAGGCGGGCAGCCGGAGGGATTTCCCATCCGAAGCCTTCCTTTTTAAATGTCTCCAGGGTTTTGGAGCAGTCCACCTGTATCCTGCTTTCACCGATTCCCGTCCGGTTATAATAATCCAGGAGGGGAGCGAGTATATCCCGGTTTTCTTCATTCATCCGTTCCTGCAGCAGCATGCCATAGGATTCGTCCGGCACTATCACAAGATCAGGCACAAGCACCTGCGCCACTTCTTTCATGGATGGCGGCTGGGGATTCAGCAGATGCAGCGCCGTCCTGTCCGAACCTCCCAGGGCGATCACCGCGGCGGCACACCAGTCCACGGGTGTCAGATCCACGGGAAGAAGAGACATGGATTCCGTTATGGCTCCAAGAGCGCGGACCGCCCGCATCATAAGATATGCGGCGTTGCTCTCCGGATTCCGCTGGAACACATGATCCGTACACCGTCCCGTGATCCTTCCCAGCCGGTATACCCTGGCGTTCAGCCCTTTTTCTTCCATGGCTTTATAAATACAGGCCTCCGCAAGGAATTTACTCCTGATATATATGTTGTCTTCCCAGTTCTGGCCGATATAAAAATCGTCTTCCGTGAAAACCATTTGTTTTTCCGGCTCATCCTTCAGGAAATCACCGCTGATGCTGGCCGTGGATATATAGTGAAGCACAGCATCGGCCTGCAGGGAAAGTGCGATCATGGTTTCCGTACCGGTCACATTCGTATTCATGAATTCCCCGGCATCCGCCGCATAATGACGCACGTCAGCCGCACTGTGGTAAATCCCGTCAACCTCGTCCGCCAGAGCCTTCCATTCCCGCTCCTCCATTCCCAGACAGGGCAGGGACAAATCGCCCGCCGCCACCCGGATACGGCTTCTGATACCGGCTGTCCAGCCGGCTCCGAAATACCAGGAAAGAACATCCTCAAGTCTCTTCTTATCTCCGTTCCTGACCAGACAGATGATCTGTATTTTCCCCTGATCCAGAAGCTCCTTCAGCAGATGGGCCCCGAAAAAGCCGGTGGCTCCTGTGAGAAATACGGTGTTTTCCTTCTTATGATTTGGCCGCGCTGCCGGTACCTTCCCGGGATAGGCCGTTTTTGTTTCTTTTTTCTTCTCTCCTGCGCTGCCTGCGAGCAAAGCCGCCTGCGCCCTGGCCGTGGGATTTTCGTAAAACCGGGCCATGGTCATTTCCATTCCTTCATTAAAATACCTGCTCAGCACGCTGAGCGCTCCCAGGGAGGTTCCTCCCTGTTCAAAGAAGGAAATATCAGGAGAAAGATCTTCTCTGCCCAGGATTACCGACCAGATCCGAAGAAGCCTGTCCTCCAGCCCGTTCCCCGCAGGGCAGCGCCACGCCGGCCGCAGGGATCAGGAACATCAAAGCCGTGCCACCGCCTCAAGCCGCCCGTTTTCCGGCTGCGTTTTAACAGACACGGGGCTTTCCTCACTTCCGGCCATTCCTTCTTTTTCGGTCCACAGCTTCCTGAGGAGCCTTACGTCCCCCTTCCCGTTGGGGGTGGCAGGGAGGCTGTCCACACAGCAGAAACGCCCGGGCACCATGACCTCCGTCAGGCTGGAACGCAGCCATTCCCTTATGGTTTCCTCTCTATCTTCTCCGCCCTCACCCACATAAAAGGCGATCAGCTCTGTGGAGCCGTCCGGTTTTTCCAACGGAACCACCGCCGCCTGCGACGCGGCTCCGGATTCCAGGATACCGTTTATGATTTCATCCAGCTCTACCCGCTGGCCGTTGATTTTTACCTGGCCGTCCCTTCTTCCCAGGAATTCTATCCGGCCGTCTGCCCTCAGGCGTCCCATATCCCCGCTCTTGTACATTTTCTGTTCCGGGAAATAGATATCCGGAAAAAACATTTCCGCCGTGAGCTCCGGCCGTCCGATATAGCCTTC
>ERZ772877.1534-NODE-1534-length-10412-cov-2.47359_pt1 | contig 10412 bp, 10 predicted proteins | sample MGYA00580583_ERZ772877 | MGnify/ENA primary metagenome ERZ772877 (study PRJEB29015, sample SAMEA2737661) | human gut metagenome | biome: human gut; feature: human-associated habitat; material: faeces | place: China | collected 2012 ... | reverse complement strand
AAGGTCTGGAATCCGGGTTGCGGGAATCTCCGTCACATCCCGGCGCATGGTAATTAGGAAAAGGCCAGTGCACAAAGTAAAGATCAATATAGGAAAGCTGCAGATCCTGAAGGCTTTTCCTGCAGGATTCCAGCACCTGTCCATCGCCATGCATGTCATTCCATACCTTGGAGGTGACAAAAAGCTCCTTACGCTCCACAATGCCTTCCTCCAGCACACGTTTTAACACCTCGCCGATGCGATCCTCATTCTGGTACACAGCCGCGCAGTCTATCAGGCGGTAGCCCGCCTTTATGCTGCCATATACCGCCTCAGATACCTGTTCCGGGCCATATTTATCGGAACCGAAGGTTCCCAGCCCCACCGCAGGGATGGTCTCTCCCGTATAGAGAGCCCTGCGGGGGATTTTATTCTGTTCAATAACTTCCGACATTTTTCCTCCTGTCGTAACTGTCAGCTGTCCTCACAGTTACTTCCTGTTTTCGTTATCTGTGAATCTCAGTCAAATACCACTGCTACCTTACCGCAGTTTCCTCCGGCCATCAGCGCATAAGCCTCTCCCGCTTTTTCAATCGGGAATTCATCGGTAATCAGATCTTCCGGATGGATGCCCCAGCGTACCAGACGTTCCACCAGTTCTTCCATTCTCCACAGAGAGGTTACCCAGGAACCGTAAATGGTCTTCTGTCCATGAATGATATCAGGGCTGGGTGTGAAGCTGCAGGTTCCGCCCTCACCAACAAACGCGATCTTGCCCCATTCCCTTGTAGCACGGATGGCAAGCTGTCTTCCCGGATCACTGGCGCTGGCGTCAATGGATCTTTCCACACCGTTTCCGTTTGTCACCTTCATGATGCCTTCCATGGCTTCATCCGGTTTGAACACATAATCTACAAGTCCAAGCTCTTTGGCAAGGCCGATACGGTAATCATTCATTTCCACGCCGATGAGCATATTCGCTCCCATGGCTTTGGCAAGCATAAGGGCTGCCAGTCCCACCGGTCCCAGGCCCGTTACCAGTACCGCATCATTTCCGCAGACACCGATTTTTTCAATCGCTTCATAAACCGTACCGAAGCCGCAGGCAACCTGTGCCCCATCTTTATAGGTCAGCTCGTCGGGCAGCGCGATTAAGTCCTTTTCCTCCGCGAGGATATAAGGAGCCATTCCGCCGTTTCTCTGCCAGCCGTAAGCCTGACGGAAGCGGCTCTTGCAGGATATGTAATAGCCTCTCCGACAGTCATTGCAGACACCGCAGCCGGAAATATGGTAAACAATGACCCTGTCCCCTTTTTTGAAACGTCTCAGGCCCTCGCCCTCTTCCACAATCACACCGCAGGGTTCATGGCCTGCCACCATACCGGGGATATAGCCTTCCGGCCCTTTTCCCACATGTTCCCTGTAAATACAGCGGATATCGCTGCCGCAGATGGTGGTCGCCTTCGTCTGAATCAGCACCTGTCCGTGTCCGGGCTTGGGGATCTCCATATCTTTCATTTCCACCGTGCTGTTGCCGGGCAGCGTCGCCCCTCTCATTCTCATTTTTTCCATTGTCGTACCCCTTTCCTTATTAAAAATAATTTTTAATTTCGACTGATAGCTCTATTATAAAAGCTTCCGTAAAAAAGTATTAGAGAAGGAATTGACAACTTTCAATAATATATGTCGCATCAGCGAAGGTTTTTTCATTATTCAGCAAACCCGTCCCACTCTTTTGCCCGCCGCAGCCCATTCGGCTTCAAATCCCCGGAAGCCTTGACTTACGGGCGGGGACGCGCTACAGTAAGGATAAAAGACCATGGCTTCTCAAACGTACCGCTTTTCAGAAAGGATCCGAACTATGCGCACAAACTTCAGTGATCTGGATATCCGTTTTACCATCGGCGACACCCGGTTCCAGGCCCTCAATATCATATATGAAAAATTTTTACGCACCGTTCCCAGCCACAGCCACGGCAGCGGAAGCTATGAAATCCATTATGTTCCCAATGGCTATGGCCGCGCCCGCATCAACGGACGTTTTTATGATATCCTTCCCGGCACGCTTTACGTGACCGGCCCCCACGTGGAGCATGCCCAGACTCCTCACCTGGAGGACCCCATGTGCGAGTACTGTATCTATCTGAAGGCGGAGAAAAGACGCCGTTCCCAGCCCGTAACCGGTTCGGAGGCCGACGGCTCCGGGCAGATTCTCGCCCTTCTGGAAAAAACTCCCTTTTGGTTTGGCCAGGATACCCATAATGTTTCCCCTCTGGTAGAGGATCTGTTCACGGAGCTGGAAAACCGTTATACCGGATATCAGCTTCAGGTGGAATCCCTCCTGAGGCAGATCCTCATCCGTCTGGTCCGTAATTTTGAAGAAAAAAAGGGATCCGGGGCACCCTCCGGATCCTTAATTACCACAGATAAGACTGCGGTGATTATAGAAGATTATTTTCTGTATGAATACCAGAACCTGTCCCTGGAGGAGCTCGCCGTCAAGCTGGGGCTGGGAACCAGGCAGACAGAGCGGCTTCTGCAGAAGCATTACGGCAAAACCTTTCTCCAGAAAAAAACGGAGGCCCGTATGTCCGCCGCAGCCATCCTGCTGACGGACAGCAGCCGGAGCATTACCTCCGTAGCCGAAGCCCTGGGGTATTCCTCTATCGAGCATTTTTCTTCCGCGTTTAAAAATTACTATCAGGTCAGCCCCAGACAATACCGGAAGGAAGGGGCTTACCACAGCTTTCCGATTCCGTAAGCCGCCTTTTCATTTGACATATTCTCTGCTCTTTTGATAGCTGTAAAGCAGGGAAACCGTCATCAGGACGGCCAGTATCCCCATCACTATCCATGCAGGATAATAGGAGCCGGTCATATCGTAAAAAAGACCGATTACCGGGACACCTATGGCATAGCCTCCATTAACCAGCATCGTAGTCACTCCGAAAATTTCCGGATAATTTTTCGTTCCGAAGGTGCGGCTGGCTATGATGGATGGGCTCACCGTACTTAAGCATGCTCCGAATCCGAAGAAAACTGCCATTAAATACAGTACCGGCGGCTGCTGTATGACAAGAAGGGATAGCATGGAAAGAAGGAATACCGCTCCTCCGAAAAGGATGCCCGCACGAACGCCGAATCTGTCAAAAATATATCCCAGAATCATTTTCCCCGGTACGGCAATCAGCAGATACAGGGAGGAAATGGACGCTGCTTTTTCCATGGTATAGCCAGCATCCACGACTGCCGACGGGATATGTATGATAACCGCCGATGTAAAGGCGATCAAAGCGATGCCGAATACATAAGCCCAGAACACCGGCAGAGAACGAAGCTCCTTCAAGCTGGCATTCCATTCTTTTTCCATGCGTTTTCCTGCGTTTTGTCTTTCCCTTTCTGTTTTCAGGGTGTCATCCATCTCTTCCCCGTAAGGCTTCAGGCCCTTTTCCACAGGAGTCCGGCGTATTACCAGACCCACGGCAGGAACCAGGATACATAGAATCAGAAGGGCCAGAAAACGGTAAGTATAACGCCATCCATGCTCCACAATCATAGTTCCCATAAGCCTGCTCAGAACCGTTCCTCCGATACCGGAGCCGGCCATGGCAATGCTGACGATAAACCCTCTCTTTTTCCGGAACCAGTTAGTCAGCACAATATTAACGGGAAGCATGGCCGCACTTGTAGTGAAAAGCCCCTGAATAAAAGAAATGATGTAAAACTGAGGCAGCGTGGAGGCAAAGGACATCCCTGTAAATACCGCCGTTACTCCCAGCAGGCTGCCTACCCAGACCGCATGCATATGCTTTTTTGCCATAATTTTTCCAAAAAAGGGGGCCACCGCCATTCCTACCAGGGAAGCGATTGTTTTCGTTATGGTAAAAGCGCTCCGCGCGAAGCCGAACTCCTCCGTGATGGGTGTCACAAAAAGACTGGCGCAGCTCACCACCGGCGCATAACATAACGCCATTACCAGAACACTCACAGCAAGTATATACCAGCCGTAAAAAAGCTTTTTCTGTTCATTCACGATTTTCACCGACCTCTTTTCCCTTAAATGATGGTATATCCGCCGTCAACCAGAATATGCTGAGATGTCACATAGCTGGATGCATCACTGGAAAGAAACAGAATGGTGCCGTTCAGCTCTCCCTGCCGTCCCGGCCGGGAAGCGGGATTTGTCTTACGATAGGATTCCAGATACTCTTCATTTTTGAACAGCGTATTTGCAGTCATTTCCGACTCAAATAATCCCGGGCCCACGGAATTAATGGTGATGTTGTCCTTCATGTAGGTTGCCGCCATCCCCATTGTCAGGCCTCTTACCGCCGCCTTGGATGCATTGTAGGAATGTCTTGCCAGCGTCTTGGATGCCATGACCGCATTGACGGAGGCCACGTTGCCAATTTTTCCGTACTGACGGCTGCGCATGCCGGGGATCACATATTTGCACATGAGATACATCCCTTTTACGTTTATATCCATTACCTTATCCCAGTCTTCCGCCGAGGTGTCCTCTACCGAGCCCTTGATGGCCACTCCTGCATTATTCAGGAGAATATCAATTTTTCCATAATGCGTAAGAACCTGCTCCACCGCATTCTTTACACTCTCCTCCGCCGTCACATCACAGGCGGCGGCAAAAGCGGTTCCGCCCGCTGCCGTAATTTCCTCCGCCAGCTCGTCCAGCCTTTCTTTTCTTCTTGCAAGCAGAGCCACTTGCGCGCCATATTCCGCATAAGCTCTTGCCGCATCCGCCCCCAGGCCGCTGGATGCTCCTGCAACTACTGCAACCTTTCCCTTCAGATCGAATAAGTCTTTCATTTGTAATACCTCCATACCTCTTTTAATTTCCGTTTATAACCAGTGCCATTATACCATTGTGTCCATCTGACGAGTCACAGCAATAACAGCCTTTACATACAACAAAGTGTTGTGGTAGCATAATAATAAAAGACAGTAAATTAGCGCAGCCGGACAAAGGCCCGGGAAGGGAATCATCGGAATGGAAATCAGAAAACTGGAATGTTTTTTAAAGGTATGTGAAACCGGAAGCATCTCCGGCGCAAGCGAGCAGCTCTATATCAGCCAGCAGGGCATCAGCCGGATTATCAGCAGTCTGGAAAAAGAGCTGGGAACGGTTCTTTTTATCCGCAGCCGCCAGGGAGTTTCCCTGACCGCAGACGGACTGATTCTGAAAAAATATGCATCTTCCATCTGCCGGAGCAGTAACGCTTTGTTCCGGGAACTGGCTTCTCCCCATGAACAGCAGATCACACTGGCGGTTACTCCGGGCATTCTTTTTATGTACTGGGACTTTCTGCATGAACTGGAGAAGGATTCCGTAAAGCTTACGGAGCTTTATGACTACCAATGCGACAATGCCGTAAAAACCGGCCTGGCTCAGATGAGCATCGGTGTCGCACCTGTGAATGAAAAACTATTTGATTCCATGCCTCTGGCACGGCATCCCCTATATGTCATCTGCCGGGAGGAGCACCCGCTGGCATCAAAAGCTGCGCTTACTTTTGAGGATTTGGCAGATGTCCATCTGATTATCCATGGCAGACGTTATAAGGGAAACCGGGAAATCATGAAAACCCTGAAACAGAAAAAGCTGGACGATATCCGAATCAGTGAAACGGATAATGCGGTAAATATGTATAAACGGTGCCAGGATACGGACTGCGCCGCCATAACTGTTTTATTTCCCAACTCTTCTTTTTCACGGTTCCATTGTATAGCTATTCCGCTGGAAGAGGAACTGTTTTGGGAACCATGTCTGATATATCCAAAAGGGAAAACTCTTACGGAAAAAGAGATAGATGTGAAGAAGGAAATTCTTGAAAATATGAGGATTTGACCAAGACTTTTGCATGACGGTATTTATGTTTCGTGTATATAAGGAACAATATAAAATGAAGTCATAATTCACGGAGGGATTGACAGTGAAAATTATCACCTTTGATTTAGGCGGAACGCTCATGGAATATGCTGGAATGCCTGCATCCTGGACGGATTACTATAAACAGGGGTTTGAAGCAATTAACAGCTACTATAATTATAAGGTATCTGAAGATTATATAAAACAATCCGTGGAAATATTAAAATCATTTAATCCCAGACTTCATTATAGAATAGAGAAGAAGAGTTTTCACCAAACTACATATTTTCGAAAGCATTAGAGCATTGGGGTAAAAATATTCCGATCAGGGATTGTGTATATCAATTCTATACCGGTCTCAAATTGAAGGCCGAGATATATCCGGATACTATCCCATCTCTTATAAAATTGAAAAACAACGGCTATCTTATTACTACATTGACAGACCTGCCGACTGCAATGCCTGACGAATTATTTAAAAGAGATATCTCAATATTATTGCCCTATTTTGATTTATATGTTTCTTCTCTCAGCTGTGGTTTTCGAAAGCCAAATTGCCGCGGACTGCAGATGATTGCGGAATATTTTAATGTACCAATCACTGAACTTGTTTTTGTTGGAGATGAGGACAAGGACAGAGAAACGGCTATTCATGCAGATTGTCAATTCATCCAAATAAATCGTAAAAACAGAACTAGTGAAACTATCTTTAATTTGACAGAGCTTATAGAAAAGTTGATAGATTAGAACAGATATATTATCTTTAAAGTATTTCAGACGTTCAAGCCGTCTGAGATACTTTTCTATTATGTCGAAATAACAATAAAATAAAATCACTATACTGTACCAGTTGTTACACATACAGAGACTTTATTTATTCCTAAATAGTGAATAGTCTGCCATGCAGCCTGTAAATAAAACATGATTTTCTATGCTGCGCACCCGTTCCTTTTGTATATCCTCACTAAACGTATTTCCGGGTTCTTCGCAATCGCAGCCCAGGCTGAATAAGGCTATTTTGCAGGCCAACATGAATAACGGGATTTTAGATAACCAGAAATCACTCATTGGATTGACCGACAGATAACCTTTGAGAAAATGCTCAATTATATCGTTTGTAAAATCATTTCCCGCTTCATCACTCCGCCCCAGCCATAACGCAAGATACAATGCATTTCCGATATCGAATGCATACCATGAATACATACAGCCCTCACCATCAATCAAAAAATTACCCGGATGCAGATCATTATGTATCAGTCCATAGCTGTCTTTGTCTTTTGGAAGAGTCTCTATCTCCTTCAGCAAATTTTCGGCAATTTTATTCACTGCCGGGAAATCTTTTATATTCTCGCTTATCATACTTCGTATGGAAAACTCATGACGTTTCTCCATACCATCCCCAGGAGTATAGTCTCTTGTAAAAAGGTGCATATTGCCCACAGTTTTACCCCAATTATAAAACACACTTTTATTCCACAGCTTCGGATCGTTTTTGTCCCATCGCAGACCATCCATCCTACGAGAAGCGGAGATAAAGCAGGTTTCACCATTTTCTTCTGCCGAAAAAGCAAGCTCACCCCTTTCGGTCTTCAGTGGTGAGGGCACGGTTACGCCTTTTTGAGCCAAATACAAAAGCCAATCCATCTCAGCCTTCGTCTGTCCGATACTGTCGGCAGGATTTTTTATAATTCGCAGTATATATTGTTTTTTATTTTTATCAAACGTATACATTTGTTTATCTTTCTCACGTCCATATGTGATAAAACGGCACGATGCTCTGTCAAAACCATAACTGTCAGCGGCCGCTCCGAGCAAATAGTCTGAAATCATATTTTGTTTCTCCTGAGTTATCATCTATCTGGTTTCTGATGATGCTGTAAAAACTATCCTGTTTATATTGGTATCTCCGCGTCATTTCAAAATTATCACTGTTAGCCTAATAAATTTATACCCACTTAATCTTTCCATTGATATGCGGAAATATATACGCTCCTATATAATTTCAGGATTGGTAAGTCATCGTAGATATAAAACATCAAAGGACGTTTCAGCAATTTATCCGGTAAGTCCTCATCAAACTCCAATACAAAACACTTCGTTAAATCGTCAGCAGTGGTTTTGTTATCAATAGCAATAATCAGCGAGTCTTCATCCAATATCGCTTTTTCATCCGTATCTGAAAATGAAATTTCTAATTTTTTCATCATTATTCCCTCTAAGCTCCTCTTCACCAAAGCTTTTCCGAAAGCAAAGGCAGCGGTTCCATAAAGCGCTCCAACATCCCTTCCTCCGTTATCCCCGCGTCCAGACTGCCAATCGTATCATTCCACAGGCAATAGATTGCTCCTGCCATCCGTCCGGAATAAACCGGCAGCACCTCAGCCTGTGTACCTGTGCTGAACCGGTTGGGTTCCCACTGCCGCAGAGCTTCCTTATCCAGCCGGTCGTAACCGCCTCCCGGAATGATATAAAGGCTGCTGTTAAGGGAATTTATAATGGAAAAGCCGGCCTCATACATGTCTTCCGGATCCGCCCATTCGGTGCTCCAGATCTGCATCTGCACCTTATCCGAAGTCACCAGCGTTTTCCCGTCTACCCGGCTCAGGCTTCCCCAAAGACGCACCGAACGTCCGCTCTCCTGAACCATGGTGATCATCTCATTGGCAAACCGGCGGAAATCCTCCCCGCTGCCATAATATTCATCCAGGCCGATATGAACGACGCCTTCTTCGGGAAAAACAGGATCTTCTCCTTCCAGGTATTCCTTCCAGATATTCTGTACCAGCTCCAAAGTCCCTTTTTTGCTCAAATCCAGATGATCTACATTATCGGGTTCATCGGCCAGAGCATATTCCGGAAACACTCGTGTAATGGCAAGGCTGTGGGCGGGTGTGTCAATTTCGGGTACCACCTGTACTCCCTTTTCCTCTGCCCAGCGGGTAAATTCCTTCCATTCTTCCTTTGTCAGCGCACCATCCTGTGAAGTAATCCCTTCCCCCTTCTTGTTCCTTGTTTCCGATTCCAGCCGGAAACCAGCGTAAGCGGTGAAGGCATTTGCTATACTGTCATTTTTCCCGCTGGTGGAAAGGATTTCGTTATCATTCAGATGGATCCCCAGATTGTTCATTTTATTCTCACTCATATACAGAACTATCTGTTTCAGGGTATCCATGGACACCATTTTTCTGCCGATATCTATGGCAAACCCCCGCACTGCATAGCGCGGATAATCACGAATCAGACCGCATGGTATTCCGCCATCCCCCTCTTCCGCCTTCTCCAACAGCTGTATCAGCGTCCCGGCACCCCAAATCAGCCCTCGCTGCTTTTCCGCCTTCAGCCGGATGTTTTCTCCGCTGATATCACAAAAATAACCTTCCTCCTTCAGCCCAAGGGAACTGTCCGCAAAGCCCAGATAGATATCTCCCTTTGTCAGGGAATCCTCCGTCCCGGTTACCACCTCCTTCATAGCCGGTCAGGCTCTTCCAGGCACCTTTCAAATTTTCAGCCGCCCCCAGCAGCTCCTCTTCCCTTCCGGTCTGCAGAACCAGACGCACCGTACCTTCCGGTACAAAACAGCCACTCTTCCCTTTCCACTCAGAAAGGCCCGGAGTAACCTCCGGACATGAATTGACCACTTCTTCCCTGTCCGTCTCTTCCTCCCCGGTTTCATCCGCCCTGCCCTCCTGTGTATCCATAACCGGCTGTTCCGTCTCCCATATCCGTTCATCCGGAGGCACCGTCACTGTATACGCCGGAGAATCCTCATATTTCCCGTCCCGTGACACCCGATACCCCACCGCAACATCTTTTTCCTCCAAAGTGGGATACACCGTTCCGTCCTCTCCGATAATTTCCTCATAATCCGCTCCGATAAAGCTGATCTCATAGCCCTCCGGAACCACAGGCAGAGGAAGATAACGGCTTCCGTCCTCCTTAACCTGAATTTCCGGCACCTCCAGACAATAAACCAGAGGCACCTCTTCATAAAGCTCCATCTCAAGCAACGATACGTTCTGATAATATAGATACTGATTTTCCTCCGCAGTGGAAACAGCCGTTGTCCGGATCCGGAAAAACCTGCCATTCACCACTTTATCCAGTACAATACTCTGTGCATTAGCCTCCTGTTCCCCTTCCCAATCCGCTGCCTGCACCCAGTTTTCTCCATCCTCCGAAGCTTCCAGAACAAACCCTTCCACATTCAGCCTCTCCCAATAAAGCCTGACAAAAGAAACACTTCTCTCCTCCGGAAATTCCACCATCAGCCAATGCTCCGGCTGTCCTGCTTCGTTGGCGCTGGACCACCTGCTTGCCCTATCTCTCCTGTTCCCATCCACCGCAAGAGAGGCGCCGAATTTTTCATTTTCCACACTGTCCGCCGTCACCTTCACCCCCGGCAGCCGGGCCAGATTCTCCCGATAAAATCCCCGGGACGCATCCTCTTGCGTTTCTTTAATCAAATCATCCCCCCGCAGCCCAAAAACCGCCAGCAACAGCAAGACTGCCAGCAGAACCACACCCCCTATTTTAAAAGTTTTCC
>ERZ772877.1527-NODE-1527-length-10442-cov-2.46327_pt1 | contig 10442 bp, 9 predicted proteins | sample MGYA00580583_ERZ772877 | MGnify/ENA primary metagenome ERZ772877 (study PRJEB29015, sample SAMEA2737661) | human gut metagenome | biome: human gut; feature: human-associated habitat; material: faeces | place: China | collected 2012 ... | reverse complement strand
TATATCCGCTCTGGCAGTTGCTGACAATGTACAGGCCATACTGGCGGCTGAGGCACGCCATGATCTCCCTGGTCTCCGGATACAGGACTCCCGGATGTGACAGCAGGTAATGGTTCTCATAGGTCATGCACTCCTCCATCACCTTCCTGCACTCCTCCAGGGACAGCCCCGGAAACAGCGTCTTTCCAATATCCATCATGGTCTTTCCCATATTGTCATACATATCCCGGGCCGTGATCCTGACTCCCAGATGAGGGTAACGGGCCAGCACCTCATTCCAGGATTCAGCTACCTGGGCCGCCGAATCCCACAGCGTACCGTCCACGTCAAACAATATCCCTTTATTCATACCCACTACCATTCCTTTCCCATCCATATTCGCAGGCTTTGACTCTGAAGCCATACAGCACTTGTGCACTCCTAATTTTCAGCACTGACCCATCCCTTTCGCAGCAAATCGGGATAGGGCTCCAGATGGGCATAATCGTTGAACCGCTCCAGTGTAAAACGGCCGGATGCCCCATCCCAGTTAAGCTCCGTAATGCTGCAGTTTTCCAGGTTCTTACCGAGGATTCTCCATTTGTTCATGGGGATTCCCAGGCAGTGGGCTATCACGGAACGGATAACGCCTCCGTGGGTCACCACGGCAATGCGCTCATAACCGCTTTCTGTCATCTCCCTGAACACAGGTTCGGCGCGCCGGACCACATCCCCGGCGCATTCCCCGCCCGGATAGGACAGATCCTCCTCCATAAGGGCCTGCTGCGCCTTGAAATCCCTGTACTTCACCGCGATGTCCCGGTCTTCCATGCCTTCCATATGGCCAAAGGATATCTCCCTCAGCTCGGGCCGTATGATATGCTCTACATTCCAGTAGAGATTGGCTGCCTGAGCCGTTTCCACGGCCCGCAGCAGATTGCTGGAATACACCACCTGTATATTTTCATGAAACAGGCGCTCTCCTAAGAGAGACGCCTGCCTGTATCCTTCTTCACTTAAATCCACATCCACGTTGCACAGCTTGCTGCACTGCCTGCCGTGGCGTATCAAAAAAATCTTCATCTGACTGACCTCCATCCGTCTGCCTTAGCCCGGATAACCTTAATTCTTAAAGCTGTGGATTGGCGCCGGAATTCTTCCGCCCCTGGTAACAAACCGCCTGCAGGAGAATGTGTTTACAGGCATAACAGGCGCATAGCCAAGCAAACCGCCGAACTCAGCCGTCTCCCCCACCTTCTTTCCCACCACGGGAATCAGACGTACCGCAGTCGTTTTCTGGTTCACCATTCCGATGGCTGCCTCGTCCGCAATGATGCCTGCAATGGTGCTGGAGGGTGTGTCTCCCGGTATGGCAATCATATCCAGGCCAACGGAACAAACGCAGGTCATGGCTTCCAGCTTCTCAATGGTGAGGGCTCCCATGCTGACCGCGTCGATCATTCCCTGGTCCTCACTGACCGGGATAAATGCACCGCTTAAACCGCCCACATAGGATGAGGCCATGACGCCGCCCTTCTTCACCTGGTCGTTGAGCATGGCAAGGGCTGCCGTAGTTCCGGGCGCGCCCACGCGCTCCAGTCCTATCTCTTCCAGTATCTCAGCAACACTGTCTCCCACCGAAGGAGTGGGGGCCAGGGACAAATCAATGATTCCAAAGGGAATGCCCATGCGCTTGGAAGCCTCCTGCGCCACCAGCTGTCCCACGCGGGTAATCTTAAACGCGGTCTTTTTGATGGTTTCACAGAGCACCTCAAAGTTGGCATCCCTCACCTTTGCCAGGGCAACCTTCACAACGCCCGGACCGCTTACGCCAACATTGATGATGGCTTCGGACTCCGTGACGCCGTGGAAGGCACCTGCCATAAACGGGTTGTCGTCAGGGGCATTGCAGAATACCACCAGCTTGGCACAGCCCAGGGAATCATGGTCCCTGGTGGCTTCGGCTGTCTCAGTCACGATTCTTCCCATCAGTTCCACCGCGTCCATGTCAATGCCTGTCTTGGTGGAGCCCACATTGACGGAACTGCATACGCGCTCTGTCTGGGACAGCGCCTGGGGAATGGAGAGAATCAGGTTCTTGTCAGCCCTGGTCATGCCCTTGCTCACAAGGGCGGAATAGCCGCCGATGAAGTTTACGCCCACTTCCTTTGCAGCCAGGTCAAGGGTCTTGGCTATGGTGACGAAATCCTCCGGGCGCTTGCAGGCAGAACCACCCACCAGCGCAATGGGGGTGACGGAGATACGCTTGTTGACAATGGGAATACCGAAATCAGCCTCGATATCCTGGCCCGTGGAAACCAGGTCCTTTGCCAGAGTCGTGATTTTCTTATAAATCTTTTCATTGAGAGCCTCAAGATTGCTGTCCACACAGTCCAGAAGGCTGATGCCCAGGGTAATGGTACGCACATCCAGCTTCTCATGTTCAATCATGTTGTAGGTCTCATTTACCTCGTACATATTTACGTTAATCATAGTTCTTTCGTCCCTTTCTTCTGAAATTACAGGCCCGCCCTATCCTCTGGGGATGCCGTTAGATACGGTGCATCTTCAGGAAAATTTCTTCCCGCTGAATCTTCACGCTCACACCGATTTCCTCTCCGACCTGTTCCAGTTCCTGGGCTACTTCGCCAAAGGACTTGGTTATGTTCTCCACGTCCACAACCATCATCATGTTGAAAAATCCCTTTACAATGGTCTGGGTGATATCCAGTATATTAATCTGGTTCTCAGCCAGGTATGTACATACGCCTGCAATGATTCCTACCCTGTCTTTCCCTACTACTGTAATGATTGCCTTATTCATCTTCATTCTCCTCACGCTTTTGTTTTATTGAAATCCGGTGAACGGATATCCATACGTTTTACAGATATATGATTTCACTCATGCAGTCCCTGCTGGCCACGGAAATGGAAAAGTCAGAAGCTCCGTAAGGGCAGTCTCCCTCGTCAATCTCCAGCCGTACGGTCTCGTAGGCCAGCTCCTCGTAATTGTTCTCCTTGCTGAGATGTCCCAAAAGAATTTTTTTCAGTCTGTCGTGAAGGACGCAGTTTAAAAGCCTGCCCGCATTTTCATTGGACAGATGGCCGTGGTCCCCTAAGATCCTTCGTTTCAGGTAATAGGGATAAGGTCCTGTCTCCAGCATCCTGACATCGTGGTTGGATTCCAGGAGCAGGGCGTCCAGCCCCTGAAGATGGTCTATGATATACTGGTCAAAATGTCCCATATCCGTGGCCACAGCCACGGACTTCTCCCCGTTTTGTACGCGGTATGCCACCGGATTCGCTGCGTCGTGGTCAATCTTAAAGGGCTTCACGGTCAAATCGCCTACCATGAAATCTAAATCCGGGCATACCGGAGTCAGAAGCCCTTTATCAAATTTGCCCAGGCTGCCTGCGGCCGCAATCTCATCCAGGGTTTCCCGGGTCCCGTAAATGGGAATCTCATACTTGCGCGACAGCACTCCCAGTCCCTTGATGTGGTCCGAATGCTCATGGGTAATGAGAATCCCGTTTACATCGTTTCCCGTAAGTCCTATCTCATTTAACCCCTGCTGAATCCGCTTGTTGCTGATCCCCGCATCCACCAGCAGGTGGGTGCTGTCAGAACCTATGTAAATACAGTTGCCGCTGCTTCCGCTGGCAATACTTACCATTCTCATGTTTTACAGTCCTTTTGTCTTATTTATTGCATTCTGATTTTGTTCTTCAGGAGTCTGCGGATCTGTTTTCTTGTGTCCTCCACAGAGCCGTTGTTGTCGATAACCGCATCAGAAAACTCCCTGAATCCGGCCTCCGGCGCCTGGCTGTCCATAATGCTTTCCGTTTTCTCCTGTGTGTAACCGCGGCTCTCTCTGAGACGCTCCATGCGGTTCTCCCTCGATGTATAAACATACCACATTTCCCCGCAGTTGTCACGGAATTCTTTTGAGGGAATGGCCGCCTCTATGACCACCAGAGGTTCAGGGCAGGCAAGCGCCTCCCCAAAGGCCGTATTCCATACCAGGGGATGAGTCAGGCGGTCCACCTGGACGCGTTTATCAGGGCAGCCAAAGATTACCTGGGCCATGGCAGGACGGTTGATGGTTCCGTCCTCATTCAGTATGGACGGCCCCAGGAAGTCCACCACAGCCCGGTAGCTCTCCTGCCCTGGCTGCATCAAATCCTTTGCCACCTGATCCGCCTGGATGACACGGAAGCCATACTCCTCCTTCAGTATCTCCAGCACCCGGCTCTTGCCGGACCCCACGCCGCCTGTGATTCCCAATATGAACTTACCGCCTGCGGGGTATGCATTTCTTATATTTTCCATATCCTGCCGCTGCCCCTTTTGATGTCTTTATTTTCCGTGCTTTGTGCTTTGATCTCTTCCTAACTTTCCTACTTGGCGTCAAACCAGGATTTTCCCACTTCCGCCTCCACTTCCAGTGAAACCCTTAAATCCGCGGCATGCTTCATCTTGTCGGTCAGAATCTCCTTAACCGCCTCAATCTCATCCCGGGCCGTCTCAATCAGAAGCTCATCGTGAATCTGAAGGACGATTCTGGATTTCAGGCCGCGCTTTTTCAGCTCCCTGTCCACTGCAATCATGGCTATCTTCATGACGTCTGCTGCGGTTCCCTGAATCGGTGAGTTCATGGCCACGCGCTCTCCGAACTGACGCTGCATAAAGTTGGCGGACTTAAGCTCAGGAATGGGCCGCCTCCTGCCGTACAGGGTCGTCACGTAGCCCTGTTCCTTGCCTTGCTTGACCAGTCCGTCCAGGAATGTCTTAACCCCCGGATAGGTCTCAAAATATTTGTCAATATACTCCACCGCCTCCTTGCGGGAGATGCTGAGTCCTTCGCTGAGTCCAAAGGCGCTGATGCCGTATACGATTCCAAAGTTCACCGCCTTTGCGTTGCGGCGCTGGAGGGGAGTCACTTCATCAAGGGGTACATGGAATACCTGGGAAGCGGTGATGGCATGGATGTCCTGGGCGGAACGATATGCTTCGATCAGCCTCTCATCCCCTGACATGTGCGCCAGGATGCGCAGTTCAATCTGGGAATAATCCGCGTCCACGAACACACAGCCTTCCTTTGGAACAAATACCTTGCGTATTTCCCTGCCCAGGGCCATGCGCACAGGGATATTCTGAAGGTTTGGCTCCGTGCTGCTGATACGCCCCGTGGCCGTAATGGTCTGGTTGAATTTGCCGTGAATCCTTCCGTCCTCACCAATGTAGGCTGCCAGGCCTTCCGCATAGGTGGAATTCAGCTTTGTCAGCTGGCGGTAGTCCAGAATTTTCTGGACCACCGGATAATCAGGCGCCAGCTTTTCCAGTACATCCGCTGCCGTGGAATAACCGGTCTTTGTCTTTTTGCCTCCCGGAAGCTCCATCTGTTCAAAGAGAATCTCCCCCAGCTGCTTGGGGGAATTGATATTGAATTCATGCCCTGTCTCCTGGTAAATTTCCTGTTCCAGCTTGGCAATTCCCACCTTAAGCCTGTCTCCATATTCCTTTAGCTCAGCCCGTTCCACCTTCACGCCCTCCTGCTCCATATGGAAAAGGCTGTAAATCAGGGGCATCTCTATATCTGTATACAGGCTGTACATTCCCGTATCCTTTAACTGGCCTGCCAGGGGTGCAGCGGCCTTCCACGCGGTATATCCCATGTAGCATACACAGTCTACGGCATTCTTCTCTCCCCTCCACAGGGCATCTCCCAGATCCTCCTTGGCCAGCAGGTCCGCCCTGGAGGGCACGGTAAGCCCCAGATAATCCCTGGCCAGATCGTCGTAGGCATAGGTATCCTTAAGAGGATTCAAAAGATATCCGGCCACTCCCGCGTCATACACAGGATCCGTATCCTTAAGTTCCAGGTACGCAAGCATGGATTTTAAATCCAGGGCCCAGAGCTCTCTGACGCCTGGGTTATCCTGGCCCTGGCTATTCTGTGCCTGGTTATCCTGTTCCTGATTTCTCCCGCACAGCGCCCTGAGCTGTTCCAGAAGATACTCGCCGGTAATCTGCTCTCCTGCCGCCAGACAGTAAATATCCTCCTCGCCCAGGCACAGGGCCAGGCCTGTCACGGGATTCAGCCCGGATCTGGCCTTTTTTCCTGCTTTTACTTCCCCGTTCTCGTCAAAGCTGAAGGACAGCTGCTCTGCTGTCTCCTTTAAAGCCCCGTCCCTGCCAAGTATGAGCTGGAAGCCAGCCAGCCTCTGCTGCCCTGCTGAATATTTTATCCGCTGTCTTTATATCCTTCACAAGGGTAAAATGGGTTTTTATATCAGGCGCGGCTGCTTCCTGGGCAGCGGTTTTATCAAAACGGGCCAGGATGGACTTGAATTCCAGACGCTTCATATACTGGTAAGCCTCCGGGGTATACAGGTCCTCAATCCGGGCGTCCTCATAATTAAATTCCACAGGACAGTCCGTACAGATGGCCGCCAGCTTCCTGCTCATCTGAGCCATGTCATAATGCTCCTCCAGAGCCTTCTTAGCCCTGGGGGGCCTAATCTCCTCCAGATGGGCATAGGCGTTCTCTATGGATTTGTACTGGGCGATGATGCTGGTTGCTGTCTTTTCCCCGATGGAAGGCACCCCCGGTATATTGTCGGAGGCATCCCCCATAAGGGCCTTCACATCAATGAATTCCTCCGGCGTCACCTGATACTCCCGCAGCACATCCTCCGGGAAATAGTCCTTGATCTCGGTCACACCCCTGCTGGTCCTGGGAATCCGTATCTTGATGTGCTCATCAGCCAGCTGCAGAAGGTCCCTGTCACCCGAAACCACGGATACCTGGATACCCTGGGCCTGACACCGCTTTGCCACGGTTCCCAGTATATCATCCGCCTCAAACCCCTTAAGGGTCATGATAGGAATTCCCATGGCCTTCAGCACATCCTTCATCACAGGAACCTGCTCATGAAGCTCCTGGGGCATGGGCTTTCTCGTCCCCTTATAGGCGTCATACATCTCATGCCGGAAGGTAGGCTCCTTTAAATCAAAAGCAACGGCTGCGTGGTCCGCCTTTTCCTCCTCCAATATCTTCAGCATGATATTTAAAAAACCGTACACTGCGTTGGTATGCAGACCCTCCGAATTCGTAAGGTCCGGTACCCCGTAAAATGCCCGGTTCATAATACTGTGTCCATCAATCAAAACCAATTTGTCCATTAATATGAGTTCCTTTCTGTCTCTGTCACCACATCCTGAACTGAAGCACCAGCACGGCCAGCACGGCCCAGAAGCACAGAGTGTTCACCGCATAGCGGGCTGTTTCCAGGATTCCCAGGGTGTGCACCCTCTGCCGGGACAGCTCCAGAGCTGTCTCAAGGGCTCCCTTGATGTTATAGGTGCCTGTTTCCTGGTCCAGCTGGCGGATACCCACGTCCACTGTGAAGTAAATCTCCAGCTCTTCCCGGCATTCCTCGCAGGTCTCGATGTGTTTTAAGAATTCTTTCAGTTCCTCGTCCGTAATGCTGCCGTTGATATACGGCATCACCAGACGCTCCGCTTCCCTGCAGGTCACAGCCAGCACCTCCTGTCTATCATTTTAATCCAATTCTTCTTACATCATACAATAAATCAGCTTACTTTTCAATGAAAGATTAGGACTCCCATCCCCCCATCCTCCGGTTCCGGACAGACTACCCCTTCCTGTATTCCCTGGGAGATACGCCTGTCAGCCGCCGGAACACATCCCCGAAATAATTGCCGTCCGAGAACCCGCAGGCCATGGCCACACCGGTCACAGAAAGGTCTGTATTGCGCAGCATATCAGATGCTTTCTGCACGCGGATGTAGTTCAGATACTCCTTGAAGCAAAGGCCGGTGGAGCTTTTGAATTTCTTAGAAAAGTAGGTAGGGCTCATATTAGCAAATGCAGCCACCTGCCCCAGCGTCACCCCTTCCTGGTAATGCTGGTTCATATATCTGGCCGCACGCACCATGGCCTCCTCTGCCTCCTCCAGCGCGTGTCCTTCCCTCCGGGCCTCCTGGCAGCGGCCCAATACCACCAGAATCTGGTGCAGGAGGCTGCAAAGCTGTATCTGGCAGTAGCTGTCGCCCTGCTTTTCCTCATCCTGCATCTGAGCCAGCAGTTCCTCTATCTTAGGGCGGAATTCTGAAGGAATGGTGCGTTTGGGCTGTGAAAAGATATGGCCAAAGGCCTCCCTCCCGCAAAGGCTTAAAAAGGAGGTGACCGTGTCCCTGGAGAAATAGATGCCGAAGCGCTCAGCCTCCCAGCTTGGCTCATACAGGGCCTTGTGGACCTCAAGAGGCGGAATGATGGTCATGTCACCCGGTTCCAGGTAATAAATGTCCTGGTTGATGAACATTTTACACTTTCCTGATAACAGATAATAAATCTCATAGTAAGAATGATAATGAGGCCGCTTCATCACAAAGCTGGAGGACCTTCTGATACGGCTGACCTGAACGCTTTTATCCTTTAGAATCATGGTATTGCTCATATGCGGTCTTTCTCCTTCCATTTCTCTTTCATAGCCGGACCGTTATAGCAAAAAAACTGTAATTTTTAGAAAAAATCCCATAAAATCCGTATTATTCCATCTGTTTTTGTTATACCATAAAGCCAACCAAAGGTAAACAAGGAATCAGACAAGGAAATGGAGGAATGACCATGGCTGAAATGACCATGATATCCATGGCTGTAATGGCTGCCACACAACAAAGCCGCTCCTTTTTGGAAGCAGCAGCCGGGCGTAAGGACCTGTATTTGGAGGAAGGCCCTCTGGAGGAAGGAACTTTGGAGATAGGCACTCTGGGGATAGGAACTCTGGAGAAAGCAGACGTCATATATCTTCCGGATTACAGCAGTCTGGATTTCCGGCAGGTGCGCAAACTTCTGAAGGCAGGAAAACACGTTCTGTTCGGAACCATGGGAGCTGCAGATGCCGGCAGCCTGAAGGCGCTGGCACAGACAGCCGATGAACATGGCGCAGTGCTGTTGGATCACATCCACCTTGCATTTAATCCATGTATGGCATCATTAAAGACAGCGCTGACATGCCTGGGGCCCATTGGGCGGATTCGTCTCCATTCCTGTGAGTATGCCTTCTGCTGTGAGGGGTTACGCATTTCTCCTGTCCGTCCCCCCGCCTGCGTTCCGCCGGGAGGCGCATTGTTTCAGAGGGGCGCCGACTGCCTCTATCCCCTTGTGCATCTCTTCGGCATACCGGAACAGATGGATGCCCAGATGGTGCTCACGGAACATGGAATGGACGCAGCCGGCACTGTCAGGGGATATCTGGGCACCGCCCGAGTGGAGATAGTCTATTCCAAGATATCAGGAAGCCATGTACCAAGTCTGATAGAGGGAGAAAGGGGGAGCCTGTTAATACGTGATTTACGGAATTTAAAGGAAGTGACATATAAAAACCGGTCCGGAGATAAAGATCAACTGGTTTCCTTTTCCGATGAAGCCTGCCGCGCCAGGGAACTGGACCGCTGTATGGCGTTCATAAAGGGAAAATGCAGCTGGCAGCGTCAGCTTGCATCCTCCATACAGACACTTCAGATGATGGATGAAATCAGGGGACATCGGAATTTGTCTGCGGAATATACCGTTTCCTCCCATGGCACCTATGCCTCCGCCATTTAAACAAGCCTCCGCCTTTGTCTGTCAGAAAAAGGCCGGACGCAAAAGACCCACACAGAATCATTTCTGCATGGGTCTTTTTTTGTCTCATGTGCCGTCAATCTGACACGTATAGATGCCGGCAGCGGGACTTGAACCCGCACGCGGTTACCCGCAACAGATTTTGAGTCTGCATCGTCTGCCATTCCGACACGCCGGCATTTCTTCACAACGAAAATTATTTTACCATATAGTTTTTGGTTTTGCAAGTGGTTTTGGAATAAGTTCTAAATAAGAATGTTACAGTTCAGTCATGACATAAAAATAGCGGCTGCCTAAAATTATCTGGCAACCGCTGTTTTTTGTTATGCATCTTTTCTCCTGCGTTTTGCAATGAGCAATACCAGGAGTGCCGCACTCATTACGGTGATCCCTGACATGATCTCGATGGAAGTAGAATTATCACCGGTTTTTGGGAGAATTCCTAATGGAACCAGTACATCCTCAATTGCTTTCACGATCGGATTTTCAGCTTTTGGAACATCATTGTCCGGTACGTCTACAGACTCATTTGTCTGGGCTGCGTGACGTCCTGTGGTACTGGAACCACCGCCGCCACCACCACTGTGGCCACCGCCTCCAGTGGAGTCTGCTTCATACTTCGGAAGGGATCTCACATCATATACCCAGGTATTCGTTTCTTCGTTTAATACCGGGAGTGTAGTCAGATACGGGCTTACAGTTACATTATCACCGGAAGCCTTGAACTGGCATACCAGATACAAACCGGATGAAAGTCCTGTAAACTGGATCTTTCCGGTAGCAGTTGCCTGTGTAGACAACGCTCCGATC
>ERZ772877.1513-NODE-1513-length-10526-cov-3.03409_pt1 | contig 10526 bp, 7 predicted proteins | sample MGYA00580583_ERZ772877 | MGnify/ENA primary metagenome ERZ772877 (study PRJEB29015, sample SAMEA2737661) | human gut metagenome | biome: human gut; feature: human-associated habitat; material: faeces | place: China | collected 2012 ... | reverse complement strand
TGAGGAATACCATTGATGCCAGTATAAGGCCTTTACGAATTCTCATTGGTTTCATTTTCACATACTCCCTTTTCCATGTGGGTCTCCTCAGCCAGCCTGCCGCCGGTTTCCATGCCCACGATTTTTCCATCTACGATTCTGATCCGCCGGTCCGCATAGGAAGCCAGGTTGTTGTCATGGGTAACCATGATCAGTGTCTGCCCCTGCTCCCTGACAATCTTCTGCATCAGGCGCAGCACCTCCATGGTGGTCTTGGAATCCAGGTTTCCCGTGGGCTCATCGGCAAATATAATCTGAGGATTGACCACCAGGGCCCTGGCTATTCCCACACGCTGCTGCTGTCCGCCGGACATCTGGTTGGGCATATGCCTGGCCTGTCCTCCCACGCCTACCAGGTCCATGTATTTCCTGGCTTCCTTAAGCCTCTGCCTCCTGGAAACACCCCGAAAGGAAAGGGGCAGGGCTACATTCTCCAGAGCATTCATGGTGTTTAACAGGTTGTATGCCTGGAAGATGAATCCCACCTTTTCGCGGCGGAAGCTCACCAGCTGGCGCTCCGTCATCTTCTCTATATGGACTCTGCCAATCTCAATCTCTCCCTTGGTAGGCTTCTCCAACCCGGCCAGCATGTTGAGAAGGGTGGATTTGCCGGAACCGGAGGCTCCTACAATGGCAACGAATTCTCCCTTATATATATCAAAATCCAGCCCGTCCAGGGCCCGGACCTTGATATCGCCTACCCGGTATATCTTATATAAATTCTTTACCCGTATGACCACGGGCCTGTTTTCTTTTGCTGTAGGGACCGACGACACGGCCAGTTGTTCCTCTGCCAAATCCAGCCTCCTTTCCAGGGCGTAAAAGCGCTCCAATCCAGATAACAGCCCGTATGGACAGACTGTACTGATTTTGTTCAGTATAGCACAGAGAACGCGATTTGTTCTTCTGTTTTTCTTTAATCTTCCTTTAATAATTCCTTACACCCTATCCGTTTTCAGTAGCAAATGTAACACGAAAACAGGTAATTGTAAAGCAAATCAGGACAGAGCACAGCAAAAGACCGGGCATCGCTGATGTTCAGCGGGGGCCCGGTCTTGGGGTTTATTGAATTTTCACAGTATGGCTCAGGAGTACCGTTCATAGGACAGCAGATAGCCATTTTTCTTCAGCCATTTCATATCCAGCCTGAAGGGAAGTCCGGGAATGTCCGGCAGGTAAAATTTCCCGTCCCTGCGCTGCACGGTCACTTCCATGCAGTCCAGTACCGGCTGGTTGCACACCTCCAGGAATTCCTCCATGGCCTCATCCCCTGCCGTGGCAATGAGCGGACAGGCAAGAAGGGGCAGGCCGCCCGAGGAAAAACGTATGCCGCTGCGGACCGCCATATCCCGCACCTGCATCCACTCCCATACTCCTGCAAAGGAGGATGGGACCGGCTGGAAATGGCGGATGCCTGCGTCCAGGTAAGGTGTGAACATATAGTGGTTGCGCACCGACTCGCCGGCAGCCACGGGAACGGGACAGCTCTCTGTCAATTCTCCATAGCCTCTAAAATCAAATCCGTGAATCGGTTCCTCAAACCATGCGATATTATATTTCTGTACCTTATCCGCAAATCTGAGGGCCTCCCGGACCGTAAATGAATGGTTGCCGTCAATAGCCAGCTCTGCATCCGGTCCAATGGTCTCTCTCACCAGCCTGACACGCTCTACATCGTAATCCAGCTTTGTGGCAAAATCCGTACCCACCTTCATCTTCACAGTCTTATGCCCGCAGTCCATAAAATGTTCCATTTCCCCGGCCAGATCCGCTCCGCTTAAGTGTGTGCTCCCTCCGCTTCCATATACGGTGACGCTGTCCTTTAAAGCTCCCAGGAACCGGTGGAAGGGCATATCTGCACGCTTTGCCAGGATATCGGTGAGAAGGTACTCAAGCTTTCCCACCTCCCCTGCCGTCTCTCCGTCAAAGCCGGAATTACGGCATGACCAGTATACCTTGTGCATCCACTGTCCAAAACTCTTTTTCTCCCCGGTCATAATAAGGGGCAGAATGGTCCTTTCCATGATGGATGAGCAGGGACACACGCCCTTAATGCCGTCCTCCGTATAGAGCTCCACATATTTGCTTATCTTGGAATGGGTAAACGGACCGCCGGTTGCGTCGTAAAACGGCTCTTTCTGGGGTACCGGCGCAAGATTGATGATGAATGCATCTGTGAATTTAAGTAATTCGCCATCGTGCTTCATTTTCGTCTATTCCCATCCTTTTGGAAGATATTTAAGCGTATTTTTTATCATGTCATCCACCAGAAGCCTGATATCCTCTTCCCGGCAGTTCTTTCCCTTTACAAGAGGATCGTTCATAAATGCTTTTACCACCTTTTCCTTATCCGGCTTAAGAGCTGCTTCCATAATCAGCTCATGGTTTTCCAGATGGGGCATCAGAAGTTCCTTTACCTTTTCCGGCACAGCTCCCGCCACCACCGGATAGATGTGGTCCTTTTCAAAAACCGCGTTGGTCTCCACCAGCGCGCCTGCAGGCAGGTTGGTTATCTGGCAGGCCGTATTAGGGATATTTACATTGCTGACAACCCTTGTAAGGCCGCAGAGCGCTTTGATTAAAAGGATTCCCTCCTCGCCGGTAGGTTCCAGTTTGACTTCTTCCTGTCCGGAAGCCAGCCTGCGGCTCCTATCCAGTCTCTCCTTCAGGTCATTCTTTCTCCACTGTACCGTGGTCAGACCGAATTTCCAGGATGCAACTGTCTCCGGGTCATTCAGGTACTCATTTCCGGGCATGAATTCAGCCAGATGCCTGTCCCCTGCTGCCGCAATCAGGCCGTATCGCTTAAACAGATCCATCTTGACCCGGTTGGCACACTTAAAGGAGGAATTCATCCAGTTTTCGCCTTCCACTTCATATCCCTGGTCAAAATGTGCGTCAATATAGTCCCGGTAAACAGGGAACAAGTCAATCCCCTTATAGGAAGCACTTGAAAACCATGTGAAATGATTGATACCCAGCACATTGACATGGATGTCATGCCAGTCAATATCCTGTTCCCCGCAGCTCTCCTCACAGATTCCCTTAAGGACCTTCTGAGTTCCAAAGACCTCATGGCAGCACCCGAATGCCTTGATTTCCGGAAATACATGATACAGGGTCTTTACGCACAGCGACATGGGGTTGGTATAATTAATGACCCAGGCCTTCGGCGCATATTCTTTTATGGCCCCGGCAATCTCCACAAACATGGGTATGGTGCGCAGGGCACGGACCATTCCGCCCGGCCCTGCCGTATCGCCTACAGACTGGTAGATTCCCAGGCGCTCCGGAAGGTGAACATCAGACTCCATCTCGTCAAAGGTGCCGGGCAGGATGGAAATGACAACGAAATCGCAGCCTGTCAGGGCGTCCTTAAGACTGGCGCTGGTCTCAAACTTCCAGTCTCCTTTGGCGTCGTCCCGCTGCATAAGCCGGCTGCCGATTACCTCATTGTTCTTTGCCGCGTCACCGTCAATATCATACAGACGTATGGTACCGCTGATCTGGTCCTCCAGGGCAAGGTCTGTCATAAAGGTCCAGGCCCATCCCCTGGAACCGCCGCCTATATATGCAATCTGAATATCCTTAACTTTATTATCACTATACTTCATAGCTTCCTCCTTAATATGTTTACTTGAAATATACATGCTCTGCATTCCTGTACATGATTTGTTCCTTTTCTTCCCGGGAAAATGCATCGCTGCATGTGATGTACTGAATAAAGTGCTGGTAGCTGTCCTCTTTCAGCACCGAGGGTATATCCGTTCCGAAAATGAGTCTGTCCGCCCCTGCTATCTCAATTCCATGCCTCAGATACCTCACCGCATTGGGATAGGGGTAGGCGTCAGGGCCGCAGTTATGGGGCAGGGCAGCCAAATCAAACCACACATTGGGCAGGGCCAGCTTCTTTAATCCTTCCACAAGCTTATCCTCGTCCCTCATGGACACGGCCAGCAGATGGCAGACCACAAACTTCATGCCGGGATGCTCTTTTATCACATTCAAAAGCCGGTCCGTCTGCCAGCTCTCACTGCCGCATTTACCTATATCAATGACAAACACCAGACCATGCTCATCCGCATAATCATATTCAGCCTTCATGATATCCCCGTCCAGGGGCAGCGTAAAGTGGTTGGCCATGAGCCCGGAGCCGGTACTTACCTCAAACTTCACAATTGGAAAACCCAGCTCTTCAAACAGATGTTTTCGTATCTGTTCCTTGCCCCTGCAAAAAGGGTCGTAGGAAGCCGCGGCACAAAACCGGTCCGGATATTTTTTCACTGCCTCCATGGAATAGAGATTTTGGAAACCAAAGTAATTTCCCTGGAGCAGCACTGCTTTCTCCACTCCGTTTTCATCCATTTTCCTGAGAATGTCCCCGGCAGTCACCACTCCCTGGCTGAACTCATCCGGAAGCATCCGGAAACGCTCCCCTGATGCATATTCTGCCATGCCGTTTCCGGCAAAGCGCAGCTCTCCTCCTGCCCCTGTTCCCGCGATACACTGTACCAGATGGACATGTCCGTCTATTATCTTCATTTCATGTTCCATTTTCATCATCCTTTCAGGCCGGAGGTGCTGATGCCCTCAACCAGATATTTCTGGAAAAACAGGAATATAAGGATGGACGGCAGTATGGACAAGGTTGCCATGGCGAACATGGCTCCGTAATCCGATGACGAGCCCGGGTCGCAAAAAAGCTTAAGCGCAAGGCTGACAGGGTACATGCTGGACTTGCTGACATACAGCAGGGCTGAGAGGAAATCATCCCATCTCCACATGAAGGAGAATATGCAGGCCGTGACCAGTGCCGGCTTTATAAGAGGCAGCATGATGCGGGTAAAAATACCTGCATAGGAACATCCGTCAATCTTGGCCGCTTCATCCAATTCCGTAGGAATACCGCTGATAAAGTTGGAAATCAGGTACACAAAAAATCCCTGTATGGCAAAGAAATATGGAACAGTCAACGGCATATAGGAGCCCACCCAGCCCAGCTTCTGATACCACAGATACTGGGGGATCATGAGTACCTGGGCGGGAAGCATCATGGAGAGCAGCATGGCAGCAAACAGGATGCTCTTGCCCCTGAATTTGAATCTGGCAAATCCGTAGGCCACCAGGGCGGAGGAGGCCACGGTTCCCAGGGTGGCCACCACTGAGATGAAGATGGAGTTTTTGAAGAAGGTGGCAAAGGAAATCTTTCCAAAGCCCTTCCATCCCGTGGAATAATTGCTGACTATAAATTTCTCCGGAATCAGGCTGCCCGCTGTGGAGAATATGGTGCTGTTCTCCTTAAAAGAGCTCATGACCATCCATATAAGGGGATAAATCATGATGATGCCGATGACGAAAACAATGATATGGTATACTGCTTTTTTAACCACTCGCTTCTCTTTCATGATTAAAGCCCTCCTTCATATACCCAGAACCGTTTCGTTGCAAACAGGAACAGGGTTATCAGACCAATCACAGCCAGCATGACCCATGCAAGGGCCGCACCATATCCTGTGTTGTAGAATTCAAAGGACTGCTTATACATGTAAACAGTATAGAGCAGGGTTGAATTCATGGGTTTTCCCTGGGTGATGATATAACACTGGGTAAAGGCCAGGAAGCCGTTAATCATCTGCATGACCAGGTTGAAAAATATGGTGGGGGTCAGCAGGGGCAGGGTAATCTTAAAGAATTTTGCCGGTGCGCTGGCGCCGTCCACCTCCGCCGCCTCGTACAGGGACTGCGGAACCTGTTTTAAGGATGAGAGGAAGATAAGCATGGATGAACCAAACTGCCAGACTACCAGCAATATGAGGACCCATATAGCTGTTCTGGTACCCCCCAGCCACGAAAAGCTGGTCTGGATTCCCACCATTCCCAGAAGCTTATTCACCACGCCGTCCATGGCAAACATCCTCTTCCATAAGATGGATACTGCCACGGAACCTCCGATAATGGAGGGAAGATAATAGGCTGCCCTGTAGAAACCGGACATTTTGGAATTTTCCAGCAAGAGCATGGCCACAATCAAAGCAAACAGAAGTTTGAGCGGAACAGACACAAATGCAAAGAAAAAAGTTACCTTCAGTGTTTTAAAAAACGTTTCATCCTGGAACATGGAAATAAAATTCTTAAGTCCTGTAAAAACAGGCGGTGAAAGAATGTCATAATCACAGAACGAATAATACAATGAAATTCCCATTGGAACAATCATGAACAGCAGGAATCCAATGGTAAATGGCAGTGTAAACAGGACACCGGCCACACTTTCCTTGCTGAGCTGCTGCTTTAATGCCTTCATAGCCTCTCCTCCTCGCCTTATGAAAAGAGCGACCTACAACAGCCGCTCTTTTTTAATTTGCTAATTTTTCTTGGACTCCATAATCTTTGAGCCTTCTGTAAACAGCTGCTGGCCGGCATCCTCAGCCGTCATCTGGCCGTAACATACCTGTTCCTCCAGCTTGTTCAGAAGATCGTTTACCTCACTTGAACCGTCGGCAGCAGGCGGGTTGATCTGGGAAGAATTGTCAGATACAACTTCGTTGATGAACTTAATCACTTCCTGGCTGGTCTCATCCATCTTAGGCGCAATGGAATCTGCCACTGTTGATGACAGAGGAATGCCTCTCTCTCCCAGAAGGATTTCATTACATTCCACTGAGTTTGTGATGAAATTCAGGACCTTTGCCGCCTCTTCCGGATTTGTGCTGTCCTTTGTGATGGCGAAAAACTGGCTTGGCTTCAGATAATCGGACTTGACAGGGTCTGCTGAAGGCCAGGTGGTTATGGCAATTTCCACACCCTCAGGTGCGGCGCTTCTGATGGCTGTGAGCTGGTTGGTATAGTTAAACGCACACCATGACATGGTTTCAGGATTGGAACCATACACCATTGGGTCCTGCTCCACGGATCCGATGGTCCTCTCTGCAAAGATGGAAGGATCCACAACCCATCCGTCCCTTATGCCATCCTCATAGAGTTTAAAATAGGATACATAATCCTCTGCTGTTCCGCCCAGTTTTCCGTCCTCGAACATGACTACATCATTGGCGCGCAGGAAATACTCGATGAAATTCTCACCATTGTTATAAGCAATGTTGGTCTTATATCCTGTCTTTTCCCTGATTTCCTTGCAGAGTGCAATGAACTCGTCCATGGTCATATTGTCTTTTACCGTGATGCCTGCCTCATCCAGGGCTGTCTTGTTGTACAGCAGCGCAGGTGCATTGATGCCGTTGCAGATTGCATAAAGTCCGTCCCCTACCTTACCGGAGTTCAGTACATCTTCATTACAGTCTGCCACGTCGATGGTTCCGTTTTCAATATAAGGCGTCAAGTCCACCAGCAAATCATTGTTTACATACTGCTGGATATACTTGTAATCCATCTGGACGATATCCGGCATGGAATGACCGGCAGCGGCCGTAGCCAGCTTGTTCCAGTAATCTGCCCACTCTGAAAACTGTCCGTCAAAGGTAACTCCGGGATTCTGTTGGGAATACAGCTCTAAGATAGCCTGTGTACGCTCATTTCTCACCTGATTGCCCCACCAGGCAACCACCATCTCCGAACCATCCCCGGATGCAGCCTTTTCCCCGGATGCTCCTTCCGCCTGTGAACCGGCCGCCTTTGTATCTGCGGTGCCGGAACCGCCGCATGCTGTCAGGCTTGCCGCCGCCAGGGCAGCTGTAAGCACAAGTGCTAATTTCTTTTTCATGATTGAAAACCTCCCTCGTTCTTTAGTTGCTTTTGATGAATTGATTATACCTGCTTTTTCTTGTCAAACCAATCAATAAAACCGATGTCCATGGTTAATTTTCCGACTTTTTCATACAGTTTATGCGGATGCAACTTTTCCTTGTCCTGTTGAAAGATATGGTATATATTAATCTAAGACAGGAAATTTCCACTGAAAACAGGAGAAACTTATGAGATACCTGAAACGGATAAAACATGATTTTGAAAATCTCTCCATGAAAAACAAACTGCTGGCCGTTGTATTGTCTAATGTGGTGCTGATTCTTCTCATAGCGCTCATAGGGCTGCGCATTTCTTCCAATGCATATAATGAACAGCTCTACAAGGCCATTGCCGGAAATCTGTCCTTTTCCTCCCAGACCATTTCCAGCAACTTAAAAAGCATTGAGACCCTTTCCTCCGTCATTATCTCCTCCTCTGTGATTCAGGATTCCCTAAACCGCATTGACAGTACGGATGATCCCATTATATGGTCCGAAAACAACCCGCGGATCAGCGCAGCCATCAACAATTACCAGCAGGCCTACAAAAATAACGGTGTATCTGCTATTGCGCTGAATAACCGTCATTTCCAAAACCTGACTAATTTCGTGGTCATCAACAATGCGGACACGGACACGGTACAGAGCGCAGTGGACAAGGCCAGGGAGCGGGAAGGAGCCATTACCTGGACCATTGACTATGATCACAGTTTGTATATACTCAGCAGAAGCGTCAGGAAGGTCTACAACCTGGAGCTGGACCATCTGGGCGACCTGCTGGTTTTTGTGGATTTGGACCGGATTGTAAGGGATGCCAACCGTGCAGTAACTACCTACGGTGAATCCAGCTATATTCTTTTTGACGGGGACCAGCTTATATACACCTCTGCCGGGATTGACCCGGAAACCGCCAACGGATTCATGAAACAGACGGGCCAGCCCTACAGCATCATACACCAGAACGGACACAGCTATTTTGCAGTTAAGAACACCATTCCCTACTACAACTGGACCTACATCAACCTGGTCCCCTATGACCAGATTGCCCAATCCACAGACATGGCCTACCGCCTTATCCTGGCCATGCTCATTGTGGGCTTTATCGCTGCCCTGGCATTTTCCAGGCGCCTGACCCGCTACATTTTAAAGGACTTTGACCTTTTAATACAGAAGATGGAGTTTTTCAGCAGCACGGAGCTTAAAATGCCCGAGGTAGAGGTGGACTACAGTGAAAGGACGGATGAAATCAGCAGGCTGCACCAGCATTTCGATACTATGGCCGGCCGTATCCAGTACCTGGTCCAGAACAATTATGTGAATCAGATTTTAAGCCGCGACGCAAAGCTTAAGGCGCTGGAATCCCAAATTAACCCGCATTTTTTATACAATACCCTGGAAACCATAAACTGGCGGGCCAAAGCATTAAAGGACCAGCAGATTTCCTCCATGGTGGAATCCCTTGGAACCCTGCTTCGCGCTACCCTCAGCAACAAAAAGCCGCTTGTTTCCCTGGATTATGAGATCGGCCTGGCGGGAAGCTACATGACCATTCAGAAAATACGCTTTGAGGACCGGCTTCTTTTCCATGTGGAGTGCCCTGAAGAACTGGGCAAAGCACTTATCCTTCCCCTCACTATCCAGCCCCTTCTGGAAAATGCCATACGCTACGGTATGGAGGAAATGATGGATACCTGCGAAATCAGCATACGGACCAGAAAGGAAGGCACGCTGCTGATTGTGGAGGTGTCAAATGAAGGCTCTGTATTTGAGGACAGCCTTCTTGAAAAGCTTCAGGACGGTACCAAGAATGCCCACGGCTTTGGCATCGGCCTGGTCAATATCCACCAGCGCATCCAGATGCTTTTTGGGGAATCCTACGGACTGTCCTTTAAGAACCAGGATGAGAAAGCCATTGCAATCATCACTATACCATACAAAACAGAGGAAGATGACTATGCTTAAATTAATCATTGCGGACGATGAACGCATTATCCGCGAAACCATATCCACCATCATCAATTGGAAGGAATACGACATCGAGGTGGTCGGCCTGTGCAAAAACGGAATGGAAACATATGACATGATAATGGACGAGACGCCGGATATCGTACTGACTGACATACGGATGCCTGGTATGGACGGGCTGGAACTGATCCGCAGGATTTCCGGCACGGACCTGAATGTACAGTTCATCATCCTCTCAGGCTACGGGGAATTTGAGTATGCCAAGGAGGCTATGAAAAACGGGGTTAAATACTACCTTCTCAAGCCCTGCAATGAACTGCAGATCATTGACTGTATTGAGCAGTGCAAGAAGGACTGCTACCAGCAGAAAATCATGGAACGGATTGTGTCCGACCGCTTCATGGCAATCAACAGCATGAACCACAACGTTATTTTCAGCATCATCAATGACAGCATATGCCAGAACCGGGGCTTTCCGGACATCATCCGTTCCTATGAGTCCTATATCGACTTTAAATTCACGGTCTACAGGCTGTACTATGTGTATTTTCTGCCCTTTGAACACCTGGAGGAGTTTCTGGATGATTTGAGACTGTACTGCAGCGAAAATATTTCCTCTGTCATCATACACGGCGTCTACGTCAATAACACCCTGCTTCTGTTCTTTAAAGACTTTGCCGCAAACTACCAGGACCTGGAGCGTTTTATCTGCCAAAGGCACTATCCGGGCCAGGCCGTGACCCTGGAAACCGAATCCACCCTGTACTCCAATCTGGAGCAGCT
>ERZ772877.1499-NODE-1499-length-10611-cov-2.7339_pt1 | contig 10611 bp, 10 predicted proteins | sample MGYA00580583_ERZ772877 | MGnify/ENA primary metagenome ERZ772877 (study PRJEB29015, sample SAMEA2737661) | human gut metagenome | biome: human gut; feature: human-associated habitat; material: faeces | place: China | collected 2012 ... | reverse complement strand
CCTCTTTTCAGCAGTACGGGAAGGCCGGAACGTCCCGCTTCCTTAAGAAGAATGAAATTCTGCATGTTCCGTGCGCCGATCTGTATCATATCCACATATTTTACGGCAGCTTCAATGGCTTCCCGGCTCACTACCTCGCAGATGGTAGCCAGACCGGTTTCCTTTCCGGCCTCCTGCATATAACGGAGCCCTTCTTCCTCCAGCCCCTGGAAAGAGTAGGGTGAGGTTCTGGGCTTGTAGGCTCCGCCGCGCAGTATCGTGGCTCCGGATGCCTTGACGGCCTTTGCGATGAGCATCAGCTGATCCTCGGTTTCCACAGCGCAGGGGCCTGCCATAATGGTCATATTGTCAGGGCCGATAGAGGCAGGGCCTGCCTTGACCGTAGTGGGATCGGGATGGAACTTGCGGTTTGCAAGTTTGTAGGTTTCCGTCACGGGAACAATGCGGTCAACATCCTTGAAGCTTATCAGATTTTCGGTAGACAGGCGGCTTTTGTCCCCTACGACGCCGATGATGGTAACCTCGGTACCCTGGGAAAGATGAGCATTCAGCCCGCTGCTTTCAATATATTCCTTTATCGCCGTGATGCTGGATTCAGCGGCCTGTGGTTTCATTACAATAATCATTGGTTCGTTCCTTTCCTTTTACGTATTCCTGATGCAGATATTAATATAGCACTTTAAAGCGCGAAAGTCAATCGGAACGAAGCAGATAAAAAAACTGAGTGAGCGGCTCCGTCTGCCCGGGCTCCCCCTCCGGTTCTTCCAGACGTCCTGCGGCTCGGTAAGGATTCCTGTAAGGGCCGTATAAACACGCCGGTCCTTAGGTTGCGTACTTTGCAACCTTAGTACCGCTGCGTGTTTGTCCGAGCGGAAGCAAAAACGACTAAAAGTCGTTTGCCCTGTAAGGAACCTTACCGAGCAGCAGGCCGCCGGAAAGAACCGGAAGGGGAGCCCGGCAGACAGCGCTGCTCACTCAGAACTTTTATCTGCACACGAACCGTTCCAGGCAAGTCCCAATATCAGAAACAGGAGCGGCGTGCTTGTTATCTGCTGGAAACTGACCATGTTATGTATTGTATAGGTAACAAGGACTGCTGCACCGATCCTTGAAGAAAGATTCCCTTTCTTTAAAAACCGCCGCGCCATGCCTGCCAGGAATCCCACATAGGTAAAAAGGCCCGCTAATCCGGTGTTCATGAGAATTGTCATCCATTCATTATGGCAGTTTGTCAAAACCGCTTCCCGATACGCTGTACTAAGGAGAGGATTGTTTCCCTGTTCCGTATATAAAAAGACTCTCAGACAGTCCGGCCCGACTCCTAACAGCTTTCGTACCGTGGATTCCCTGAGCCAGATATCCATGCACTCTTTCCAGATTCCTCCTCTTCCGTTTCCCCATTGTTCATTGAAAACCAGAAGAAAGGGGAAATGTGATTTCAGTTCATCCGATCCCCAAAGCCCTGCGGCCGTAAATAATACCGCAGCCAACAATAAGATCCCCCCCAATATAAGGAATCCTTTTTTCATGCGGGCAAGCAGCCGGAGACATTTTTCCGGCTCCGCTTTACTGCTCCATAGTCTCCAAAGCCCTCTGCACACTAGCGCCGCCAGAAAAACCGGCACCATGATTGTCATATGGATGAGTGAGAGGCTTCTGCTGTCATAAAGAATTCTCTGCGGAAAGCAATCCCGGAACAGAGCCCCTATCAGCCAGGCCCCGGCCGCTGTCAGAAAAACGTCCTAGAAAGCATCCATATCCTCGGTATCTCTGCAGGATATCAGGAACAGAAAGCTGAGGGCAGTCCCCATTACCAACAGCCCGCTGTCGCTTCCCTGTATTGCCGCGCAAAGAAATGCAGCGGCTGTAAACAGCCCGGCAGCTATTTTTCCCCTCTGTTTTCCCGCCTGTTTCCGGCAGCCGGAACGCAGGCTTCCCCAGAACAGTACCGTACCTGCCGGCATCATAACCGACAGATAACCGCACAGCCAGTTTGTATTTCCAATAGTGGAAAGAGTATTTTCCGTCCTTCCCCGGAAAGCAACGGGCCATATGCCGAACCGGTTCAGCACAGCCAGCACACAAATGAACCCGCAGACAGTCAGTATAACCGCCAACGCCTCTTTTTCTGCTTCCCACACATACGCATAATAAAAATAAAGAATCAAAAAACTGAGCTGGGAAAAAAGTCCCATATACCAGCCCTCTGCTCCAAACAATCCTTCTCTTTTATAGGGAGAAAGCAGAAAGGACAAAATATTGCATAAACCATACAAAAGCAGAAAAATTTCCGGAAGCAGTAAGAATTTATTCCTTCCAATATCCGATTTTCCCAGCCTTTCCCCCTGCTTGGCCGCCTTTATCCCTTTACCAATAATTAAAAAAAGCATTATCGGCAGAAAAAGGAATCCTATGTTCCGGTAGAGTATGAATTTTCCTGAGCTGAGTCCATAATAGCCATCATACATATACAATGGAACCATGCAGGCCACCATGAACAAATAAATGGCCGATATCCCATGGATTATTCCTTTTCCTGCCGTTTCGCCTCTTTTTTCCTGACTGTTCTCTTTTATCATCTTCCGTAAGCAATTCCTTTTTCTTCTGCAGCCGGCATATTCGTCATTTCCAGAAACGTCCCAAATACGCTTCCGCTTCCTGCTCCGTCAGCTCAAACCGCTGCTGCAGTTTGGCCTGTACCTGCTCTCTGCTTTTTCCATCCTCCTGCATGTCTGCAATCAGCATGGAAATGATTTTATCCTTTTCCTCCTGCCGTCCCTGGGCACGTCCCTGCTGCCAGACATAATCCTCCCTGGCCGCCTTATCTCTTATGTATTTCATATGCTCCTCGTATCGGGCCCGCAGCCGTTCACTCAGACTCATTCGCTTCACCTCACGTATCGCCTCCCGAAGACCTGCCTTTTCCGTTTTTATCATTTCCAAATCCTCCTCACTTTCTGCATTGAACAGCCGTATCCAATCGTCTGCCGCTTCATTTCCCATGAGTTTCTTCTTCAATTCAATCGTATGGATCTCGAATACATCCGAAAAACGATTTCCTTTTTCATCCTGCAGAAAATATATACTATGATATTCAGGATGATCCGTCAGATTGAAATCCAGTATGCTGATTCCTATACACCGTTTCAGTTTGGAGTAATTCTCTCCAACCTTCAAATCCGATGTGAACAGCTTTGACAGATAGAAAATCTGCCGTCTGTCCCAGCTGGAACTGGCTTTAAGCTGTATTTCAATATTGATTCTGGTATCATCATTGAGCTCCAGCAGGATATCCAGAATCCCCAGTTTCTGCTTTTTATACCGTTTCCTCAAAAAAGGGTTCAGCAGACGGGCAGTGCGGATTTCCTCTTCCGGTATTCCCAGAATGTCACTGAGAAAAGCCTTCCGCACAATTTCATTACGAAACAGTTCCTTCATACAGCAGTCGTATTTTGGTGATATTATTTTCAATAACACGCTCCTCCCTGATACAAAAAGAGCGTGCAGAATCACCATCTACAATTATTATACCCACTCTCCGTGTATCCCACAATCTTTTTTTCTGACTGGCTTATGCTCCCGGCGAGACGCCGGATGAATGCCCTGAGGCATGAATGAAACATGATAATAAGAACCGGGAATCACGAAATATCCCCGATGAACAAACTATAACAAATAAACAGCTGTCTGGCAAGCAAGAAATATTCTGCAAAAGGATTCAGCGGCTCCGCCGATTCATACTCTTGGGAACCTTTCTTAAAAAGTGCACATTCCGAGCCGTCTTTTCATACAATATATCATCAAACCTATGGAGGGATTTATGAAAAAAAGAATTCTCGCATTTACATTAGTGCTTGCCATGACTCTTTTCTGCTTTGCAGGCTGCGGCAAGAAACAGGAGGCCGTAAAGGATACCCCGGATAAAACAATGACCGATGTCACATTGAATGAGGTTGCTCATTCGATTTTTTATGCGCCGATGTACGTGGCTATTGAAGAAGGGTATTTTGCAGAGGAAGGCATCAACCTGACGCTGGTTACCGGCTTCGGAGCCGATAAAACCATGACCGCCGTACTTACGAACGAAGCCGATATCGGCTTTATGGGCTCTGAAGCCTCCATCTATACTTATCTGGGCGGCACGGAAGATTATGTTGTAAACTTTGCCCAGCTGACCCAGCGTGCCGGGAATTTCCTGGTAGCCAGGGAACCTATTGATAATTTTTCCTGGGATATGCTGAAAAACTGTACAGTTCTTGGAGGAAGGGCAGGCGGAATGCCCGAGATGGTCTTCGAGTATATTTTGAGAAAGAACGGCATTGATCCGATGGCTGATCTGGATATTGACCAGAGTATCGATTTCGGTTCCACCGCAGCCGCTTTTTCAGGCGGGCAGGGCGATTTCACCGTTGAATTCGAGCCGCATGCCACCGCTCTGGAGCAAAAAGGTGACGGATATGTAGTAGCCTCCTTAGGCGAGGATTCCGGCTATGTTCCCTATACCGCTTTTTCCGCAAAGAAAAGCTATATAGAAGCGCATCCCGATGTTGTTCAGGCGTTTACCAACGCCCTTCAGAAGGGTATGGACTATGTGCAGTCACATACTCCTGAGGAAATCGCCGATGTGATTCAGCCTCAGTTTGAAGAAACCGATAAAGAAACCATTACCACTATTGTTACCAGATATTACGATCAGACCTCCTGGAAGGATAATCTGATTTTTGAAGAAGACGCATTCACTCTCCTTCAGAACATTCTGGAAGAATCCGGTGAATTGTCTCAGAGAGTTCCTTACGCGGATCTGGTTAATACCGAATACGCACAGAACGCCGCAAAATAATAGTGCAAAGGCTGATACACAGGGTTTGATTCGTATCTCTCTGCGTATCAGCCTTTTTTGACAATAAATTCTTATTCTTTTTTTATTAAGCCAAGCGGATCGGCTGCCTGTAACTGTGTCCTGTCCGTCACTGAAGATACGGATGTGTATAGGGCGCAGGTTCCGGTCCGCAGTAAAGGCCATAGGCATCACAGATCCAATACGTACCGTTCACATTTACACGGCACCATTGATGAGAATACTGATTCTCATTTACATGCTCATACGGGATTCCAAGAATATTCAGGCACAGGCCTGTTGCCCTTGTACACCCGGCACAGGATGCCGTATGTAAAATAAAATATCCATATGGATCATTATAATGGGGCGCTGACATGGAATAAACCATTCCGCCGTCCACCATGGCGCGAAGCGACTTTGCAATACCGATAAGCTGTTCTTCCCTGGGAAGCCCCGCTAAGGGTGTTGCAACCGCCAGTGCCGCATTATAAGCCTGTGCGAGTTCCCCGTCCGTCGCCTTTTTCCGAAGGCTGGATAAATTTGCAAGCTTCGCCATGGGAACGGGTTCAAAACCTTTTGTCTGATTAAGGTTTTCTTCATTGAACACCTCTATTTCAGCTCCCGGTTCAGCCGATGCATTCGGCAGCCGTCCTTCGTTCTTACCATACAGCAGATAGTGGTTTAAAAGCGCAGCAGCATCCGTTCCGACAGCGGCGGCAACATCCGGATAGGCAGCCGCGTAATAAATGGGATCAAACAATTCCGCGGCGTTTACCGGAATTTCTGCAGCGGCGGAAAGCAGAAATACGGTACAGAATACAGACAAGACAAATAGGACTTTATTCATACTTTTCACGGGCATACCTCCTTACATATAACTGTCTTACAACAAATTACATACTAACAAAAAAAGTACCGCATAAGCGATACTTTTCCAATGGAGCATACGGGGCTCGAACCCGTGACCTCCACGCTGCCAGCGTGGCGCGCTCCCAGCTGCGCTAATGCCCCGTCCGTGTATTATCATATCAAAACTTCTCCCACTTGGCAAGAAAAATTTTGTCAGGTTTTCTGTTTTTTTCAAAACCAGATTTTCCTTCTTTTCCATAACATAAATTCCCATTCCGCCGAAGGACCATAAGAATCAGCCAAAGCCTGCATATGGTCATGGCTATATTCCCTGTAATATGTTAAAATAGGACAAATCACCCCATCCTGTTAACAGATGAAAGGATCCTTATATGAAATACCTGAAAACCCGGATAAATAAAATCATAATCGCTGTACTATTCTGTATCCTGCCCGCAGGCGGCCTCACTGCCTGCAAAGGCCCGGCTGCTCCCCCTGCCGAGACAGACACACCGATACTGTCTGAAAGCACCGCAGCCGAAACGGCCGGCACACAGGAAAATTCTTCCCCTGAATACCCCGCCCTGACTCCTGAGCGGGAAAACACCCCTTCCTCCGACGCCTCCAGCGAAAACCTGCCTTATGACTCGGAAACCATCATAGAGGAGCAGAGCTTTTCCGGTGTGGACTTGGGAGACTACAGGGATGTCCGTTTCACGACCAGCCTGGTTACCCGCGACGGCCAGTCTCATATCCGATACTCTCTCGTTTCAGGTGAAGAGACCGTTTATACTTTCCCTGATGCCTATTCCTCCTGGCATTTTGAAGATACCATCAATTTTATTACCTTTCATGACATCAATGGAGACGGCAAAAAAGACGTCATCACAAGCGAACAATACACTACCGGAGCCGGCAGTGAAGATGCCCGGCCCTTTTCCATGGTCCGTATTTACCTGAACCAGGGTAAGGAATTTCTCTTTGCCGAAGGTCTTTCCATCTCTATCGGCAACAGCCTGGAGGTTTCCGACGGAGATGCCTATACCGCAGAAAATGTTCTTTCCGTACTGTCAGAGCCGGTCTACTGTAACTTTGACGGGACGGACGGCTGGACCAAAGGCGAGATAGAAAGCTTCGCCTTCCTGGTAAAGGAAGATGTCCTGACCGACGACAAAGAATCCCTTTCCCGGAAAGTCCGGTATCCTCTGTACATCGTCCGCGACGGTTCCGAACGGCAGATTAACTCCCCGGAAGAGTTCCTGGAAAATTACGACCTCATTCTGAATCTGCAGGTAATCTATGATGTGGAAGGCTCCGAAACCGAAGGACTTTTCTGGAATCAGAACGGGGTTATGCTGGGAACGGGAGCCGTATGGTTCGGGAAAACGGAAGACGGAACGGTTAAAATCACTGCAATCCCGGCAGAAGTGCAGTACTGTAATCCGCTGAATGTGGATTAAACAGCCTGAAAGGCATAAAAAATCTGCCTTCTATTTTAAATAAAAGGCAGATCTGTCTGTCAGTGGACCCGAAGGGATTCGAACCCTCGGTCTCTGCGTTGCGAACGCAGCGCTTTCCCAGCTAAGCTACGAGCCCTGAATAATTTCCGAAAAAAATGGAGGCAACGAGGCTCGAACTCGTGACCTTTCGCGTGTGAGGCGAACGCTCTCCCGGCTGAGCTATGTCTCCATGGGTATTATTGTACCACTTTTTTCGAAATTGGCAAGTATCTGTTTTACAAAATTATTCTTTTTTTTGCTCAGGATTCCCGGAAGCCCCATTTTCCGCGGTTTCCTTCGCTGCCTTCGGCTGACCTTTTTTCCCCTTTGGCATAATTTGGGTACCGCACAGATCCAGCAGCTTCTCAATCAGCAGTTTTTTCACATACACATCAAAACTCAGCATGCATATGAAGGAAAAGAACTGTAAGAACTGTCTTTCCTCTTCTTCCGCCTCCTGAAAGGTATCGCCTGCTTTTTTAAACTTTTCCACCAGGTCCTTCTTCATCACCTCAACCTGTTCCTTTTCCAGGCTGAAAACCTCATTGTAAATATCCTCAAGGCTGAGCTCCGTATTTCCTTTAAAATACAGATCCGTAATCGGCTGAAGGATTGTCTGTATGTCATTAATAGACATAACGCCCTTGTAATAATAGATAAAGATGAGTATGAGCACATGCTCCTTGGAGTATTTCTTCTTCACCGGCGGCGGAAGCAGATTGTTCTTCGCATAATTATTAATCATGGTCTTGGTCAGAATCTTATCTTCCTCCGGATTTCTGGTGCTGTTTTTCAGCTTGCTGTCCATCAGCGTGGTAACCTGATCCATGTATAAATCAATATTGGGAATATCCTCAGGCTTGATATAATCGATTCTGTCAAGACTTTCAAGGATACTGTTCAATAGGTCTTCTGTAGAAATGGTCATCTTCCGCTCCTGTCCTGCTCCCTTTCTAAGGGCAGCCCTGCCTGCTGCTTCCTTCTGCTACCCGGAACCAGACTTTTCCGTACATCTGATTTTTATTATATAGTATCGAAAACTACATGACAAGTCTTTATCATACAGACATTTTTCTTTACTTTAAGACTTTAGTATGTTAAAATCGCAATATATGAATGGCAGACTATTTTTCTCTGCCATATGGATCGAAACAGAATCAATGCGGAGGTAATAAAATGAACAAAAAAATAAAAACAGACGCGGTGGATCACCTTTTTGAGGCCATACTGAGTCTGGAAAGCAGGGAGGAATGCTACAGCTTCTTTGAGGATCTGTGCACTGTCAATGAACTCCTCTCCCTGTCTCAGCGTTTTGAGGTGGCGGCAATGCTGCGGGACCATAAAACCTATCTTGATATTGCCGAAAAAACGGGTGCTTCCACCGCTACCATAAGCCGTGTGAACCGCTCGTTAAATTACGGAAACGACGGCTATGAGATGGTTTTTTCACGTATGAACAAGGATTCCTGATATTATAAAATATTGGTAATTTTTTTCAAATAAGAAATGTTATAACGTAAAATTCCACTTTACATTTGACTACTCTTGTGATATTCTGACTATGTTGCAGGGCAACATAACTAATTCTTATTTATTTATGCGGAGGTATCCTAGAATGAACAAAGGTACAGTAAAGTGGTTTAACAACCAAAAGGGTTACGGTTTCATTTCTGATGAAGCAGGACAGGACGTATTCGTACACTACTCCGGATTGAACATGGATGGTTTCAAATCTCTGGATGAAGGCGCGGCTGTTGAATACGATGTTATTCAGGGAGAAAAAGGCCCTCAGGCTGTTAACGTAGTCAAATTATAAGATTTCACTGTAAATCTTGCCAAGAACCATCACAATGTGCCTTTTTTATTCAAATATATCGGTATCACAGTTCATATCGTTTTTTATTTGAGATTAAGCTGTACAGTTGTAATGGATTCCACGAATGGAGTTGCAAAACATCCATTAAAAAAGGAGCTCACGAATGGATTGATATCCTGTCGTGAAGCTCCTTTTCTTGATTATAAAGAGGCCTGCCAAGCGGGTTCTCCCTATGTTTCTACAGTTCTTCCTCCGCATACGCCTGCACTTTATCGAAATCCAGTTTTCCGCCATAAAGGTTCAGGGCGCTGCCCACCGTTATGTGTATTCTGTTTCTTCCCAGTTCTTTAATGCTCCTTATATCCTCAAGGGAACGGATTCCTCCTGCATAGGTAATCGGTATCCGGTTCCATCTTCCCAGCAGAGCCACCAGTTCCTTCTCGATTCCGCACACCTTGCCTTCCACATCCACTGCATGGATCAGGAATTCGTCACAGAAGGAAGCCAGCATATCCAGCACATCCTCATTCAGTGTCACTCTGGTATATTTCTGCCAGCGATCCGTAACAATATAATAATCACCGTCTTTTTTTCTGCAGCTTAAATCGAGCACCAGCTTTTTCTTTCCCACATTTTCCAGAAGACGGTTCAGGTTTTCGTAGGAAATGGTTCCGTCACGGAATACATAGGAGGTCACAATCACATGAGACGCTCCCGCATCCAGGTATTCATAGGCATTTTCCGCGGTAATGCCGCCGCCCGCCTGAAGGCCTCCGGGATAAGCTCTGAGGGCATTCAAAACCTGCTCCTTTGAGCTTTCGTAATAAGGGCTTCCTTTTTTATTCAAAAGAATTACATGCCCGTTTTTCAGGTTTTTTTCCTGGAAAAGCCTGGCGTACCAGGCGCCGTCCTTTTCAGAAACAAAATTTTCCTGGGCACTGTCACTGATATCTGCCACGCTTCCGCCCACCAGCTGTTTTACTTTACCATTATGAACATCAATACATGGTCTGAATTCCATTTTCCTTATCTCCCTGCCTCAGGCCGCATAACAACGGCTTTTTTTACAAAATTAGGTATATTTTACACGAAATGCTCCTTTTTGACAATTCCTTTTTCCGCATAAAAAGAATTTTTCAGAACATAATAAAAAACGGACAGTTATATTGTTCGTGAGTGTGCTTTTTATTTAAGGATGCCTATCCCTGCGGATTTTGTCCCTGTGGATATACTTCCGCATGCACGCCCAAATATACAAAGAAAAAGGAGTGAGCAACATGAAAAAGCTGAACAGAATAGTTCCTGCAGCACTGATTCTGCTGATGCTTGCCAGTGTGACCGCCTGTGGAAATAAGAAAAATAATGCGGACGACATGGCAGGCAATACAACAGAATCCACCAGCACTACCGCTGCCGAAGAGACAGCAAGCCGTAACGAAACAAGCACGGCCGGTCTTGCCGGAAGTGAAACTACGAATGAAACCCATACAAACGGTACCGATACAAATGAAACCGGAACCATGAACGGAACCGATGAAACAGCCGGCATTAACGGAACCAACAACGGTACCACCGGCGGCAACAGCACCGCAGGCAAGGGGTCCGGC
>ERZ772877.1491-NODE-1491-length-10653-cov-3.54888_pt1 | contig 10653 bp, 10 predicted proteins | sample MGYA00580583_ERZ772877 | MGnify/ENA primary metagenome ERZ772877 (study PRJEB29015, sample SAMEA2737661) | human gut metagenome | biome: human gut; feature: human-associated habitat; material: faeces | place: China | collected 2012 ... | reverse complement strand
CCGTTTAGGATATGTTATGGCGGCTGCTGGCTCAGCTGTTGGATTAGGAAACATTTGGCGTTTTCCATATCTTGCGGCTAAATATGGTGGAGGTACTTTTTTATTTACTTACATTATTTTAGCGTTTACAGTTGGTTTTGCTTTACTTGTAAGTGAAACAGCATTAGGAAGAAAGACCGGAAACAATCCAATCAAAGCATATAAAATCTTAGGAGCAAAAAAATTAAAGATTGGTGGTTGGTTGAATTCAATTATTCCAATGTTGATAATTCCTTATTACTGTGTTGTTGGTGGTTGGGTATGTAAATACTTATTTGAATATTTAAGAGGATCAAGTCAAATCTTGACACAAGATACCTATTTTTCAAATTTTATTGCTAATCCAATTAGTCCAGCTTTTTGGTTAGTTGTTTTTGCAGTATTAACTTTTATTGTGGTTATTAAAGGGGTAGAAAAAGGAATAGAAAAGGTAAGTAAGATTTTAATGCCTATTTTAGTAGTAATAGCTATTTTTATTTCAATCTATGGTTTAATGACACCAGGAGCAATTGAAGGTTTGAAGTATTATATTATTCCTGATTTTTCAAGGTTTAGTATTATGACAGTCATTGCTGCGATGGGGCAAATGTTTTATTCTTTATCAATTGGAATGGGTATTTTATTTACATATGGTTCTTATATGAAAAAAGATGTTGATATGGAAAAAGCAATTTCTCAAGTAGAAATTATGGACACTTTAATTGCTTTTTTAGCGGGGTTAATGATTATTCCTGCAGTCTTTGCATTTTCAGGAAAAGATAGTTTAAATGCTGGAGCGTCTTTAATGTTTATTACAATGCCTAAAGTTTTTAATTCATTAAAATTAGGTGGATTTATAGGTGGGGTATTCTTTTTACTTGTCTTATTTGCTGCTTTAACTTCAGCTATTTCTTTAATGGAATGTTCTTGTGCAACATTGATGGAACAATTCCATATTTCTAGAAAAAAAGCAGCTTTAGCAATGATTATTGAAATGTTAGCTTTAGGAATTCCTATTTCACTTGGCTATGGTGTTTTAGGATGGATTCAACCATTAGGAATGACTTTATTAGATTTCTTTGATTTTGTCACAAATTCATGTATGATGCCAATTTCAGCGTTATGTACAGTTTTATTAATTATTTTTGTAACAAAATTAAAAACAATTTCAAATGAAATTAAAATATCATCTGCTTTTAAAAGAGAAAAAGTCTATAATATTGTGATGAAATATATTTGTATTCCAACATTATTAATTATTTTATTAAGTTATATTTTATCAACATTTGGAATTATTACGTTATAAAAAAGCTTTTTTAAGCTTTTTTCTTTTTGGACATAAAAAAGACATTTTTTATGTATATAATATATTAGAAATAAAATGAGCTTTTGTATTTGTCAAATAAAACATTTGTGCTATAATTTATTTGTTTAATTATGCCTAAGTGTAAAGGAGGATGTCTTTATGGACAAAATAAGTGAAAAGATAAAAGCAGCCCGCATTGCCAAAGGCGTTACAATAGAGGAAGTCGCAGAAGCAACATTGTTATCTGTTAATATCATTAAAGATATAGAAGACGGTGCTTTTGAACGATTTGTTGGAGACGAGCTATATGTAAAAATGTATCTTAAAAAAATAGCAAGATACTTAGAAATAGATGAGACGATTGCTGATGATTATTATGCAATTACGAGAGAAATTAAAAAGGCTGATTTAAAAGATTTAGAAAATAAAAAAGAAGATATAGGATCTGTTACTTTTGTAGATAAAGTAAAAAATATTCAACCAACTAAAAAACAACCGACAAGAAAGGGAGTTTATGAAGATCACTATATCTTAAGATATGTTAAATATGCAATTGTCATTATTATTGTCATTGCTATTATTATTGTACTTGGATATTCATTTGTCTTTACGAAATCAAATGATTCATCATTTAAAAATAGTAATACATCTAAAACAGAAACAAGTGAAACTTTAAAGAAGAAAACAACAGAAACAGATAAAAAGAAAACAACAAAATCTGATACAACGAAAAAAGATGAACAAACATCTACTGAAATAACTTTTACTAAAAATGCAGATGGTGATTATAGTTTTAAATTACCTGATGGATATGATCAAGAAACTTTTAAATTAAAAGTAGACTTTACATTTGCGACAACTGTTGATCTACATGTTAATGGTGATCCTAACAGTTATCAAACTGATACATTTAAAAAAGGTGTTTATAGTAGTAATCTTGCTAGTATTTCAGCATCAGATGCTTTAAAAGATGATTCTGCATGTGAAAGTGTTGAATTAGAATTTAATGTGAATGATTTCCAATATTTGGAATTTTCATATAGTTGGAACTTAGGACATCGTTATTATATTAATGATCAAAAAATTCCATTAGAAGAAAATGATCATTACGGAACAAGCTCTAATGGTAGAGTAAGAACATTTAAATTAACGATGGTCAAATAATGAATTTACCTAATAAATTAACGATTACAAGAATAATCCTTGTTCCAATTCTTATTCTTATTTATATGTTTCCTTATGCAACGTTTGGAATCAATGTACCTATGTATCATATTTTGAATGCTGATATTTCACTTGTTAATATCTTTATTATTTTTGCAGTTGCTTCGTTAACTGATTATTTTGATGGACAAATTGCGAGAAAATCTAAATTAATTACAACTTTTGGTAAGTTTGCTGATCCGATTGCAGATAAACTATTAATTAATACGATTTTTCTTCTACTAGCAAGTGATGGGACAATTTCTATCATTATTCCTATTATTATGATTTCTAGGGATACGATCGTAGATGCCATTCGTTTGGTGGCTGCCAATAAACAAGTTGTTATTGCAGCAAAATATTTAGGAAAATTAAAAACTGTGACACAAATGATCAGTGTGATATTCTTATTATTAAATGATTTTCCTTTTTCAATCATTCATTTACCAATTGGTCAAATAAGTGTATGGATTGCTTGCGTGATTTCAATAGTAAGTGGTATTGATTATTTTATGGATAGTAAAGATATGTTAACGGAGTCAATGTAATGAATGAACTTGCTGAATTATTAATAAAAAATAATATTTCTATTGGAACTGTAGAAAGTTTTACAGTAGGAAATTTTGCGACAATGCTAGGAAATATTCCTGGCATTTCTAAGGTTTATAAGGGTTCTTTAGTCACTTATCAAAGTGAAACGAAAGAAAGGCTTTTAGGAATTGAACATCCATTGATTGAAAAGTACGGTGTTGTTTCTAAAGAAATTGCTACTTTAATGTGTGTTAATGGTAAAAGTATTTTAGATGTTGATCTATGTATTTCTTTTACAGGAAATGCTGGACCGGATGCAATGGAAGGAAAACCAGTAGGAGAAGTCTATATTGGTATTGCTTATGAAGATGTTGTTGTTTATAAATTGAATTTAGAAGGTAGTCGAAAAGAGATTGCTTTAAAGGCAATAGATTTTGCTCAAAAGAAAATAATTGAAAAAATTTTAAAAAAATAAAAGAAAAAATGAAAAATAAAGCATATATAGGAATAGGAGGTATTATTTATGGCTGGAAAAAAAGAAGTAGAAACAAAAGATGCTAAAAAAGCACAAGCATTGAATGATGCAATCAAACAAATTGAAAAGCAATTTGGAAAAGGCTCTGTTATGAAGCTTGGAGATCGTGCAGCTGTTGATGTGGCTGTTATTCCAACAGGTTCTTTAACACTTGACATGGCTTTAGGAATAGGTGGTTATCCTAAAGGAAGAATTATTGAAATTTATGGTCCAGAATCAAGTGGTAAAACAACGCTTACATTACATGCAATTGCTGAAGTACAAAAACAAGGTGGTACAGCTGCATTTATTGATGCCGAACATGCCATTGATCCTGTTTATGCTAAAAATCTAGGAGTTAATATTGATGAATTGATTCTTTCGCAACCAGATAGTGGTGAACAAGGTTTAGAAATTGCTGAAACACTCGTACGTTCTGGAGCTATTGACTTAGTAGTTGTTGACTCTGTTGCTGCACTTGTTCCTCAAGTGGAATTAGATGGCGAAATGGCTGATCAACAAATGGGATTACAAGCAAGATTGATGTCTAAAGCTTTACGTAAACTTTCAGGGGTTATGAATAAAACAGATTGTACAATTATTTTCATTAACCAATTACGTGAAAAAATTGGAGTTATGTTTGGAAATCCAGAAACGACTACTGGAGGAAGAGCTTTAAAATTCTATTCTTCTGTGCGAGTAGAAATCAGAAGAAGTGAAGCAATTAAAAATGGTACGGAAATTGTTGGGAATAAAGTCAATATCAAAGTTGTTAAAAATAAAGTGGCACCACCATTTAAATCAACACAAGTTGATATTATTTATGGTAAAGGTATTTCAAGAGATGGTGAAGTCTTGGATTTAGCAGTTGATAAAGATATTGTTGATAAATCCGGTGCTTGGTATGCTTATAAGGGTGAAAAGATTGGACAAGGACGCGAAAATGCAAAACGATATCTTGTTGAACATCCTGATATAATGAATGAAATTACGGAAGCAATTAAAGCTTCATTAATGCCTGTAGAAGAAGAGGAATTGTAAAAATTCCTCTTTTTAACTTGTTATTGTCAAAATAAGCAATTTGACATATAATATACTTGTGCGCAAAACACGTTTAATAAACATAGTAAAGACTATGTAAATATTAATTATTATAACCGAAACAACCGGTGAATGATTGAATAATCAATCATAAAAAATGTGCATAGAGAAAATGGAGGGTGGAATATGCCAGGTTTAAATATTGCCACTATTTTATCCTATGTTCTAGCTGTCGCTGTTGGGGTTCTTATTTATTTTGTATATGCAAAACTAAATATTTCAAAAGCTAATGTCAGTGCTCAAAAGATTATTGATGATGCAACGAGTAAAGCTGATAATCTAGTTAAAGAAGCTATTTTAGACGCTAAAACTCAAGCTTATGAATTAAAATTAGAAGCAGAAAAAGAAATTAAAGAACAAAAACAAGAAATTACTGAACTTGAAAATAATCTTTCAGAACGTGAAAAAGGTATTGAACGAAGAGATATTGCTGTTCAAGGTAAAGAAGACGTTCTTGAACAAAGAATTAAACAATTAGATATTAAAGAAGCTGGAATAGATAAATTAGAGGCTGAATTAAAAGATAAAATTGATTCTAAAGTTGTTGAATTAGAAAAAGTTGCCGCTATGTCAGCAAGAGAAGCTAAGGAAGAATTGTTCAAACAAGTTGAACAACAAATTTCATTAGAAATGTCTGCTTACATAAAGGAACAAGAAGAAGAAGCTAAAAGCAAAGCTGCTGATATGTCTAGAGACATTATTGCCAATGCAATTAATCGATATGCTCAAGAGGAAGTTACTGAAAGAACAGTAACTGTTGTTGATCTTCCAAGTGAAGAAATGAAAGGGCGTATTATTGGACGTGAAGGTCGTAATATTAAAGCAATCGAACAAGCAACAGGTGCAGATTTAATTATTGATGATACACCTGAAGCAATTACGATTTCTTGCTTTGATCCAGTAAGAAGAGAAGTTGCTCGTTTATCGTTAGAAACTTTAATTAGAGATGGACGTATTCAACCAGGAAGAATCGAAGAAGTTGTTGATAAAACAAGAAAAGAATTAGATGAAGTTATTCGTAAAACTGGAGAAAATGCAATTTTTGAATTAGGTATTTCTCGTATTGATAAAGAAATTGTTAAACAAATTGGTAAATTAAAATATCGTACAAGCTATGGTCAAAATGCGCTTCAACATTCATTAGAAGTTGCACATTTAGCAGGAATTATGGCTGCTGAATTAGGATTAAATCAACAATTAGCTAAACGTGCAGGTCTATTACATGATATTGGTAAAGCAATGGATCATGAAATGGAAGGAAGCCATGTTGAATTAGGTGCAAAATTCGCGAAAAAACATGGAGAACATTCAACTGTTATTAATGCAATTGCTTCACATCATGGGGATGTACCAGCAACAAGTGTTATTTCTATTTTAGTAGCTGCTGCTGATACATTATCAGCTGCTAGACCAGGAAGTCGAAGTGAAACAATTGAAAATTATATTCAAAGACTTGAAAAACTTGAAGAAATGGCTAAAAGCTTTGATGGTGTCGATCGTGTCTATGCAATTCAAGCAGGACGTGAAATTCGTATCGTTGTAAAACCTGATAAAGTGGATGATCTAGCAAGTCATAAGATTGCACGTGATATTAAGACAAAGATTGAAGAAGAATTAACTTATCCAGGACATATTAAAGTTACTGTTATAAGAGAAATTCGTGCGAGTGAAATTGCAAAATAAAAGGGAAATCAATTCCCTTTTTTTTAATATATGTTAAAATGTCTTTACGAAATGAGGAAAGAAAATGAAAGTTTTATTTATAGGAGATATCGTTGGAAATGTAGGACGACAAATGATAGAAGATTATCTTTATCGTATTCGAAAAGATTATCAAATTGATTTTGTAATCGCAAATGTTGAAAATGCGACACATGGTAAAGGATTAAATAGAAAACATTATGATTTCTTTACTTTTGAAGGTGTTGATTGTATGACAATGGGGAATCATACTTTTGATAAGAAAGAATTATTTGATTTTATTGATGAAGCAGATCGTTTAGTTGTTCCCTTTAATCAACCTGCTGTTTTACCAGGAGTTTCTTCAAGAGTATTTAATGTTAAAGGAACTAAGGTAAGAGTGACAAATGCTTTAGGATGTGTTTTTATGGATAATCGCTATTCTAATCCATTTGATCATATTGATGATTATCTAAACCTTGAACAAGATATTCATATCATTGATATTCATGCAGAAGCAACCAGTGAAAAAATAGGTTTAGCTTATTATTGTAAAGATAAAGTACAAGCGGTCTTAGGAACACATACACATGTACAAACAGCAGACGAAAGAATTATTGATAAAAAAGTAGCATTTATTTCTGATGCAGGAATGACGGGTCCTTATTTAAGTTCTTTAGGATGTGATTTAGATAGTGTCATTACACGTATGAGAGGTCTAAGTTCAAAGTTTTTAATTTCTGAAAATTCAGGACAGTTTGCTGGAGTTGTTATTGAATTTAATGACAAACACCAACCTATCTCTATTGAAAGAGTTTTAATCAATGATGATCATCCATATCGAGCATCTTAGGATGCTTTTTTTGTTATTTTTTTAATGATAATTCATATAGTGAATTAGGAGGCAAAAATATGGAAATAATTAAAGTATCTTCAACATCTGTTCCTAATCACGTTGCAGGAGCAATAGCATCATTAATGAGGGAACAAGATAAACTTATGATTCAAACAATTGGTGCAGCAGCACTTAATCAAGCAATTAAATCAATTGCAATTGCAAGAGGTTATATTATTCCAACAGGAAAAGAACTTATTTGTATTCCTTCTTTTCATGATTTAATGGTCGATGATAAAAGGATTACGGCCTTAAGGCTTGTAATAGAATTACGTTAATTTTTAGTGAAAAGGGTTTCTTTTTTTAAAAATTCATTGTATAATACTGACATGTAAATGGAGGTTTTTAATTATGGCAAAATGTAAATTATTAATGCAAACAGGACAAGTTCAAAAAATTATTGATTTCTTTGATGGATATTCAGATGATAAAGTATCATGTAAATATGTTAAAAAAGTAGGAATCAAAGCTGAATTTGAATGTGAAACTGAATTATCACCAGAAGAAGCTGCAGGTCATTGTAAAGGAGTATTTAAAGGAACTCCAGAAGGTAAAGTATTATACTTCTCAATTCAACCAGACGGATTCTTTGGATAAGATAAAAATGATAAGGACTGATAAGTCCTTATTTTTTTCTAGCCAAAAGATAACTTTATGTATATAATAGGAAAGAAATGTGGTGAAAAAATGAAAGATTATAGTGAATATTTTAAAGGGCCAAATTTAAAAGAGGCTCAAAAAAGAAGTAGAAAACAAGTTGATCATTTAAAAGATGCTTTTGAAATACCTAGTGATATGGTAAGTGTAGGTAAAGGAAAAACTTATTATATTCATACTTATGGTTGTCAAGCGAATGAACGTGATGGTGAAACATTAGCAGGTATTTTTGAAATGATGGGATATACAGCTGCTAAAGAAATCGAAGAGGCAGATGTCATTTTATTAAATACTTGTGCTATTAGAGAAAATGCAGAAGAAAAAGTATTTGGAAAAGTAGGTTATGTTAAAAACTTAAAGAAGAAAAACCCAAATCTTATTTTTGGTTTGTGCGGTTGTATGGCGCAAGAAGAAGTTGTTATTAAAAGAATATTAGAAAAACACCCACATATAGATTTAATCTTTGGAACACATAATATTCATCGTTTACCAACTTTATTAAAAGAAGCAATGTTTAGTAAGGAAATGGTTGTAGAAGTATGGTCTAAAGAAGGGGATGTTATTGAAAATACGCCTGTTACACGTGCTAATGGACATAAAGCATGGGTCAATATCATGTATGGATGTAATAAATTCTGTACGTATTGTATTGTGCCTTATACAAGAGGAAAAGAACGTTCTCGTTTAATGGATGATATTATTGAAGAAGTTAAAGGATTAAAAGCAGATGGGTATCAAGAAATCACTTTACTTGGACAAAATGTCAATAGTTATGGAAAAGATTTAGAAGAAGACTATGATTTTGCGACTCTTTTAGAGGAAGTTGCTAAAACGGGAATTGCACGTATTCGTTTTACAACAAGTCATCCATGGGACTTCTCTAGAGAAATGATTGAAATCATTAATCAATATGATAACATCATGCCTTATATCCATTTACCAGTACAATCAGGAAATACAGAAATCTTGAAATTAATGGGTAGAAGATATACAAGAGAACAATATTTGGAACTTTTCCACATGATTAAAGAAGTGATGCCAGATTGTTCAATTACAACAGATATTATTGTTGGTTTCCCAAATGAAACAGAAGAACAATTCCAAGATACACTTTCTTTATATGAAGAATGTGAATACGATTTAGCCTATACATTTATCTATTCTCCTCGTGAAGGAACACCTGCTGCTAAAATGCAAGACAATGTGCCATTTGAACAAAAACAAGACCGTTTAGAAAGATTAAATGAAGTTGTTAAAGAAAAAGCTTTAAAACAAAATCAACGTTTCTTAAATCAAGTTGTGGATGTTTTAGTAGATGGTCCATCTAAACGTGATGAAACAATGATGACAGGATATACGGCACATCAAAAATTGATCAACTTCAAAGGGCGTAAAGAAGATATTGGTAAAATTGTGCCTGTAAAAGTCATAGAAGTAAAAACTTGGGCTTTAAAAGGTGAACAAGTTGACTAGAATTGAAGAGCTTGCTAGAAAATTAAATCAAGAAATTTTAGCTTTAGAAGTTGTTCAAGAATATCAAAAGTATGAAAAACTTGTTTTAAATGATGAAAAACTTAAACAATTAGAAAAAGAATTAAAAGTATTACAAAAAAAGATTGTCAATCAAAAAGCAAAACAGGATGATCGAGTTACAAAAACAATTCAAGAATATCAAGAAAAAAAAGCATATTATGAAAATCATCCATTAGTTGTTAATTATTTATATTTACAAAATGAAGTGAATGAAATCTTACAAACAATCAATCAACAAATGAATAATGCTTTAAAGTAGGGAAACCTACTTTTTCTTTTTATTATTGACTTATTTAAATTTGGGGATTATAATTTTTCAAAAATATAGAAAGAATAAGGAGATAAAAAAATGGCATTTTACTTTGAAGAACCATCGCGTACTTTTAATGAATATTTATTAGTTCCAGGATACTCATCAGCTGAGTGTCGTGCTGAAAACGTAAGTTTAAAAACACCATTAGTTAAATTTAAAAAAGGTGAAGAACCTGCATTATCACTAAATGTTCCATTAGTTTCAGCAATTATGCAAGCTGTATCTGATGATAATATGGCAATTGCCTTAGCTAAAGAAGGTGGAGTTTCATTTATTTATGGATCTCAATCAATCGAAAGCCAATCAGCTATGGTAAGACGTGTTAAAAATTATAAAGCTGGATTCGTTCCAAGTGATTCAAACTTATCACCTGAATCAACTTTAAAAGATGTTTTAGATTTAAAAGAAAAAACTGGACATTCAACAATGGCAGTTACAGCGGATGGAACTGCTAACGGTAAATTATTAGGAGTTGTTACTGGAAGAGATTATCGTATTTCTCGTTTATCAATGGATACAAAAGTTGAAACTTTTATGACACCATATGATAAATTAATTTGTGCAGATTTAGGAACATCTCTTAAAGAATGTAATGATATGATTTGGGATAACAAATTAAATGCATTACCTGTAGTAGATGCTGAACAAAGATTACATTATTTCGTATTTAGAAAAGACTATGAAAATAGAAAAAATAATCCAAATGAATTATTAGATGAAAATAAACGTTACATTGTTGGTGCTGGAATCAACACACGTGACTATGCTACACGTGTTCCTGCATTAGTAGAAGCTGGTGCTGATGTTTTATGTATCGATTCATCTGAAGGATTCTCAGAATGGCAAAAATTAACAATCGATTGGATTAGAGAAAATTATGGTGATACTGTTAAAGTAGGTGC
>ERZ772877.1489-NODE-1489-length-10662-cov-5.07438_pt1 | contig 10662 bp, 9 predicted proteins | sample MGYA00580583_ERZ772877 | MGnify/ENA primary metagenome ERZ772877 (study PRJEB29015, sample SAMEA2737661) | human gut metagenome | biome: human gut; feature: human-associated habitat; material: faeces | place: China | collected 2012 ... | reverse complement strand
ACTCCAGAACAAAAGAACGCTCGTTATGAAGCGGAACATGGAGCTCAAGCAGAACTATTTTGCGCGCCTGGATCAGGCGTGCAAGCCTGGGGCGGTGCTGTGCACCAACACATCTGCCATGAGCGTCACGGAGATCGCCTCCAAGTCCGTCCACAGAGAGCGGATTTTGGGCACTCACTTCTGGAACCCGCCCTTCCTCATCCCATTGGTAGAGGTGGTGCGTACAGCCGATGTGTCCGACCATGCGGTGGATGCGGTGTGTGACGTGCTTCGCGAGGCGGGCAAAAAGCCCATCGTAGTAAAAAAAGACGTGCCCGGCTTCATTGCCAACCGGATGCAGAACGCCCTGGGGCGTGAGGCTGTGAGCATCATTGCCAACGGCATTGCAGACCCCAAGGACGTGGACGATGCCGTCAAATACAGCTTCGGAATGCGCCTGGGTACCATCGGCCCCATTGAGCAGATTGACGCCATCGGCGCCGATCTGTGCCTGAGCATTTCCTCTTACCTGTATAGCTACCTGGAGGACTCCCACGAACCCTCGCCCCTTCTGAAGGAGAAGGTGGAGCGGGGCGAGCTGGGATTCAAGACCGGCGGCGTGGGCATGCAGACGTGGACGGCGGAGGAAATGAAGGCCTATAACGATGGGCTTATCACAAATCTCATCAAAGTGGGTAAAGCGCTGGAGCGCTTTTAACCAGAGGAGAAAGTGAGGTAACGTACGATGACACAACATAAGGACCTGGAGCTGTTTGCAAAAAACATCCGCATCCAGGTGCTGAAGGCCCTGGGCGAACTGGGCTTCGGCCATCTGGGCGGCGCCATGTCTGCCGCAGATGTGCTGGGTGTACTCTATGGCGGCGTAATGAACGTGGATCCGAAGAACCCTCAGTGGGAGGATCGGGACTACTTTGTCATGTCCAAGGGGCACGCCGGCCCCGCCCTGTACGCCGCGCTGGCGCTGAAAGGCTACTTCCCGGTCGAGCAGCTGCTGACCATCAATACCAACGGAACCAGGCTTCCCAGCCATCCCGACCGCAACAGCACGACTGGCGTGGATATGAGCACCGGCTCCCTGGGCCAGGGTATGTCCACCGCCATCGGCATCGCCCATGGAAATAAAATGCTGGGAAAGGACAACTATACCTACCTGCTGCTGGGCGACGGCGAGAGCCAGGAGGGACAGGTGTGGGAGGGAGCCCTGTACGCCCCGCAGCACAAGCTGTCCCACCTGATTGCGTTCCTGGACTACAATCATCAGCAGCTGGACGGCTATACCAAGGATATCTGCGATTTGGGGGATATGCGCCAGAAATTCCAGGACTTCGGCTGGTACGCCCTGGAGGTGGACGGGCATGACGTCGACGCCATCTATGATGCCATCGCCCTGGCCAAGCATCAGCAGGAGAAGCCCACTATGATCGTCCTCCAGACCCAAAAGGGCAAGGGCTGCTTCTTCGCGGAGGGGATCAAGTATAACCACCACATGAGATTCAGCAAGGAGCAGTGTGAGGAGGCCATTGCACGGCTGGAGAAGGAGGGGTGCTGAAATGTCGTACAGGATCTGTGAGACGCTTGAAACAGAGAAGCAGGCCATGCGGGATGTGTACTGCCAAACGATGATTGATCTGGCAAACCAGAACGATAGGATTGTAGTCATGGACGCCGATCTAATGAATTCTGTGGGTACGGTACCATTTGGGGAGGCCCATCCCGAGCGGACGGTGAACTGCGGCATTCAGGAGGCCAACATGATCGGCGTGGCTGCGGGCATGTCCGCCGTGGGCATGGTGCCCTATTGCCACACATTCGGCTGCTTCGCCACCCGCCGTTGCTTAGACCAGATTTTTGTGTCTGCCGCCTTTGCCAAAGCCAACATCCGCATCATCGGCAGCGATCCCGGTATCACTGCGGCCATGAATGGCGCCACCCACATGCCCTTTGAGGACATGGGCTCCCTGAGGGATATCCCTGGAGTGACCATTATCGAGCCCACCGACTCCATCATGCTGGACAATGTGATTCGCCAACTGGAGAGGGCCAACGGCGTATATTATGTCCGCCTGTCCCGGAAGAACGCGGTGCAAATTTACCAGCCTGGCTCCACCTTTGAAATTGGGAAGGCGGCTGAGCTGCGCCCCGGTACTGATGTGACCCTTATGGCCACCGGCGTGTGCGTGGCCGAGGCGCTGAAGGCGGCCGATCAGCTGGCCCGGGAGGGAATCAGCGCGGCTGTGGTCAATGTGTTCACCCTCAAGCCGATTGACCGGGATGCGGTGGAGCACTACGCCCGCTCTACCGGCGCCATTGTCACGGCCGAAAACCACAGCATTTACAACGGTCTGGGCAGCGCGGTGGCCGAAGTTGTGGCGGAGACCTGCCCTGTGCCGCTGGAGCGGGTAGGAGTTTTGGACCGGTTTGGCCAGGTGGGCACGGTGGACTACCTGCGGGAAATCTACCAGCTGGACGCCAAGACCATTTACGAAAAGGCGCGAAAAGCGATCGCGCGAAAAAATCAGTAATCAAAATTTGTAGGAGGTAATTTATATGAAACTCACCAATTCCGGATTCCAGAGGGGATATAATCCCATCGTTGTGGAGGGCGACGCCTCCGACATGAACATGGACTTCGGCGAGTTGCTGATGGAAAAGGGCGATACTGTCAGCTACAACGAGCCGAAAGAGTGCATTTACGTCCTGGTGACGGGCAAGGTTACCTTCCGCTGGGCGGACAAGGAGGAGACCGTGGAGCGCAAATCCTGCTTCCATGAGGATCCCATCCTGCTCCATGTGCCCCAGAATACCGCTGTGGAGCTGATGTGCCAGTCTGACAAGGCCGAAGTCTCCATCCAGCGCACCACAAATCCCAAGCATTTTGAACCCAAGCTGATGAAGGGCGAGGATCTGCTGTGCGGCTCTGAACTCCGGGGCGCCGGCCTGATGAACGAGGCATCCACCCGTATCGTGCGCACCTTCCTGGATCGCTCCAACTGTCCGGAGACAAACTTCTTCATCGGCGAGGTGGTGAGCTACCCCGGCAAGTGGTCCAGCTTCCCCCCCCATACCCACGTGGAGCCTGAGATCTACTTCTATAAGTTCCTGCCCGAAAATGGCTACGGCTATGCCGAGGTGGGAGACACCGTTTATAAAGTTCACCACAATGACGCCACCTGCATGGCCCACGGCGTGACTCACAGCCAGGCCACTGCCCCCGGGTATGCGGAATACTATATCTGGGCCATCCGTCTGCGCGACAACGATCCCATGGTTACCACGGTTGTACCTGAACACGCCTGGGTGGCTGAAAAGGACGCCAAGTATTTCCCGGAGATCTGAGCGTGGAGGAAATTCCGGCAATGTTATTGGGGCCCTGTTTGCACAGGTGCAAAAAATTGCACGAATGCAAGCTTCCTTCTGCCCAAAAGCCGCCCGCGGGCAGGACGCAGGCAGAGGGAGACTGCCTGGGACGTAACGGGACACAAGGCCTTTGGTGTGCCGGCCCCTGAACGCCGGAGGCTGGCATGCCGGTTGCAATTGACATGAAGCACATGCGGCATGTACCATAAAATTGAGGATAAGAGACGTCTTATCCACCCCAAGCCATGCGCATATAAAAACGAATGAAAAGAGGGAAACACATGAAACGACTTCTTGCATTGGTTCTCAGCGCAGCAATGTTCTTTTCACTGGCCGCCGGCTGCACGCCCGCAGATCAGACCGACGACGGCCAGACCAGTCCCACGGCTGACGCGGGCGGCGAGGGTGGTTATACCATTGCCACCAACAACTTCGGCGTGGGCGCCTATCCTCTGGATATGATGGTGGCCAACGAGCAGTCCGCGGCGGACGCCACTGGCATGACCCTGACCGTTACCAACAACGAGTTTACCGCCGACAAGGTTATACCCCAGCTGCAAAATCAGCTGGCCGCCAGCCCCGACGGGGTGGCCTTCCTGGGTATCTCCGAGACGCTCTTCCCTGTGGCGGCGCAGTATTGCAAGAACGCCAAAACGCCCTATGTTTTCTATGCCTGCTCTCCCACCGATGAGGATATGGAAAAGATTGAGCAGGATGAGTACTATGTGGGCATGGTCATTTACAGCCCCAAGAACGAGGGTTCGCGGCTGGCCGAGCTGGCGCTGGCTGACGGCTGCAAGACCGCGGTGATCTCCGCCGGCGCTTCCGGCGACTATGCCCATGACCGCCGCATCATCGGATTTACTGAGACCTTTGAGGCCGGCGGCGGTGAGATCCTGTTTGTCTCCCACTCCGCCGATCCCTCCGAGGCCGTACAGAAGACCAATGACTACATGACCGCCTATGGCGACACGGACTGTATCTATGCCACCGGTGAGGATTACATCACCCCTGCCGCCGACGTCATCAAGTCCCGCGGCATTACCGATTGCAAGATCTACGGCTCCAACATCAGCCCCTCTGTGTGCCAGCTCATTATGGATGGCCAGGTGGAAGCCTGCACGGGCGGTGAGTTTGTCTGTGGCAGTCTGGCGGTGACACTGCTGATCAATTATCTGGACGGCAACCCGATCAAGGACGCCGACGGCACCGCGCCCTACTTTGATAACCTAACCCAGTTCATGGTGACTGCCGAGAACGCTGAGGACTTTTATGAGTTCCTCAGCGATGAGAACCTGGCCACCCACACCATCTCCGACGAGGAGTATCAGAACCTGCTGGTTCGCAACAATCCCGACGTGGACTATGACTACTTCTACGACTTCCTGACCAACTATGAGGAGAACGTTTACGCAAAAGTGGAGGCAAATGCCGCACAGTAAGAGCGCTGTCTCCTGAGCGGGCTGGCCGGGCCCTTCCAGCTCTGGCCAGCCTTATCCCAGAGGCGGCTTGCCGCAAACATGGTGGTGCAGAGCGGCCTTCTGGAGTGATGGCATGTGGAGCGCGGTTAACATGATGTGTGACTGCCGCAAGCTATATGAGTATAAAACCGGATGAAAAGAGGGAAACACATGAAACGAATCCTTGCTTTGGTTCTCGGCCTGGCAATGCTTTCCGCGCTGGCCTCCGGCTGCGCCCCCACAGGGGAGTCTGGCGGTGGACAGAGCAGCCCCGCTGTCAGTACCGGCAGCAATACCTCTTATACCATCGCCACCAACAACTTCGGCGCGGGTGTCTATCCGCTTGATACAAATGCGGCCTATGAGCAGAACGCGGCGGATGCCCTCGGTGTGACTTTGAATGTAACCAACAATGAGTTTACCGCTGACAAGTCGATCACCCAGCTCCAGAACCAACTGGCCTCTGCTCCTGACGGGGTGGCATTTCTGGGCATCTCCGAGACGCTTTTCCCGGTAGCTGCCCAGTATTGCAAAAATGCGGAGACACCGTATGTGTTCTTTGCGTGTGCGCCCAAGGATGAGGATGTGGCTGCCTTTGAGCAGGACGAGTACTATGTGGGAACGGTGGTCTACAGTCCCCAGGGCGAAGGGGCCGGCATTGCGGAGCTGGCGCTGGCCGACGGCTGTAAGACTGCGGTGATCTCCGCCGGCGCTTCCGGCGACTACGCCCACGACCGCCGTATCATCGGCTTTACCGAGGCGTTTGAGGCTGGCGGCGGAGAGGTGCTGTTTGTCTCTCACTCCGCGGATCCCTCTGAAGGAGTGCAGAAGACAAATGATCTCTTGACCGCCTATCCCGATGTGGACTGCGTATATGCGTGCGGCAATGACTACGTGGCGCCGGCCGCGGATGTTGTCAAGTCCCGCGGCCTTGAGGGGTGTAAGATTTACGGCGCTGATATCAGTCCAAATATCTGCCAGCTTATTATGGATGGTGAGGTAGAGGCATGCAGCGGAGGCGTGTTTGCAAGCTGCGGAGTGGCGATTACCCTCCTGGTCAATTACCTGGATGGAAACGTAATCAAGGATTCTGAGGGCAAGGCCCCCTACTTTGACAGCCTGGAGCTGTTCACAGTGACTTCTGACAATGCGGAGGACTTCTACAAGTTCCTGAGTGACGAGGCACTTTCCACCCACACCATCTCCGACGAGGAATATCAGAACCTGCTGGTTCGCAATAATGCCGAGGTAAATTACGACTACTATGTGGACTTTATGGCAAATTACGCTGAAAACGTGTATGCCAAGGTAGAGGCCAACGCGAACAGAGCGTAAATACAGCAGACTGGCCGGGGGGGGGAGAAGGACCAACCCGGCCAGCCCTGCATGTTCAAAATGGAGCGTGAGATATGAGCTTGTCAATGAAATTTCCGGGAGCCTATTTTCAAGGAAAAGACGCGCTGGAGGAGTTCGCGGAGCATACGATGTGCTACGGACGATCCTTCCTGTTTGTTGGCAGCAAATCCGCCCTGAGGGTATCAAAGGAAAAGCTGGCGCATAGCTTCTCGGGGACTGATGCCCAGATACAGTTTGAGCTCACCTCCGGGGTGCCCTGCGCCTCGGAGATACAGCGGGTGACAAAGCTGGCGGCGGACAGCGGAGCCCAGGTGCTGTGCGCCATCGGCGGCGGTGGAGTGATGGACATTGTGCGTTCCGCCGCGATGGACTTGGGACGGGCTATGGTCATGATTCCAACGGCAGCGGCCTCCGACGCGCCCTGTACCTTTGTCAGCGTGCTTTACTCCGAGAACGGCCAGGAGATTGTGGGGGACCGTATCTTCCACAAGTGCCCGGATCTGGTCTATGTCGATACCACCATTGTGGCCCAGGCTCCGGTGCGTCTGCTGGTGTCCGGCATGGGAGACGCCCTGGCGACCTGGTACGAGATGGAGAGCTGCGCGGGCAGCGGGCATGAAATGTCCAACACGGCAGTGGCCCTGTGCCGGATCTGCCGGGAGCTGATCCTGGAAAATGGGATGTTGGCCCGGCTGGCGGCCGAAAACCATATTGTGATCCCTGCGCTGGAGCGGGTGATCGAGGCCAACTGCTTCCTCTCCGGCATCGGCGGAGTCAATACGGGCTGCTCCGGAGCGCATGGGTTTGGCGACTATCTTTCCTCTCTGCCGGGCGGGCACGACTATATGCACGGCGAGCGGGTGATGGTGGGCCTGGTGATTCAGCTGATCCTGGAGGGGTATCAGGAGCAGGAGATCCGGCGTGTGATCCGTTTCGGGAGAAAGGTGGGTCTGCCGGTCTCTGTGGCTGAGTTGTTCGAGGAGCCGATAGAAGAGCTGGCGCACCGGATCGGTCAGGATACATATAACGACCATTTTGTGTGCCACATGAATTGTGACCACAGCGCCCAGGCCATTGAGGGCGCGGTGCGCATGGCGGTCGCTCTGGCAAAAGAAATGGAACAGGAGGAGCTGCATCTTGAGCGCTGAAATCAAAAATATTACCCAGATCGGCATCGTGACAGGAGATCTGTATGCTATGGTAGATCGCTACCAGAAACTTTATGGGATCGGCCCCTGGGAGATCCGGGACGGAAAAAAAGGTTTCAAGGACGAGGCTGAGGATCTGATGGTATATGGAAAGCGCCAGGACTTCAAGGTGTCTCTGGCGCTGTGCATGGCGGGAAACGTGCAGCTGGAGCTGATTCAGCCGCTGGATGAGTACAGCGACTACGCCAGACACCTGAAGGAGCACGGCGAGGGCCATATTCACCATATCTCCATCCTTACAGATAACCAGGCATTCCGCGAGACTATGGCAGAGCGGGGAATTGCCAGTGTGATGAAGGGACATGTGGCCGGAGTGGAGACGTTTGAGTACTTTGACACCGGACGAGAGCTGGGCGTCAAGGTCGAGATTCACGATCTGGAGAGCTGACGGAGGTTCGGAAGGTCATGTATTACCTGGATAGCGCCAGCATGGATCCCGCCTGGAACCTGGCCCTGGAGCAATTTGTCTTTGACCAGCTGGGCCCCAGAGAGGACTGCTTCATGCTGTGGCAGAACGACCGGACGATTGTGGTGGGCAAATACCAGAATGTTCTGGAGGAGATCAACAGTACCTATGTAAAGGAGCACGGTATTACCGTGGTTCGGCGGCTGTCGGGAGGCGGTGCGGTATATCATGACCGGGGCAATCTGAACTTTACTTTTGTGGCCAGAGATTGTCAGGGCGGAATGATCGACTTCTCGTCCTTTTGCCGGCCGGTGGTCGACGCCCTGCGGGAGATGGGGGTGCCGGCTCAGATCAATGGCCGCAACGACATGACCATCGGGGACAAAAAGTTTTCCGGAAACGCCCAATATCTGCGGCAGGGACGGGTTATGCATCACGGTACCCTGATGTTCGACTCCGATCTGGAGGCGGTGGGCCAGGCACTGGCCGTTCGGCCGGACAAAATTCAGTCCAAGGGACTGAAATCGGTGCGCAGCCGGGTCACCAATATCAAGCCCTATGTAAATGATCCCCAAATGACGGTGGAGGATTTCTGGGCGGCCCTGCGGGAACGAATGTTCCGGTGCTTTTCCATGCGAAAGTATCAGCTCTCACCGCAGGAGCTGGAACAGGTGGAGGAACTGCGGGAGCGGATTTATAGCCAGTGGGAGTGGAACTACGGCCATTCACCGGCTTGCAGCATTCGGAAGGAGCGGCGGGTGGAGGGGTGTGGAACCCTTCAGATTCATATGGATGTGGAGAAGGGGAACATTACCCGGCTTGCCTTCAGGGGGGATTACTTCGCCCGGAAGGACAGCGACGCACTGGCGGAGTACCTTCAGGGAACTCCGCTGGAGGAAGGCGCTCTTCGGCAGGCATTGAAAGACTGGCCGGTGGAGGATTATTTTGTGCGTATGGACCTGGATACCTTTGTGTCTGCTATGCTGCAATAAAGCATTGCGGAAGCGGAAGCCTGAGTTTGCAGAGACTGGATAGAGGTGGTGAAAGCACCCATGAGAGCATATGACCTGACCAAGGAACAGTGGAAACGGGTAAAGCCACTTCTGCCTCCCCCCAGGGCTGATAGACGGGGGCGTCCCCGTAAGAATGACCGCACTATGCTGAACGGCATGCTCTGGGTGGTGCGAAACGGTGCTCATTGGCGGATGCTGCCCCGAAAATATGGGCCGTGGCAATCTGTATACGCCAGATTTGCCAAGTGGCGCAGGGATGGCACCCTGGTAGCGGTGTTGCTTGCACTGTCAGGTGAGAAAACGATAAAGGAAGCTGGTACATCCCGCAGCTAGGATAAGCTCTGGCTGCACATCACGTTTCTGGCAATATTGCTTTCTACTACAATATTAAGAGGTAAGAGGGAACCCTGTCGCTGCGGCGGGGTTCCCTCTTGTTATTGGTAGGGAGGAGGAGAGTGGGGCATTTTGTAATCATAGGCCGGTGTACCGCGCACCTACAGTCTCCCAATCAAAGCGCCTGACCCAGGCGAAAAAGTAATACGCCGAGTAATATCTCGTCCACCGGGGGCTGAGGGAGAAACCACATACCGGTAGCCCTAAGTATCGGACTGTAGGCGTTGGCGTGACAAAGCTCTGGACTAGCTTCACATCGAGGTTGCATCGTGAAGTCTGAGGAAAACGGACACATTCACCTGACCCTTGGGGCCCTTGAAGCTCTGTTATAAAATCGGTAGAACAGCTTTACATCCTTATCCTGCCCACCGAAGTCATTATCTTCTTTGCATTTGAGGCTCCCGGTTCCTCATGGCGTTAAACCTAATGAGCCTGAACTCCTGCTTCATCATCGCCATGACCGGCATCTTCATATTCTGGCTCGGCATCGGTGCGGATCTATCTGTCGGTCTCCTGCCAGATCGGCATTATCAGCGTGGTGTTTGGCATCGCCATCTCGCCGGCGCTGGGGCCCTGCCAGGGGCGGTCAACGGATTCTGTGTCATGCGGCTGAAGATACATCCTATGGTGGCTACCATGACTTATAGCCTATGTATCCTTCAAATCAGAAACCTATTTTGATTTCCCTGATATATTTAAGCGGACCGGCCAGAGAAAGTTCGGCCCCGGCCCATCTGCGCGCTTCTTATGGTCGCGGCCCTCATCATAAGCTGTTTCCAGAGGGACAAGACCTATTTCGGACGGTACAACTACTCAATTGGCGGCAATGAGGGGTTACTCGTCTAGCTGGAGTCAATACCAGGAAGGTACGTATGCTCAGTTCCGTCACTACTGAACTGTTTGTGGCGGTGGTTGCCAATGCCTATGATAACTACCAGAGGCAACCCGTCTTGAATAGAAATAACCTTCCTTATGGGCCGTTACGCCCCTTCATACTTTGGGGCTCAGCTTTTGCGTTTCTGCAAATATTTGCAGGGGCGCAAGGCTCCAACGGCTGCCGTCTGAGAAACGGGCTGGCCTGTTGCTTCTGAGAGAGCGCCGTTTACGTGGCAAACCCGCTGAAAGATCCCAAATTCAATAAATCTTTATGTAATAGGTAATTTTTAGCCAAAAGGAGATGCAGTAAATGCCAATGGCTATATGGGCATGGTTTCGGAGGCTCAATGAAATATTTGGCACAGCGCTTGCATGGGTTATTCGGGCAGGACAGACTGGCTACCAGTTTGCGGCGGAACGGTTGGCATTGGAACCTGGAGAATCCGGGGCGCTTGTGTAACCATTTATTGCGGGCACTTGGAGAGCTGCTGATATCCGAAACCATAAACTTTGAAACTTGTTGCTATGAGGGGGAAGAATTCATGAGTGAATTGAGAGGAGCCTGCATCATCGGGCAGTCGGGAGGCCCCACT
>ERZ772877.1484-NODE-1484-length-10728-cov-3.95624_pt1 | contig 10728 bp, 5 predicted proteins | sample MGYA00580583_ERZ772877 | MGnify/ENA primary metagenome ERZ772877 (study PRJEB29015, sample SAMEA2737661) | human gut metagenome | biome: human gut; feature: human-associated habitat; material: faeces | place: China | collected 2012 ... | reverse complement strand
CCCTAACTATATCGGTATTATCCTAAAAGGTGATAAGTTAGTAAAAGCTGGATATACCAACGTCTTTTCACATAATTTATATGTGATGATGATGGCTATTTTAGCTTTTAGACAAGATAAAGAATTTTTACAAAATTATGCAAAAGTTGACTTGTCTAATGGTTTTATTGATACCAATCAAGAACAACAATTATTTGTTCTTAATGACTGCATTTATTGGGTAACCAAAAAATTGCTAGAAGACAGTGAAATTATTGATAAAAAAGAAAGAGCTGAAGATTTGGATAGCTTTTTAGAAGATTTTCCAGAAAATCTTCAAGAAAATATTACTTCAGTGTTAGTTGATAATCTTGCCATCAATAATGCTGCTTTAAAATTAGGTGTTGATAAAAATATTCCTGGATATACTGCTCCAGAAGTCGTTATGCCTAAAACAATGAAAGAACGCCAAGAAGAAATCAAAAAAGATGTTCTTGCTAAAAAATATTTTAAATATAAAACAGAAGCGGCCATTCATAAGGCGGGATTCCCAGATGATTTGATTATCAGATGGAAATCTGGACAAGAAGCATTTGTTAAAAATGCTAAAAATTTATCTTTAGAATCTTTTGGCTTAGTAAAGTCACTCTCACGTCAAAGTGTTGCTTGTTTGACAGGTGAAGCTGGTGGAGGTAAAACAACAATTGCTCAAACAATTGCTGGATGCTTAGGGTTACCATTAGTAACTGTCAATGGTAATGCTGATACTGATTTTGCTTCTATGATTCTTGATTATGCAGCTAAAGATGGCGAAACATACGCTGTATTAAAACCAGCTCTATTGGCTTATGTTCATGGTGGTGTCGTTGTTATTGATGAAATTTCACGTATTAAGGGTGAAATGTCTACTGCTTTAAATGCAATGTTAGATAAACGTGATTACTACGATGCCCCTAACGGTGTGCAATATAAGAAATCTAAAAATTTCAAAGTTATTTGTACAATGAACCAAGGTGCTGGTTATACAACTGAGGAATTGGATACGTCATTAGTTGACCGTTTCAATAAAATCATGTTTGTACCAGACCCAGAAAAAGGATTAGCTGTTAATATCATTGCCGATGCAACAGGGTTTAAAAACAAAGAAATCATTGAAAAAATGTGGGATATTAAAAGCATGATTGATGCAAAAGCTCGTGAAGTTGAAGCAATTAGCCGTACATCATTGCGTGGTGTAATTGATTGGATTGATGAAGCTTATGTGACAGGTGAGCTCGTTGAATCAGCTATTACTACAATCATCGGTAAATTGATGTTAAAAGATGAATTCATCTCATCTGGAGACAAAGATTATTTATTAAATGAATGTGATAATGAACTTGTTACTTATGCTCTCGAGTCAGTTATTAGTGATTTAGAAGACATTGAAATCACTGAAGCGGATTTTGCTTAAAAACAAACAAATAAAATAGAGAGCACTTCTTTTAGTGCTCTTCTTTTTAGAGGTATTAATGAAATTAGAAAAAATAAATAAAAAAATCAAACAATTAATCCCTTCTTTTATTAAAATTTACAATTACGGTTTTTTTGAACTTTGGCCAGGTACTTCTAGAAATGAAGCTATTGAATATTACATGGATTTAGCTATTCACGCACCTCAAAAAGAATGTCAAAGATATCTTAAAATTGTAGATGATTTAAGAAAGGGAAAAAATAATTGTGGTCAAAATTTTCAAATAATACAAGAAAGATAGAGGAAATAAAAATGAGTAAAAAATTAGTAGAAGAATTAGCCCAAGATGGTATTGTTGTTGTTTTCGATGTTGATGGTGTTTTAGCCCCTTATGAGTGGGGATTTAGAAAACATTGCATGACAAATTCTATGTGGACAGCAATTCTAAAATCTGGAGAAGATATGTATTCTCGCGTATCTCCTATTAAAATTTTACAAGAATTTGTAAAAAACAAAAACATAGATGATATATATGTTTGCTCTAAATCAGAGGATGCTGAATATACATCAAAAATGGCATTTTGCATGAGGGAATATGGTATTCCTCAAGAACATGTCAGACTTGTAGAATATAAATCAGATAAAGTACTTTTTTTAGATGAATTATCAAAAAAATTAGATATTCCTCAAAATAAAATTGCACTAGTTGAAGATACAGTTGAAACTTTAGACAATATTTCAAAGACTAGAGATTACTTTACTGTACATGTTTCATCATTTTTTGATTAAGAAAGGATGAATTTTTATGAAACTTCAAACAAAAAAACTAAAAAAAACAAATAATTCAACGGATGTTACACAAGAATATTTAGCAGCCGTTATAGCTATAACCGCAGATATTAGTCTCTATTTAAAAGGAGATGTTGATGATAGTCAACTTTTAGATGTTTTAAAAAAGAATGTATTCAAAAAAGATTTCAAAAAAATTGAAAAACTTGAAGATTTATTAAGACATGGAGACGGAAAAATCATTGTCAATAGATAAAAAAAGAAAAGGAGAAAATTATGTACAATTATACAAAACAAGAATATAAGGATTATTTAGATTCTCTAGATAAAACAAAAATAAAAAAAATTGAAAGAACAGCTAACAGAGTAGCTAAAACAAAAATAGTCATTAATTTAAATAAAAACAGTAGTGACTGTTTTTGTGGACCTAAAAAGAATTTTCATTATATTCAATTAGGAGCACAAATAGGACTTATCGGTGCTCAAAAAACAAGTCTTAACGATTATTTTTTTAAATTAATTGGTGCTGTATCTCATGAAGCCGGACATGCACGTTTCACAGATTTCACAGCGGCAAAAACAATCGGTGAAGCTGCAGAAAAAGCTCAAGATAATGTAAAAAAAATAGCTCAAGAATGGCTAGATACTGGCAACGACGACTTATTTAAAGACATTGAAGAAGAAGTATATAATTATGTTTACAATGTTCATTTGTTTTCCATGTATAATTCATATGAAGATGCTTATATTGAAAGCGAAATTATTCGCCACTGTTCAAAAATACCTTTAGTCTATACAGGTTTATCAAAATTAAGAGAAGATACGACTGATTTGGAAGATGAAGGTCATAGACATATGATTGATAACAATCAAATGGATAAAAAATCTAATGATTACATTAAAGCTATCATGACCGATATGCGTCATATGGCCGTTATTGGATATAAAAATTATCCTTGTGAATACGCAGTATTAGATTACCACGGATTTACTAATGATGAATTTCAAGAAATGATGGACATTGCAATGTATGCACGTCTTGGAAGTCATAATTCAATGGATGTTTTAGCTGCTGCTAGAACAGCTATGAAATTTATTGACGACTTGATTCGTAACGTTGCAAAAGATTATTCAGATAAATATCTTGAAGCTTTGCAAAAACAAAAATCATCTGGTGATGATGATGCACCAGAATTTGATAATAGTGACTTTTCATCCGAAGCAGATGAAATGGCCATTTCTAAAAAAATGGCTGGCTCTAACCCAGGTGCAAGTCATCAAAGAGAACCAGAGTTTAATTTAGAGTTACCTTCAGATGTTGAAGAAGAAATTCAAAACAACGGAGGAAACACTAGCAGTAGCGGAGGTAGTGGTCAATCAAATTCTAATGGCTCTAGTTCAAACGGTAATTCTGAATCTAATGACGGTTCTAATTCTCAAGGTTCTTCTGAGTCTTCTAATTCATCTAATCAATCTGATTCGAGTGCAGATAGTAATGGTTCTAATTCTGATTCATCAGATAATGAAAATCAAAGTGGGGAAAATTCTGGTGAAGGAAGTTCAAATTCTTCAAATAATGATTCTGAAGGAAATGAAACTTCTGAAAATAATGCTTTAAATGGTCAAACTGAAAGCAATCCAGAACAAGCTATGAAAAACTTACAAAAGCAATTAGAAGCTGAATCTTCTTCCGCTTCTAAAAAAGCTCTTTCTGATTCTATGGCAGAATTAAATAAAATGAAAAAAACAGCCGCAGAAGACGCTATGAAGCAAGCTGTTGGTGGACCAGGAAAAGCTCCTAAGCTTGAACAAAACTTAGGAAATATTGATTCAATTTCTGATATGCACAAAGGTATTGAAATTAATTATTATTCACCAAGACATTGGGAAAAGGAAAATATTAATTTTGATATTTCTAATCATTTAAGTTTGGCTAGTAGATATGCAAATAAACTTAAAAAAGTTTTATTTGCTGAAACTCGTGATAGAAAAATTAGAAACTTAGATAGAGGTCACGTTGATAAGAAAAATCTACATCATATCATTACTGATGGTAAATGCTGTTACAAAAAATTAGAAGGAAAGAAAAATACAGCTAGATTTTGTATTTTAGTAGACCAATCTGGTTCTATGAGCGGTTCTAAAGTGAAAGATGCCTTCATCGCTACTAAGATGTTGGTTCAAGTAGCAAGAAAAATCCATGTTCCTGTTGCGGTATTTGGTCATAATACAGGATGGGATGATGTCAATCTATATCATTATTTAGATTATAAATCTCCAAAATCTATGGAAGATAATCTTGTTCATATTTTAGATGCAGGAGGTTCTAACCATGACTCTATTCCTATCTTCCAATGTTTAACAGATATGGCAAGAAACAAAAAAGATAATGAAAAAGACATCTTTATTGTTATTTCAGATGGAGCACCTGCTGGATGTAATAATTATTACGGTCAACCAGCTTTTGAAGATATTTCTAATATCTATACAATGTTTGAAAAAAAATATGGCATCAAAACTATTGGTATTGGTATCGGTGATGATGTTGAATGTGTTCCAGAAATCTATAAACATTTTATTATGATTCCGGATACAGAAGAATTGCCACAAGCATTATTAGATTTATTGAAAAAAGAAATTAAATAAGACACAAATTCCAAGATAAATCTTGGAATTTTTTTATGTCTTGAAATCTTCGGATGGGAGGGTGTATAAAATGTACAGTTTCAAGACTAAATATTTTATTTAAATTCTCAGATTGGAACATTAAAAAAATATAATTGTAGAAAACTAATTGAAGATTATGATAAAACGTTGAATGATAACGTTAAAAACATTTTTCACTTCGAAGAAAATCCAAATAAATACCTAAAGACGTAGAGATACGTCTTTTTTGCTTTTTTTTATTTGCCTCTTCATCGGCTTCTATCCTTCTTTGCAACCATTTTTTTTCTCCATATTTTTATTGTTTTTTCTTTGTTTTAAATATTTACCAACAAGACATTCAAAACCTTGATAAGCCTCTAAAGACCCAGTAAATTTCTGCAAACCTAAAACCTCAAAGATTGAATCTCAAAAGAATAAGCATCCAAATAACAAAATTAAAGCTCCAAAGAAACAAAAATAAGTCTCCAAAGAAACAAATTATAAGTAGCTCCTATAAATAGCCTCCAAAGAAACAAAAAATAGTTTTCTAAGGGTTTTAATGAGAATTATTAAAGGATTTCTATGTAATAAGTACAATAAATGTATGAGAGAGGATTTTTTTTGGATTTTTGGAGGGGTTTTTGTATTTCTTTTATCAACCATTTATTGTATAATGTCGCCACAAAAATGCACTTATTTTTTTTATGGCGAAAAAACAATAAAAAAACTAGGATTTTATAAAACAAAAAAACCTAGAAAGAACGACTAAATGCCTTTCATATATTAATTTTTATTGGAGGTGTTTTGATGAGTTTCAGTTTAAAACAAGGGATTACTTGGCTGTTAATTTTATTGGCAGCTACACTAGTCGTTGGATTATCTGTACCTAGTGCAAAGGGTTCAAATATTAAATCAGAAACTACAGTAGCAACAAATTGGAGAGTTGTTAAAGGAAACATTGGTGGTAGTACATACTCAGAAGAAGATGATGACTATAACATTGGAGATAATATTAAATATAACGTAAAAGTTACATTTGATTTAAATGGCGGAGAAAAAACAGATGGTATCCCTGTATCTAAAATTGTTTCTACTAATGAAGAATACGGTAGTTTACCATTACCAACAAGACCAGGATACCAATTTGCTGGATGGTTCACCAAACCTATTAATGGCACTCAAATTCAAGAATCTACAATAGTCAAAATCAACCATAATCATACAATATATGCACAATGGACTCCAAATACATATTTCATTTCATATTATAATGGAACTGATTATTTAGGAACACAAGATGCTGTATATAGTCAAGATATGATGTTAAAAACAGATAAAGATTTCAATATTTCAAAAAGAGGATATTCTTTTACTGGTTGGAAAGATGATAAAGATATCATCTACAAAAAAGATGTTGCTGTTAAAAATTTAACTACAGGTTTAAATGAAACAGTTGAATTAAAAGCTGATTGGGAACCAAATGAATATACTATTACATTTGATGCAAATGGTGGTAAAAATACTGCCGATGAAACTAAAATAGTTAAATTTGACAGTAAAGTTGGTACTATGCCAACACCTGTTCGCCAATATTATGACTTTGTTGGATGGTATACAGAACCAAATGGCGGAACTCAATATACCGCAGACTCAATTTATGATATTGATTCCGACGTAACTTTATATGCTCATTGGGACATATGTTATTACACAATTACTTTTATTGTAGGAGATAAAAAATTTGTTGAAAAAGCTCCTCAAGGAACAATGGTAAATATTCCAAATACAGATAAAGTTGGTTATACATTTACTGGATGGTTTACCGCTGCAAAAGGTGGAGAATTAATTACAGATTTTAATTACACAACTCAAACTGTTTACGCACAATGGACTCCAAATAAATATAAATTAACTTTTGATGCAGATGGCGGAACAGTAAAACCAGATACAAAAGAAGTTACTTATGATGATTTATATGGAGAATTACCAGTACCAACCAAAACAGGTTATACATTTAATGGATGGAAATTGAGCAATGGAACAAAAATCAAAAAATCTGATACGGTAAAAATAACATCTGATTCTAATGTAATTGCTCAATGGATTGCAAATAAATATACCGTTAATTATTTCAACGGAAATACTAAACTAGGGTCTTCTAATCATGTTTATGACCAAGAAAAAGCTTTAACTTTGATTTCTACTTTGAATGGTTCTAAAAAGGGATATCATTTCAAAGGATGGAGCAAGTTAGCCGGTAATAATACAGTTAGTTTTACAGATGGACAAATCGTTAAAAATTTAAGTAATGGAAATAATTCAAGTGTAAATCTTTATGCTGTTTGGGAAGCTAATGAATACACTGTCAATTATTATTTTGAAGGAAACTTAATGGGAACAAGTCACCATGTTTATGATAGTCCTAGTAATTTGACTTCATCTGATGATTTACATGTCAATAAAACAGGATATCACTTTAGTGGATGGTCTAAAAAAGAAGATTTATCTGGAGATTTATTATTAGATGAACAATCTGTAACAAATTTAACTGATGAAGAAAATGGCGTAGTTAACTTGTACGCAGTGATGTCTGCTAATACTTATAAGGTAAATTACTATGATAGAGGAAATCTAGTTGGAACAAGCAATGCCGTTTATGATAAAACATTCAAATTAAAAACTTCTAAAGAATTAGATATGTCTAAAACTGGATATCATTTCAAAGGATGGGGTATTTTAGATAATAATGAAGTAGTTTATACGGATGGACAAACTGTAAAAAATTTAACAACAAGCGGTGTTTACAATTTATATGCTGTATGGGAAGCTAACAATTATAAAGTAAACTACTATTTTGATAACCACTTATTAGGTACTTCATCTCATACTTATGACAAAGTATCAAGATTAACTTTAACTTCAGAATTTACTTTTAATAAAGTTGGATACCATTTCGTTGGATGGTCAAAAACCAAAAACGGTTCTATTGTTTATTACGATGGTGATGAAGTATTAAACTTAACTACTGTTAATAATGGAACAATTAATTTATATATGGTTTTTGAAGCTAATGAATATACTATTACTTTTGATGCAAATGGTGGAAAAGTAACTCCAGCAACTAAAACAGTAAAATATGACAGTACTTATGGAGCATTACCTACACCTACAAAAACAGGGTATACATTTGAAGGTTGGTATTTAGATAATGGATTAATTAAATCTAATACAATTGTAAAAATTACAAAAGATGTAACATTAAAGGCACATTGGTCTGCCAATAATTATGTTGTTCGTTATATTGATAGAGGTAATGAAGTTGGTACAAGCAATCATGTTTATGATGTTGCTAAAAACTTAAAAACTGATAAAGAATTAAATATTAATAAAACAGGATATTATTTAGCTGGTTGGGATACAAAAGAAGCTGCAACAACTGTTGTCTATGGAAACGGTGGAAAAGTTAAAAACTTAACTTCTGAACCAAATGGTAGTTTCAAACTATATGCAGTTTGGAAAGCACAACAATATACTTTAACTTTTGACCCAAATGGTGGTACTGTAAGTTCTAAAACAAAAACAGTAACTTATGACAGTGCTGTTGGAACACTTCCTACTCCTACAAGAACAGGATATATTTTCAAAGGATGGTTCACTGATAAAAATTGGACAACTCAAGTTAAAACAACAACTATTTATAAAACAGCTAGCAATTCAACAGTTTATGCAAAATGGGAAGCTATTACTTATTATGTAGCTTATAACCATAATGGTAGTGTTGTAGGAAAAAGCACTCACAAATATGATGCTGAAAAAGCTTTAACTTCAGCTGCAAGCTTGGAAGTAAGTAAAAAAGGATATTCTTTTGCTGGATGGTCTGAATTGCCAGACACAGATATTGTTAAATATAAGGATGAACAAAAAGTATTAAATTTAACAACACAAAATGAAGCAACTCTTAATATTTACAGCGCTTGGGAAGCTAATGCTTATACAATCACTTTTGATGCAAATGGCGGTATCGTTACTCCAAAAACAAAAGAAGTTGTATTTAACAAAACTTATGGAACATTACCTACTCCTAAAAGAGCTGGTTATACATTCCTTGGATGGTTTAAGGGAAATGACAAAATTACTAATACTACAGTTGTAAGTATTGCAGAAAATCATACATTAACAGCTCATTGGGAAGCTAATACAAACACAAAATATACCGTTAAACATTACATTATGAATGTAAATGGTATTGGTTATGCTTTATACGCTACAGATAATAAAACTGGAACTACTGATACTGAAGTTACATTCGATTCAGTAAAACGTAATATTACTGGATTTACTTATGAAAAGGTAATTTTAGATAATAATACAAACCCAGAATCTTCTGGTGCAACAGCAACTACAATTAAAGGAGAAGGAGACAGAATTATTAATATTTATTATTCACGTAATAAATACACAATGACTCCTACCAAAGGTGCTGGAATTTCTTCTGTTTCAAGTGCCGTAACAGGTTTCTATGAAAGCAATGCAACAATTAGTGCTACATCAAAAGCCGGATACCATTTTAAAAATTGGATTTCAAACAAAACTTCAGTAGCTGATAGTAGTGTAAATCCATATACATTTAAAATTCCTGCTGAAGATGTAACATTAACTGCAATTGGAGAAGCCAATGGTTATACTGTCAATTATTATAATGGCTCTACAAAATTAGGTTCTTCTAGTCATGTATTTGATACTAGTAAAGCATTAACTAAATTTATTAATTTCAAAACTTCAAAAACTGGATATCATTTTATTGGATGGAGTAAACTATCTGGAGATAGTACGGTAAGTTATACTGATGGACAATCTGTTATGAATTTAACTACTGAAGAAAATGGTATTGTTAATGTTCATGCTGTTTGGGCTCCAAACACATATACTGTTAATTATTATTTTAATAATCAATTAATGGGAAGCAGTAGACATACTTATGATAAATCTCAAAAATTAACTTCATCTAGCGCATTGAAAATTTCAATGACAGGATATTATTTTAAGGGATGGTCTAAAAATGCAGATTTATCTGGAAGTACTTATAATGACGAATCTGAAGTAAACAATTTAACAACTACTAATGGTGGAACCATTAATCTATACGCCGTTATGTCTGCAAATGCTTATAAAATTAATTATTACAGTGAAGGTAAATTAGCAGGTACAACAAATGCTATTTATGATACTGCTATTAATTTAAAAAATGCTTCAAAATTAAATATCGCAAAAACAGGATATCATTTCATTGGATGGGCTACTACAAATGGTGGTGCTGTTGTTTATACAGATGGACAATCTGTTAAAAACCTAGCTACTAGTGGTGCATATAGTTTATATGCTGTATGGGAAGCTAATCCATATACAATCAATTATTATTTTAATAATACATTACTTGGAACTTCTTCTCATACTTATGATAAAACTCAAGTATTAAAAGATGTTTCTAATTTCACTTATAGTAATCCTGGTTATACATTTACTGGATGGGGAACATCAAAAAATGGTAGCGTTGTTTATAAAAATGGTGCAGAAATTAAAAATTTAACTACTGTAAATGGTGGAAAAGTCAATTTATATATGATTTTTACTGCTAATAAATATACTGTTACATTCAATCCTAACGGTGGTACAGTATCTCCTACTACAAAAGAAGTTACTTATAATAGTGCTTATGGAGAATTACCTACACCAACAAAAACTGGATATTATTTCCAAGGTTGGTATTTAAATGGAAGTCAAATTAAAACAGATACAATTGTAAAAATTACAAGCAATACAACTTTAACCGCACAATGGTCTGAAAACAAATATACAATTCA
>ERZ772877.1477-NODE-1477-length-10754-cov-7.61623_pt1 | contig 10754 bp, 9 predicted proteins | sample MGYA00580583_ERZ772877 | MGnify/ENA primary metagenome ERZ772877 (study PRJEB29015, sample SAMEA2737661) | human gut metagenome | biome: human gut; feature: human-associated habitat; material: faeces | place: China | collected 2012 ... | reverse complement strand
AAAATAAGATGGCAGCAGTAAAGGACTTATTGAGAGCAGAGGCAGATGGGACACTTAGTTTTGGGGATTACACACTTGCTTCAAAGACAAAATTAGACGGATTTGAATTCCAGGGAGATTTATATAAAGTAAAGACGTTCAAAGAGATTACAAAATTAGAAAAAAATGGAATGTTTGTATATGAATCAGTACCAGGAACTGCTGTAGAACATTTTAAGATGACAGAAGATGTGCTTTCATTTGAGGTATCCGGAGCGGAGGATGCACAGTTTACAGTTGAACTGGAGGCGGACAGTAAATACGAGGTCTATATGGATGATGTGAGTGTTGATAAGATGACTACAAATTTAAGCGGAAAACTAAGTATCAGTGCTGAGCTGAATGAGAACAGCAGTGTGGAAGTAAAAATTGTAAGAAGATAATAGTTGGGTGAAATAGGTTGCGCCGAGGCGCAGCCTATTTTATAATATATAAATTTTGTTATTAAGAAAGGAAGTCATATGGCAAAAGGAAAGAAGAGTGTTTTTTTCTGTCAAAACTGCGGACATGAAGAGAACAAATGGCTTGGGCAGTGCCCAATGTGCAAAGAATGGAATACGTTTGTGGAAGAGCCGGTTTCTTTTTCAAAGTCTGCTTCTGCGAAGCTGATAAAAGATGCGGAAGTGGTGGCTCTAAAACATGTGGAGACTGATCAGGAGGAACGAATTAAAACAAAGATAGAGGAACTCGACAGAGTACTTGGCGGAGGAATTGTTCCAGGGTCTCTTTTGCTGGTGGGAGGAGATCCTGGGATTGGGAAATCTACCCTTCTTTTGCAGGTGTGTCAGAGACTGTGTGAAGATAAGCACCAAGTGCTTTATATATCAGGGGAGGAGTCACTCAAACAGATCAAACTCAGGGCAAATCGGATGGGAGAATTCACGGAAGATTTACTGCTCCTATGTGAGACAAATTTAGAGATTGTGAAAAATGTGATCCAAAAAAGAAAGCCGGAAGTTGTCATTATTGACTCAATCCAGACAATGTACAGTGAGGAGGTGGCATCTGCACCGGGCAGTGTGTCACAGGTTCGGGAATCGACCAATGTATTTATGCAGTTGGCAAAGGGACTTGGAATATCCATTTTTATTGTGGGACATGTGACAAAAGAAGGAACGGTTGCAGGACCTAGAGTGCTGGAACATATGGTGGATACTGTTCTCTATTTTGAGGGAGACAGGCATGCATCCTACCGAATTTTGCGAGGTGTGAAGAATCGTTTTGGGTCCACGAATGAAATCGGTGTGTTTGAGATGAGACAGAATGGACTTGTGGAAGTGGAAAATCCGTCAGAATTTATGCTGAACGGAAAACCGGAGAATGCGTCCGGATCGGTTGTGGCGTGTTCCATGGAGGGGACAAGACCGATTTTAATTGAGATTCAGGCGCTTGTATGCAGCAGTAATTTTGGGATGCCAAGGCGCACTGCGGCAGGTACGGATTATAATCGAGTGAATTTGCTGATGGCAGTTTTGGAAAAACGAGTAGGAATACATCTGTCTAATTACGACGCATATGTCAATATCGCCGGGGGAATTAAGATGAATGAGCCGGCGGTGGATCTTGGAATTGTGATGGCGGTTGTATCAAGTTATAAAAATCAGCCGATTGATGAGAAGACGATTGTGTTTGGGGAGGTTGGTCTAAGCGGTGAGGTGCGTGCAGTCAACATGCCGGAGCAAAGAGTCGCCGAAGCAAAAAAACTTGGATTTACAACCTGTATTATGCCTGAAGTGTCAAGAGAGGTTGTAAAGAATATCAAAGGGATTAAGATTATAGGTGTCAAGACGATCAATGAGGCACTGAAAGTATTATGAACTAAAAAGGTGTGATTGTTGAAGCGCTGGCTTTCAATAATCACACCTTTTTGGTAATGCTATTTACAGATCTCACAGCCTAGTTTACAGCCGGTCGGTGTCCCGGCACAGCCGCCCATCGCAGTCTCTCGCAGTTCAAATGGAAGACTTTTTCCGACACGGAACATAGCTTCCGCCATCTCGTCAAATGGTATCGGATGTGAAATTCCACTCAAAGCAAGTTCTGCGGATGTAATCGCATTGGCTACTCCAATCGCATTTCTGCTCTGGCACGGGGATTCTACAAGCCCTGCGATTGGGTCACAGACAAGTCCAAGCAGATTAGAAAGCGCAAGGCTTGCAGCGGTCAGACACATATGGGGAGTTCCTCCCATCATCTCGACAATGGCGCTTGCCGACATGGCACTTGCGGCGCCAACTTCCGCCTGACATCCGGCTTCCGCACCGGAGACAGAGGCATTTCGCATGAGGAGATATCCGATGGCGCTTGCATTTAAAAGCCCTTGGTAGAGTTTCTCATCGGATAATCCGTGCTCATCCTGCATTGCAAGCAGTACACCCGGAACGACGCCGGACGAGCCTGCGGTCGGGGCAGCGACAATCAGTCCCATCGAGGCGTTGACTTCTAAAACAGCCATGCTATAGGAGATTGCCTTCGAAAGCATACTGCCACAGACACAGGAAGTGGTTTTCCCATGATCGTTTACTTTTTTTGCCTCACCGCCAATCAATCCGCCGATAGATTTTCCAGGATGTAAGAGAGGTCTGGTTGCGGCATTTTTCATAATAGAGAGCACTGTCTCTAACTTTGAATCAATTTCTTCAGATGAAAGAGATCCTGTCGTCATCTCACGAAGTTTCATTATCTCAGAAATAGGAAGTGCTTTTTCTTGGCATACTCCTATCAATTCTTGTCCGGTAAAAAAATCCATACGAATCCCTCCTACATTTGAATCAGCATAAGATCAGATACATGCGGATTCGTTTTGATTTTGTCTAATACAGCCTCTGGAATCGGTTCGTCAGATTCCACGACGGTATATGCGTTGGCACCCTTGTCTTCGCGGAACAATCTCATGAATGCAATGTTTACTTCCTGTTCACTGAGTGCCTGTGTGATGTGAGCAACCACTCCAGGAGTGTCCTTTTGCTGCACGATCAAGGTACTGTACTCTCCGGTAAACTCTACATCGATGTTGTTGATGCGGACAATCTTCATCTTTCCACCGCCGATAGATTCGCCGCGGATAGAGAGTGTATGTCCGGTCACGCCAATAAGATCGATATCTGCTGTATTTGGATGTTCGGTAGCAGTTTTCTCATCGATGATATATTCATAGGTGATATTTCTATCTTTGGCAATCTGAAAGGCATCCCGGATTCGCTCGTCATCTGTAGAGAATCCAAGGATACCACCAAGAAGCGCCCGGTCTGTACCATGTCCGTGATAGGTCTTCGCAAAAGAGCCGTATAGTGTGAATGTCACTTTTTTTATATCTTCCGGGAACATCTTGCGTGCCATTAATGCGATGGATACTGCTCCGGCTGTGTGTGAGCTGGAAGGTCCGATCATATTCGGTCCGATCACATCAAAAATACTTAAAAAATTCATAATCGTTGTCCTCCTGTCGTATCTTCATTTAGTATAACAGGAAATGAAAAGAAGTTACAGGGTTTAGCACGAGAAAAGTTTATAGAAAATTTTCTTTTTTGAGAATGAATTTCATGATAGAATAGAAGAGAAAAAAACGGATAAGAAACTTGTAAACTTAGATTCAGCCAAAGAAGGCAGAAAGGCGCGGAAACATTTGAAATTATATCGTACAAAATTACTGGAAAAACTAAAGGAGTCATTGGGAGCAGTCTTACCAATTATTGGGATTGTATTATTTTTGTGTTTTACAATCGCACCGGTACGGACTAGCATTCTGATGGCTTTTATTATTGGAGCATTGATGCTTATTGTTGGAATGATGTTTTTTACATTGGGAGCAGAAATGGCGATGACACCGATGGGAGAACGGCTTGGGACAAAGATGACGCAGACAAAAAAGCTTGGAGCGGTTGTGGTTCTCTGCTTTGTACTAGGGTTTATCATTACAATTTCAGAACCGGATTTACAGGTGCTGGCAGAGCAGGTGCCATCGATTCCCAATTATACATTAATCATAGCAGTCGCGATCGGAGTAGGGATATTCCTTGTGGCAGCGGTGCTTCGAATGCTGTTTGGAATTGCATTGCCACATATGCTTGTTGTGTTGTACCCAATTGTATTCCTGCTTGCATTTTTTGTGTCGGCGGACTTTTTAGCAGTTGCATTTGACTCGGGAGGGGTGACCACCGGTCCGATGACAGTGCCGTTTATTATGGCTTTTGGAATTGGTTTTTCGGCGGTGCGTAGTGATAAACATGCGGAAAATGATAGCTTTGGTCTAGTCGCTCTTTGCTCAATTGGACCGATTTTGGCAGTCCTGATTTTAGGGCTTATCTATAATCCGCAGGGAAGTACTTATACTAGAACTGTTGTTCCGGATGCGAGTGATTCTGTGGAATTGTGGAAACTATTTGCAGATGGGATCCCAACATATATGAAAGAGATACTGATTTCATTGTTGCCGATTGTTTTGTTTTTTGCAGTTTTTCAGTGTATTTCACTGAAGTTGAAAAAACGAACGTTAGTGAAAATTCTTGTTGGAATTGTATACACTTATATAGGACTGGTGCTATTTCTCACAGGCGTAAATATTGGATTTATGCCGGCTGGAAATTATCTGGGACAACTAATTGCGGTGCTTCCTTATCGTTGGATTATTATCCCGATTGGCATGATTATGGGATATTTTATTGTTAAGGCAGAACCGGCGGTATATGTATTGACGGAACAAGTAGAAGAAATTACGTCCGGTGCCATTTCCAGAAATGCGATGGGGCTCAGCCTGTCAATTGGTGTATCTGTATCACTTGGACTTGCGATGGTTCGGGTTCTGACAGGAATTTCTATCTTTTGGTTCATCATTCCGGGATATGCGATTGCGATTGTTTTATCCTTTTTTGTGCCAAAGATTTTTACTGCAATTGCATTTGACTCCGGCGGAGTGGCATCCGGTCCAATGACAGCAACCTTTTTATTGCCGTTTGCAATGGGAGCGTGTCAGGCAGTAGGCGGTAATATTGTAACGGATGCATTCGGTGTAGTTGCTATGGTAGCGATGACCCCGCTGATTACGATTCAGGTGCTTGGAGCAATCTACAAACTACGTTCAAAACATGTGGCAGAAGAAACCAAAGAACCTGTTTTGGTATTACCGTTGGAAGCATTTGGAGATACAGATATTATTGAATTATAGGAGACGAGAATTTTATGAGCAAAGTATATATGATGGTTACAATTACAAACCGGCAATTACGCAATCAATTCCAAGACTTATTTGAAAAAAATGAGATGGCTCCTGTTTTTGGAGCATTGGGAAGAGGAACTGCAGACAGTGCCGTTTTGGATTATTTCGGATTGGAGGCGAGCGAAAAGGCGGTGTATTTTTCAATCGTAACGGAGAGATTGGAGGCAAGCGAAAAAGCGGTGTATTTTTCAATCGTAACGGAGAGTATGTGGAAACAACTTCGGCGGGAATTGATTATTAAGATGCAGATTGATGTGCCGGGAACCGGAATTGCATTTATCGTGCCAGTGAGCAGTATCGGTGGGAAAAAAGTGCTGCAGTATTTGATTGGTGGGCAGGAGTTTGAAAAAGAGGAGGAAACAGTATTGAAAGATACAAAGTACGAATTGCTTGTTGCAATTGCAAATCAGGGAAGTATTGATAATGTTATGGATGCAGCACGGAGTGCGAATGCAGGTGGAGGAACGGTTATTCATGCAAAAGGAACCGGAATGGAAAAAGCAGAAAAATTTCTAGGAGTATCTCTTGCAGAGGAAAAAGAGATTATTTTGATCGTGGCGAAGACATCGCAGAAAAATGAGATTATGAAAGCGATTATGGAGCAGGCAGGGCTTGAAAGCAAAGAAAAGGCGATTGTGTTTTCGCTTCCGGTAACAAGTACAGTGGGTGTCAGAATGCCGGAAGAAGAGTTTTTAGATTAAAGAATTACGGAGAATCCGGACATAAAGGATTCTCCGATTCACTATGTACTGTCTATAAAAATGGTTCCAGGCTACGGGTTAAGATGCCTTTCATATGTGCGATTGCGATGCCGTAATTTGTTATAGGAACATTTTGATCAAGCGCACATTTCATTCGATATTTCACTTCACGTTCGTTCAGCATACATCCACCGCAGTGAACAATGAGTTGATAATCAGAAAGATCATCTGGAAATTCGGTTCCACTTGTAAATGAAAAGTGGAGTTCTTTTTTGGTATGCGCTAAAATCCACTGCGGAAGTTTCACAGAACCGATATCGTCACATTGACGATGATGTGTGCAGCCTTCGCTGATGAGTACAGTATCTCCGTCTTCTAAGGTGTCAAGTGTCCGGGCTCCGGTAATCAATGTGTCTAGATTTCCCTTATATCTGGCAAATAAGATGGAAAAAGAAGTTAACGGAATATCACGAGGAACCTCTTTGGAGACTTTTCCAAATGCCTGACTGTCGGTGATGACAAGTTTTGGCTTGACAGCAAGTTTGTCCAATGTATCTTTTAATTCCGTATCTTTTACAACAATGGAGACTGCACCTGCATCTAAAATGTCACGGATTGTCTGCTGCTGTGGCAAGATGAGTCTGCCTTTTGGAGCAGCACTGTCAATGGGAACAACAAGCACAACAAAATCAAGTGGTGCAATCAAATCTCCTACAATTTTTTTCTCAGTCAGTTCTTTTGGAAGTTGACTTGCAATCAATTCTTTTAATGCCTGTATATGATAGCCGTTTTTGGCACTGACTTGTAGAGAATGGCTTTCTTGTCTGGTATTCACAGAAGCATCTGTTATTAAGTCCATTTTGTTGAAGACAATGACATATGGTATGTTTTTTTCTTTGATTCGGGTAAGAATCCGGTCGTCTTCTTCTGTCATGCCGATGCTGCCCTCCACGACAAGGACAGCAATATCGGTTTTATTTAGCATTTGATATGCTTTTCTGATACGGAGTGTACCGAGCTTGCCTTCATCGTCAAGTCCCGGTGTGTCAATCAGCACAACTGGACCGAGAGGCAGCAGTTCCATTGATTTTAGGACAGGATCGGTCGTCGTGCCCTTGATATCAGATACGATGGCGAGATCCTGACCGGTGATGGCGTTTATGACGCTGGATTTTCCGGAATTTCGCTTCCCGAAGATTCCGATATGAATACGTTCGGAAGATGGTGTGTTATTGAGACTCATAATTTTCCTCCTAGAACCGGAAATCACGGCGGTTATCTTCTTCGATTGCCTTCAGGTTATCAATGACAATTTTTCTTACTTTTTCATTTGGAATGTGGTTGATTTCCTCTGAAATTAATTTTTCTCCGATTTTTTTTGTCTCAGGGGAAGCATAATCCATCAGGTATTCTTTTAAGGTCATCAGTGCGTTCGGCTGGCAGCAGTTTTGAATCTGTCCGCTTTTACAAAGAGACATAAAACGGTCTCCGGTGCGTCCTTCCCGATAACAGGCGGTACAAAAGCTTGGAAAATAGCCAAGTTCCATCAGCCACTTGACGATCTCATCCAAGGTTCTTGTGTCGCTTACGTCGAACTGTTCGGATTTGTCTTCTTCAGGTTCCGGTTCAGCATAGCCGCCCACACTTGTCTTGGAACCACCGCTGATCTGGGAGACGCCAAGATGGAGAACGCGTTCACGGCATTTCTGACTCTCCCTGGTAGAAATAATCATGCCGGTGTAAGGTACGGCGATACGAATACAGGCAACCAGTTTTGCAAATATATCGTCGTCAATTCCGTTGTCAAATGCGTCTGCGTCAATATCATCTGCGTGTCTCAGACGAGGAACACTGATCGTGTGCGGGCCGACTCCCCAGACTGTCTCGAGGTGTTCCGCATGCATCAAAAGTCCGGCAAACTCATAGCGGTATTTGTCAAGACCGAAGAGGACGCCGATTCCCACATCATCGATGCCGCCTTCCATTGCACGGTCCATCGCCTCGGTGTGATAATCATAATCATGTTTAGGTCCGGTCGGGTGAAGCTCAAGGTAACTTTCTTTGTGGTACGTCTCTTGGAAGAGAATGTAAGTTCCGATTCCGGCTTCTTTAAGCTTGCGGTAGTTTTCGACAGTTGTTGCAGCGATATTGACATTGACACGGCGGATAGCACCATTTTTATGCTTGATACTGTAAATGGTGTTGATACATTCTAAAATGTACTCGATTGGGTTGTTTACAGGGTCCTCACCGGCTTCGAGGGCAAGACGCTTGTGCCCCATATCCTGAAGTGCGATGACTTCCTTTCGGATTTCTTCTTGCGTCAGTTTTTTTCTTGCTATGTGCTTATTTTTCATGTGGTATGGGCAATAGGTACAGCCATTGATACAGTAATTGGAAAGATATAGTGGGGCAAACATGACAATTCGATTGCCGTAGAAATCTTTCTTAATCTGTTCGGCTAAAGCATAGATTTCTTGATTTTTTTCTTCGATGTCACACGCCAGTAAGACAGATGCCTCACGGTGTGAGAGCCCTTTGCGAAGTTTGGCTTTTTCGATTAATTCTGTGATCAGCACTTCGTTGTGCTTGTTTTCTTCTGCGTAGTTTAATGTCGCTAAAATTTCTTCATGGTTAATAAATTCTTCCGCTTTTTTTGATGCTGGGTTATACATAGGTTTGTCTCCTTTCTTAGTTTGGGGACGTAGTAAAAGTGACTTTTACTACGTCCCCAATTGACAATAGCCCTGTCCCTAATTGAGCAGGTGAGGGCAGGTTTACGTAGTGTTAGTTCAGGGAATCCCCGCGGGATACCACGATTTGATATCCGATATCGGCCATGCTTCTTTTTAAATTATTTAAAGATTCTGCCGCTTCGTCTCCTGTAGAGATTTTATTATCGTATAAAAGATAATTTTTCCGGATGTTGATTGGGGATAAGTTCGGCATAATGACATTGGCACCTGCCAGAATACCGAGTTCCCGTCCGTTAGGGCTGATAGTTCCAAGTGCCGTCGTAGCTGGAAGTAATACTTTCGGCAGCATTAATCTCAAAAGACCAAGCATAAAAAGTGTTAATTCTAAGCTTCCGGATGTCTGGTCTTTAAACGGAGTATCGTGGTGTGAGATAAAGGGGCCGATTCCGATCATTTGGGGATTTAAGCTTTTAATAAACAACAAATCGTCGGCAAGATTTTCTGAAGTTTGATAAGGGGAACCGACCATAAATCCTGTACCGACCTGATATCCGATTTCCTTTAAATTCCAAAGGCATTGCTGACGATTTTCGGCAGTCAGAGAAGATGGATGCAGTTTTTGGTAATGCACGGAGTCAAATGTCTCATGGCGCAAAAGATAACGGTCTGCACCAGCTTCAAATAATGCCTTATAGCTGTCGTAAGATTTTTCACCAACGGAAAGTGTGATGGCGCAGTCAGGATAAGAACTCTTGATCGAAGAGACGATATCACAAAGACGAGCGTCGGTAAAATAGCCGTCTTCGCCACCCTGTAAGACAAATGTGCGAAAGCCAAGTGTATATCCGCTTTTGCAGCAGGTCAAAATATCTTCTTTTGTAAGTCGATACCGGGGAGTATTCGCATTGCTTTTTCGGATGCCGCAATAAAAGCAATCATTTTTACAGTAATTTGTAAATTCAATCAATCCGCGTACATAAATCTCTTTTCCATAATATTGATGTCGAACCTCTCTCGCCTGCGCGAAAAGGTAGTCCGAAAGCTCTACAGAGCGGTTTTCAATCAGTGAAATCCATTCTTTTTTTGACAAGTTTTGAGTTTCTTTTAATTTTTGAATCAATTCTTTCATAAGCTTTTGAATCCTCCTTCCTTATTAAAACGGTAGTTTGGAATAAACGGTCTTTGTGCTGAGCCCCGGAAGCATTCCGATTTTCCCGGACAGGGAACTGATTACATCATTTGGTGCATCGATGGCAATGCTGATGATTGAGACATTTTTCTCTCGATAAGGGATGCCCATGCGCCCAACAATGTAAGAGCCGTATTCGCTTAACAATGTATTCAATTCCTGAATGGATTCATGACTTGTGACAATGATGCCAATGAGTGCAATTCTTGTTTCCATAAACAACTCCTTCCTAAAAAAAGAACCTACGCCTATGGCGAAGGTTCAAAAAGGGCAGACTTATCTTGATAAGTCTGATCGGTCTTTTATTCAGTCCGCCTTTTTACTCAGGTATCAGAAAGAAAAATCTGCCCTTTGTAATTAGTACGTATGTTATGAAAAGTATAGCATATACACAAAAAAGGTACAATGCTCGATTTGGTTTTTAAGAAAAATTCCAAACATTGAAAATATCATCTTTAGACTATACGGGAAAGGTGGCGTGCACAATCTTTACTTCAGGCTGCAACCTTAGATGTCCGTTCTGCCATAATGTGCCATTTGTTCTTGGGACAGGGCAGGCAGAAAAGTATCGGGAAGAAGTCAAAGAACTTGGATTTTTGGTAAAACTGGATACGAATGGGAGCTTTCCATAGAAGTTGAAAAGTCTTGTCCAAAATGGACTGGCAGACTACGTTGCGATGGACATTAAGAACAGTCCAAGACAATATTGTAAGACAGCCGGTTACATATGAGTTTCGCACAACGGTAATCCAAGAATATCATACGTGGGAGTCGTTTGAAGAAATTGGACGGTGGATACGAGGGGGTGAAAAATATTTTTTGCAATCTTTTGTGGACTCGAGAGAGTTGATCGGTGATGAGATAAACGGATGCGAAAAGGCAGAAATGCAGGCGTTTGCGGAGGTTATAAGACC
>ERZ772877.1460-NODE-1460-length-10851-cov-3.25185_pt1 | contig 10851 bp, 13 predicted proteins | sample MGYA00580583_ERZ772877 | MGnify/ENA primary metagenome ERZ772877 (study PRJEB29015, sample SAMEA2737661) | human gut metagenome | biome: human gut; feature: human-associated habitat; material: faeces | place: China | collected 2012 ... | reverse complement strand
TATGAATTTAAAGGAGATTTTGCTTGTAGAGTGTATTCAGCTGCTCCACATGCTCATCTCATTGAAGAGGGGCATAGAATCGTCAGAGGTAAAAATGGAACAGAATTAGGAAGAGTAAAAGGGAAGTTTGTATTTAGAGATACAGCTAATGAATTTACAGAGGAATTTGAAGAAAATTCTCAAAAGATGTTAGAGGATTTATTTGAAAAAAATGGATTTTGAGGTATGAAATGATTAGTTCAAAAGATATTTTAACTATATTAGTAGCTAAATTGAGAAAAGAATTAAAAGACACTCATATAGAGTGTAGAGATGTAAAAGAAGGGTATAGGAGAGGCTCTATCCATATATATTTTGAAAATTTAAAAGCATCTGATTACATGAAAAAGTTCAGAGAAACAACTTTGAATGTAAGGATAATCTATCATCCTAAGAAAGATGATGATATTGAAGAGATTTTGACTATGCAAGAAAATTTAATTCAAATATTCTCTGATAATCCAGTAATAGAGCTACTAGATGGGCTAGTTACAGAGGTTTTAGAGGTAGATTCAACTGAATCAGATGGAGATTTATTATTTAATTTTGATTTATATATATTTGAAGAATACCCAGAAAAAGTATCAGAAATGATGGAAAATTTATATATAGGAGGGGTAGAAGAGTATGTCAACGACTAATACTATGCCACAATTGGATATTATATTTAAGGGGCTAGGAGTTACAGCTGTAAAAAGAGCTGAAAGAGGAGATGCTGTATTAATATTAAATGATACAACATCAGGAGAACCTAAAAAATATTATAAAACTATTGAGGATTTTACAAGTGAAGAACAAGCAAAATTTACTGAAGATAATGTCAAATTAGTAAAGGATGCACTGGAAGGGATTCCTTTAAAATTATATGTATTTAAAGTAGGAGAAGAGGAGCTAATTACAGATAAGTTGAAAGCTATTGGAGGAGTTATCCCAAGAAACTGTTGGATAGGAACTCCAGATAATTCTTATGCTACTGAATTAGCTACTTGGATAAAAGCTAAAAGGAAAAATGATAAAAAAAGATATAAGATGAAAGGACATAGACTAACAGCTCCAGATGTTATGGGAATAGTAAACTTCACTAATGAAAAAGTTACTTTCTCTGATGAAAGAGGAGAGGTTACAGGAAACCAAGCTATTCCATACTTGCTTGGATTCTTAGCTGGTATTTCATTAAATATGTCTGCCATTGCCTTTGAACTTGGAAAATTCTCAAATGTAATTGAGCCTGAAGAGCTAGATACAGCTATCGGGAATGGAGAGTTTGTATTATTCAATGATGAAGGAATAGTAAAAGTGGCTAGAGCTGTAAATAGTTTAAGTACTCTTGGACAAGGTGTAACAATAGAAATGACCCATATAAACACTGTTGAAAAGATGGATTTAATCTATTGCGATATCTATACAGCTTGGGATAAGTCATATAAAGGGAAATATCCAAACATAACTAATAATCAAATGTTATTAATAAGTGCAATTAATAGCTATTTTAAAGGTTTAGCAATAGATTATATCTTAGACCCTAATTTTGAAAATACATCTTTTATTGATTTAGAGCAACAAAGACTTGCTAACTATGCTAAATATGGACAAGAAGAAGTTGAAAGTTGGGATGATGAGAAAGTAAGACAAATGACAGTAGGAACTAATGTATTCTTAAAAGCTAATATAAAAGTTAGTGGAATTATGGAAGATTTCCTATTCAATATATACATGTAGGAGGAAGTAAATGGCACATAAAAGAACTAGTTATCATAATGGTAATGCTGGGGAGGTATGGGTAGCTGGAGTTAAAATTGGTACTTGTAACAAAGGAGAAGTAAAAACTAAGTATAATTATGAAGAAGTAGATAATCCAGATGCACCTGGAGGGAAAATAAGAGTTTTAGTTGGAGAAACTCACGAAGTGTCTTTTACATATAAAAGTACTGGAACAGAAGAAGAAATAGATATGTTTAACTTAGATGAAGATATTACAGTTATTATGAATGATGCTAATATTAATGGTACCAAGAAACAAAGAGTTAAATGTGATGGGGTAACTTTTGATGAAAGAACTAGGGCATCTTTTGAAAAAGGAAAAGTAAAAGAGATTTCAGTTACTGGGCAAGCTGAAACAGTAACAGACTTGAAATAAAAGAGAGGGAATAATTCCCTCTCAGATAACAGGAGGAAAAATGTTAACATTACAAGAGTTTTTAAATAGAGTAAAAGTAAAAGAAGCAAGTAAGGTAAAAATAGCAAAAATAGAGATTAAAGGAATAGGAGAAGTAGAAATTCAAAGACCTAAAGAGTCTGAATTATTAAGATATAATAATGAAATGATGAGATGTTATAAGGGAACTCTCAAAGATAAAGATAATATCTCTATGGAAAATATGGATATGGAGGGAATGGCTTTAAATGCCTCTGAATTAATATATAATAGTTGCTCTTTCTTTAGAGAAAAAGAACTGAGAGATATGTATAAAGAATATAGATTTCCAGAAATTCCTTTAATAATATTAGGGACAACAGAAGTACTAAGAATAGCTCATAGTATAAATGCTATTTTTAAAGGTTTAAAAGTTAAAAAAGAAACCGAGGAAGAAATAAAAAACTCATAGGAGATAATGAGAATCCAGGAGAATTATATTGGGTATCTTATTATCTCCAAAAAGGACATAGTTTACAATATCTACTTAATTTAACAGAAGAAGAAAAATTATTCTTTATTGAAAGTATGGTAGTAAATAGACAGGAACAAATTGAGTATGACATAAAAAAGATTAAAGCTTCTATGGGAATTGGAGGGGAATAATGAGTAAAACAATAGGTGTAATACTTAGCTTGAAAAATGCTCTTAGTGAGCAAATAAAACCAGCTATTGCCTCTCTAAAAGAGGCTGAAAAGCAAAGTGAACAAGCAAAAGAGCAATTAGAAGTGTATAAACAAGCAGTAGAACAAGCTAAAGCTAATATAGCTCAGTATGTAACAGAGTTAGAAAACTTGAAAAAAAGTGTTGTTGAGCAAAATAGAGAATACCAAAGAGCTAAAGCTAATATTGATTCTCTTAAAAATTCTAATATAGAATTGCAAAATGAAATTACTAAACAAGCTATGGAACTTGATAGGCTTGGGCAAGAGTATGGAAGTAATTCTAAAGAATATAAAAATGCTGCCAAACAACTCCAAGCTTTGAGGCAGCAACATAGAAATAATAATATTTCTATAAAAGAGCAAACCGAAAATCTTAACAGATTGGAAGAAACCATTATTAAAAATAGTGATGCTGTAAATGATATGAAATCTCAGGAAAAAGCTTTAAAAGAAGCTTTAGAACAAGCTGAGAAATCAATGACTGAACAGAGAAGTGAAGTTCTAAAATTAGGAAGAAGTATAAGAGAGATTGAAAAAGATGTAGAATCCTCTAAAGAAACTTTTAAAGAATGGAGTAAAGGTGTAGGCTCATCTATTGATGGAGCTATTAAATCAGCTCTTAAATGGGGAGCTGCTACAACTACTTTAGTTGGAGGAGCTGCTTTCACAACTGGATTACAAACTTCTATTAACTTAGAAGCTTACAGAACTATGTTAGAAACAGCTACTAAGGACTTTGAAAAAACAAATAAGCTGATGAAAAATGCTGAACAACTTTCTATATCTACTCCATTCAGTCCTGAAGAAGTTATCCAAGCTACCGCCACTCTTGAAAGTTATGGAATAGATAGTGAAAGATGGTTAGCAAGGATAGCTGATGCCGCTGGGGCTACCAATACAACTATGGAACAAGCAACAGAAGCTGTAAAAGATATACTTTCAAAAAATGAATTTGAAACTATGGAAAGTTTAGGAATTTCAAAAGAGATGATTATTGCTGCCGCTGAACAAAAGTATGGAAAAAATAAAGTATTTAATAAACAAGGACAGGTAAAAGATAAACAAGAGGAAAAATTAAAAATTGTATTAGAAGAAATCATGGTATCAAAGTTTGATGGAGGAGCTGAAAAACTTTCTCAAACTGTAAAAGGATTATGGAGTACAATTACAGGTTCTATTAATATGGGATTAGCTAAGATATTAGGTATGGAAAATGGACTTATCAAAACAGGTTCTATACTTGATATTATAAAAAATAAGATGCAATTAATCTCAGAAGTATTATTAAAATGGGAAAGCGATGGAACACTTGATAAAGTAGCTAAAGAGGTTACAATAGTTTTTACTGAAATAGCTAATTCAGTTATGAGTGCCTATAACTTTATTAAAGAAAACCATGAAGTAATTATAGCATTAACTAAATTTTTAGGAATAATTTATATACTCACAAAAGGAGTTTTTGCTCTAAAAGCAGCTTTTGAAGCTTATCAAATAGCTGTTACAGCCTTGTCAAATATAGGCTTTTTAGTAACTATTTTTACAAAACTCAAGTTAGCAATAGCATCTTTTAATTTAATGTTAGCATCCACTCCAGTTGGATGGGTAACAGCTGCCATTGGAGCTATAGCTTTTGCTCTGTATATGTTAATATTTGAATTTGATAAAGTTAAATCTTTTGTAGGGAGTCTATGGGATTCTTTAAAATCTTTCGCTGATAATATGCCATGGTGGGCTAGTATTATTGTAGGAGCTTTTATGCCTGTTATAACTATTATAAAAGGATTAGGAAAAGTATGGGAATGGGCTAAAAGTTTATTTAGTGATGAAGATATTGAAAAAAATATAGAGGTAACTGAAAAAACAAAAAAAGACATCCAGGAACTTGCAAAACCACAAGTAGAAAATAAAATACCAAGTCAAAATAAGGTATTTGAAGAAAGTTTTGCAAAAGTAGAAGCTCCTCAGAGTTTAAATTCAGTTAAATCTAATGCTATTACTAGAGCTACTATAAATAATCCAAGACCAGCAGTAACTAATTCTAATAATATATATATTCAAGGAGATATATATGGGTATGATGAATTTAAAGAAAAAGTAGCTGGTGTAATTGTAGATATAAGTAAAAACAATATGGCTAATGTAACTTAGGAGGATATTATGACTAGAAGAGAAGTATTAAGAGGAGAAATTAAATATTTAAAGAATTTTCTTGGCATTGATACAAATACTGGGAAACTTGACAGTATTGAAGAATGTCGTGGAGCTATTATTAATATTATTAATGAAAAGGCAAGAGTTATTTCAGCTAATGAAAAAGCAGCAACAGATGATATAAAAGGAAAATATTATACATTACTTGCAGAACATAAAACATTACAACAAAACTATACTGATTTATTAGCTATCTTAAAAAACATCCAAGTTCAATCTAAAAAGAAAAGTTTTTTTAAAAGATTATTTGGAGGAAAATAAAATGGAGATATATTTATCTACACTTGATAGGAAAAATATCTTTAAATTTCCCTTTATTGAAAGTAAAAATGTATCTTTTGGTAGCTCTTTAAACACTGAAACTTTTGAAAATAGTTTAGGGAAAGAACTGACACTTATAGGAGAAGAGAAACTAAAAACAATCTATATCAACAGTTTTTTCCCTCATAAAAGATACAGATGGCTGCCATTTTTATCATTTTTAGCTCCAGAGTGCTTAGCTTTTCTTACTAAATATAGAAAATCTATTTTAAAAGTTACTGTAATTTTATCAGAAACTTCATTCTCATATCCTTGTATAATTAAAGATTTTACCTGGAAGAAAAAATCTAATCAGGACATTGATTATTCCATCACTATTGAAGAGTATGTGAACAGGTGATTTTATGAATTTATATGTTATAAAAGAAGAAAGGGCAGTTGATATAACTGATATAAGTGGAGCTATTAGTTTAAGTACTTCTATGGATACTTTAGGAGCATCTTTAGCTTTTAACATAGCTAGAAATTATAATGATACTAGTTTTATTTTCTCTGACGAAATAGAAACTGGAGATATAATTATTTTAAATAATACCAAGGAATTATTTAGAGGAGTGGTAGTAAATATAACAACTACTAAATTTAATAGGACTATTGAATGTTTAGATTATAGTTTTTATTTAAATAAAAATAAAGTAATTAAACAATTTGAAGATATTAGTGCTAGTGTAGCTATTAAACAACTATTACAGGAAATAGATGCTCCTATTGGAGATATTAGTAATATTTCAACTTCTATCAGCAAATTATATTACTCTAATACTATTGCTGAAATTATTAATGATATTCTCAAACAGGTAAATGAAGAATTAGGAATTAAATATAAACTTGAATTTATAGATAATAAATTTAATGTTAATCCATTTAAAAAGGTAAATGTATCTTTTAAATATAAACAAACAGGAAATGAAAGTATAAGTGAAAGTATCTTAGAAATGAAAAATAGAATACTTGTAACATCAAATGAGCAAGAATCAACTGAAATATTAGCAGTAGCTGAAGATAACACTAATATTGAAAAATATGGAAGTTTACAAGAAATTATTAATGTAGAACCAAATAAAGATGAAGCTAAAGTTCAGAATGTTGCGAAAATGAAATTAAAAGAGTTGAATAAAGTTTTTAAAACTGTATCACTTGAAGGTTTTGGAGATGATGAGTTCAGAGCTGGAAGAGTTATCTACCTTAATAATCCTAAATTAAAACTTTACGGGGAATACTTAATTAATTCTTGTGTCCATACCTGGAGAAAGGGAGAACATATTGTGAACTTGGAGGTAGAATTATTTGAAGAATAGTGAAATAGCAGCTAAATTTTTAAAAGGATTAGAAACTCCTGAAAATTTTCAAGTCTGTATAGGAAAAGTAATTGAAGCTCCTCCAGAACTTACTATATCCATTTTAGATGGGAGGTTTATTTTATACCCTCATATGTTATATATGAATGATAGATTATTTGATGATTATACTAGAACTTATAAACTAGAAGGAACTTTAGATGAAATAACCATTAATGCTACTTCATCAAATAAGCCATGTGGATTAGGAGCAACAAATCCACATGGAACTATTGAAGGAAATGGGGAGTACAAAGCAAATGGAACTTTTATTAATACAGATACATTAAAAAAAGGAGATTTAGTAAAAGTTACTCCTACTGAAAAAGGACAAAAATGGATAGTTGATTTTAAAATAAGAAAGATTAAATAAGGGGGAGATATATGAGCATCTTTCCAAAAAGTTTTAATACTATTAGTTCTGTTGCAGTTACTAATAGTAAAACTTTAATTAATAAATATAAAGATTTATTATTTGATATCACTACTAAAAAAGTTATAGTAAAAGATGGAAAAACAGAATTTACAGATAAAAAAAAGCAAGTACAACAATGGATATTTCTTTTACTTCATACAGAAATGGAGAAATATAAAGTATATCAAGATACTGAGTTTGGAATAAGATTTCTCTATGAAATGAGAGGTAATGAATTTTATAGTTCTGGATTTACTATTGCTCAAATAAAAGATGAGCTAGAAGAAAAATTATTACTTAACAAAAATATTCAAAGTGTTGAATCTATCAATATTACTAAAAATTTTAATTCTCTAGTATTTGATATTGTTGTAATTGTTAATGATGAATTAATTAAAAGCGAGGTGGAATTAAATGTCTAGTTACTATACAGCCAAAAGTGCTGATGAAATACTAGAAGAAATGTTAAATAATATTCCAGATGACTATATTAAATCAGTTGGAACATTTACACATGATTTAATTAAAACATATGCTTTAGAAGGAGCTGAATTAGAAAAAAAATTATCAGATATTTGGGATTTTTTTGATATACATAGGCTAACTGGAGAAGAGTTGGATAAAAGAGTATTTCAACTTCAGGGATTAACTAGAAAACCAGCTACATATTCAATAGGAGAATTAACAGTTAATGGAACAGGAACTATAACAAAAGGAGATATATTTGAAACAATCAATGGAGTTCAATTTAAATCATTAGAAACTAAAAGTATAGTAAATACTGGGATTATAAAAATTCAAGCTGTTATTCCTGGAGATATTAGCAATGTTGGAGCTAAAACTATTACTCAAATGCCTGTTACTATTCAAGGTATAAAAAGTTGTAATAATGAAAAAGTTACCTATGATGGTTTTAATGCTGAAACTGATGAATCATTATTAAGTAGATATGACATAAAAGTTCAGATGCCAGCAACCTCTGGAAATGTATATCACTATATGCAATGGGCTAGAGAAGTAGCTGGAGTTGGAGATAGTAAAATCTTTCCTATGGAATGGGAAAAACACTGTAAAAACAGTTATTATAAATGATTTAAAGCAAGCAGCATCTAGTGAATTAGTCAAAAAAGTACAAGAATATATTGACCCAAAAGGAGAAGATGAATCTACTTGGGGATGTGGGTATGGAGAAGCACCTATAGGAGCTTACTGTACTGTGATATCAGCTAGTGCTAAAACTATTAATATTGAGGTTACTTTAACTAAAGAAGAGGGGGTAAATAGTGAAGTATTAAGTGAAAGAATAAAACAGAGCTTAACATCATTTTTACAATCAATAGCATTTAAGAAAAATTATGTATCTTATTCACTTATTTCTAATTCTATATTAGAAACACCTGGAGTAATAGAATGGAGTTCTTTAACAGCAAATAATGGAACTAGCAATATCCAAATAGGAGATGAAGAAGTAGCTATATTAGGAGAGGTAACTATCCATGAAAACTAAAGATATTTTAATTAATAATTTACATAAAATAATTAGAAAAGATGAGTTTATTGATGCTATTTTAAATCCAGCTGGATTACATTTAGATGAAGTAAAAGATAAGATGACTTTACTTGAAAAAGAGTTCTTATTCTCTACTATGTCATTAGAAAGGATTCAAGAACTTGAAAAAGAATTAAATTACAAAACTAAATCTACCACTATTGAAGGAAAAAGAATTGAAATAGAAGCAAGATGGAAAACAACAGGTAAATGTGATTTAGAGTTACTCCAAACTATTGCTAATAGCTGGAGAAATGGAGAAATTTCTGTTAAGTTTATTGATGGGACTATTGAAATAGTTTTTATTTCTATAGTTGGAATACCAGATAATATCGAAGTCTTAAAGGCTGCTTTAGGAGAAGCAAAACCAGCTCATTTAGGAATAAATTTTCAATACAGATACAGATTATGGAGAGATTTACCTCCTAAAACATGGGAATATTATAGTCAATTTACTTGGGAAGAAGTTATGAAAAAGGAGGGAATTTAATGCCAGATTTAACACCTAATCTTAATTTAAAAAAGCCAAATTGGGATACCGAGGCAGCAGATATAAGAGTATTTAATGATAACATGGATATTATTGATGAGAAAATAACAGATGGAAATAAGACTATTCAAAACTTAGAAGAGAAAAAACAAAATAAAGAAGATAGCACTTTAAAAACAATTGCTAAAACTATTGTAGGAGCTATTAATGAACTTTTTGCCACTAAACTTGATAAAGGTGGTTATACTGGAAATGCTAAAAATCTAAATGATGAAATTTCTAAAAAAGCTTCCAAAACAGTATTAGGAAGAATGATAGTAGGAGATAATTTAACTGTAGATGATAATGGTAGAGTTAGTGCTACCAAAACAGAAATAGTCAACGACCTCACAACAGGGGGAGCTGATAAGGCTCTATCTGGGGATATGGGGAAGGAATTGAATGAGAATAAACTTAATAAAACTGGTGGAGATGTAAGTGGTTTATTATCAATAAAATCCGAACCATATTCTGAAATACAGTTTAAAAGTAGTGCTTCAAATAATCAAGGTGCTGTTGGTGCATTTGTTGGAGCTGACAATACTACAAGTTATGTGTATTTAAGAAACAACCAACAAGCTAAAACCTCAAAATTAAGCCTATATCAAAATGGGTATGCTACTCTTACAGCATCAAACTTAACTACTCCTCAAAAAGAAGTTATTGGAGCTATTAATGATATTTATGCTGGTACACAGATATACAGAAGACAACTGACTGGGGTTGTAGATTTTAATACTATAACAGAACCAGGTATTTATGAGTGTAGAAATCTTGATAAAACATCATTTAAAAATGCCAATGATAAAACTCCAATAGTTGGATTTATACATTCTTGGGGTTGTTTTGAAGTTATACCATTTGGTAGCGGAAATATTCTACAAAGATTTACCCCTGTTTCAACAACTCAATGCCAAACAACTATCACAAGAGTAAAGTATTATGACCAACCTTGGGGTATATGGCTAGCAACAATACACCAAAACAGTAAGGAGTTTAATTCTTTTATAGGTATTGCTGGTGCGGTGCAATTTAGCTTTATACAAGATGAGGGTGTGAAAAATGCTAACAGTTTATATTATGATAATGCCACTTTTGCATTGTATAGATGTAAGAACAGAACCGAAGATGTTTCAGTTACAGATAATTTTGAAAAGGTATCAATCTTGGATAATTTGAATAAAATTAAAAATTTGATAACAACTAGCGATATTACTAGCACACAAAGAGTATCAACTGATAATGGTTTGGAGTGGTATTTCGGTGTTACAAACTCAAATAAAGTTATATCTGCTGTTCTTCCAGATATAAAAGGTTGTCAATTAGAGAGTTATGCAATAGACAAAGAGACTAATAGGATATATGTAACGTCAACTTCTTCACCACACGCTCCAGAATCTATTACCATAAAAGTAATTTATCTAAATATATAGGAGTAAAATTATGTTTTTTCAATATAGAGATTTAAAATTAATACAAACATCTGGTAGACCAGATGAAGATAATGAGGCAATATTGAGAGGAGATTTTTTAGATAAATCTCCTACATATGAATATCCAGATAATTATGCCCCGTCAATAGATGGAGAAT
>ERZ772877.1457-NODE-1457-length-10866-cov-3.10471_pt1 | contig 10866 bp, 9 predicted proteins | sample MGYA00580583_ERZ772877 | MGnify/ENA primary metagenome ERZ772877 (study PRJEB29015, sample SAMEA2737661) | human gut metagenome | biome: human gut; feature: human-associated habitat; material: faeces | place: China | collected 2012 ... | reverse complement strand
CCATTACCTAATGATTTAGACATTTTTCTTCCTTGTTCATCACGAATTAAACCATGAATCAAAACATGTTCAAATGGTCTTTGACCTGTAAATTCTAATGATTGGAAAATCATACGACTTACCCAGAAGAAAATAATATCATATCCTGTAACTAAAGTATTTGTTGGGAAGTATCTTTTAAATAAAGGATCTTCTGTATTAGGCCAACCTAATGTTGAAAATGGCCATAATGCACTAGAGAACCAAGTATCTAAGACATCTTCATCTTGTGTCCAGTTTTCGATATCTTCTGGTGCAGTTTTTCCAACATAAACTTCACCTGTTTCTTTATGATACCATGCTGGTACTTGATGTCCCCACCATAATTGACGTGAAATACACCAATCTTCGATATTTTCCATCCATTGTGTAAATGTTTTTTCAAATCTTTCTGGTACAAAGTTTACTTTAGAATCTTTCTTTTGATTAGCTAAAGCAGCTTCAGCCAATGGTTTCATCTTAACGAACCATTGTTTTGATAAATAAGGTTCAACAATAGCTCCTGATCTTTCTGAGTGACCTACTTGATGTAAATGTTTTTCAATATGATCAACAATACCCGCTACTTCAAAATCAGCGACTAATTGTTTACGACATTCAAAACGATCCATACCTTGATATTTATGACAAAGTTCATTCATTGTTCCATCATCATTCATACAAATAGGCATGTCTAAGTTGTATTTTTTAGCTAAGGCAAAGTCATTTGGATCATGCGCAGGTGTACATTTCATAACAGCTGTCCCAAAATCAATATCGATATAACTATCAGCCATAATTGGTAATTTTTCACCATTAGCTGGGTTGATTGCATATTTACCAACTAAATCTTTATATCTTTCATCATCAGGGTGAACAAAGATAGCTTGATCGGCAAACATTGTTTCAGGACGTGTTGTCGCAATGACTAATTCTTGATCACTATCTACAATTTTATATTTGAAATAATACATTGCCCCTTCAATTTCTTTATGAATAACTTCGATATTACTTAAAGCTGTTCTTTGTACAGGATCCCAGTTAATAATTCTTTTGCCTTGATAAATATATCCTTTTTCATATAAACGAACGAAAACTTCTTTAACCGCTTGAGATAATCCTTCATCTAAAGTAAATCTTTCTTTCGAATAATCTAAAGATAAACCTAATTTTTCCCATTGAGCACGAATAATAGAAGCATATTCTTCTTTCCAAGACCAAGCTTTTTCTAAGAAACCTTCTCTTCCTAAATCATAGCGAGAAATTCCTTCTTCTCTCATTCTTGCTTCTACTTTAGCTTGTGTAGCAATTCCGGCATGGTCCATACCAGGAAGCCATAAAGCATCATAACCTTGCATTCTTTTATAACGAATAATCATATCTTGTAAAGTTGTATCCCAAGCATGTCCTAAATGAAGTTTACCTGTAACGTTTGGTGGTGGAATAACGATGGCATAAGGCTTTTTAGAAACATCTCCTGCTTTAAAATATTCTTTTTCTAACCAATGTTGATATTTACCTTTTTCAACACTTTTATGATCATATTTACTCGCTAATTCTTTTTTCATTTTCATCATCCTTTTCAATAAAGCTTTCTTTATGTTCTTTAATATATTCTCCTAATTTATCACCAATTCCTGAAGAACGTAATAAAGAAACAAATTCATTTGTAAAATCAGAGAAATTGTATGTAGCGTATTCACTTGTTTCATCAATTTCATCTTCTTGATCATTTTCAATTAAAATAGCTAATTTTTCAGCTTCTTCTAATAAATGAGCAATATCATAACATTTCATTGTTTCAAATGCTTCTTTATAATAAGGTCGATAATTACAATAAGGTTCTGTTATAAAAAACGAATGGATTGAACCTCTTCCCCCTTCTAAAGAACATTCTAATTGGTACATTGTATAAATTAATAATTCCTCATGTGTTAAATAAGGAATAATATTTCCATCATAGTTATCATCTTCATATAGACGATCTTCTTTCGCATTAATATGAAAAATAACAGCTCTTGTTAGATCAATTGGTTCAATCTTATCAAAAACATCACTTGTAAGATGAGAAAACATATCTTTTTCTTGAGCTAATTTTTCTTCATATTGCTTTCTTTTTTCTTTTACTTGTTTAAATTTTTTACCATAAAAACTAAACAAGAACACACACATGATGGCAAAAATAATCCATACATACCAATACTCTGTAAAATAATTCATCTTTTTCCTCCTTAAAATAAAAAAGCCATCCCTCTAAGGACGACTTATATCGCGATACCACCTTAGTTCTAAGTATAAAACTTAGCACCTTAAAACTTTAACGCAGTTCTACGTGTTAAACTACTTTATTTCATCTAACATGCTCCTTGGCTACCTTCACTCTTTTCATTTATCCCTTTCCAGCAAACGGGACTCTCTATCAAACAAAGAAGAACTACTCCTCCAAATCATTGCAGTTCTATTCTATCAAATAGACTATTTCTCGTCAATCATTAACTTTTTGAATATTTCTTGTAAGCCATCTAAATAACAAATTAATTTTGACATTTGATAAATATTAACTTCTTCTTGTAAATTTAATTGAACTTGCGGAACAATTGATAAAATACATTGTATTAAGATTTTTTCTTCTTTTAAAAGCTTTACTTCTTTTAAATAATATTCTAATAACGGTAAACTCTCATAGAGTTCATCATGATTTTGAAAAATATCTATCAAATCATAAATACAATAATTAATTTTCATTTGATCAATTGAAATAAGTGTTTCATCACTAACAAAAATATGTTCCTTATTAAAATGATTATACGTTAAAGAAAGTCTAATTTCATTTTTACCTTTCATTATTTCTTGATATTGACTTAAATAATAATATGCTTGATTTAAATAATGAACGATACGATAATAATTTAAAACAAGCATCCAACCTGCTGGAGATTTAAATTTTCTAAATTCAAATTCTCTCATTAATTCTTCATAATCATTTTTTCTTTGTTGAATCAAAGAAAAAAGATCATCATACTGCTTTTTAAAAAAAGCATCTTCTTCATGTTGCATAAAAAAAGAATGATTGTGTAAATACGCTAGGATTTGATAATATGTTTTTATTTTCATTTCTTTTTTTATATGATTATCTTCTTGTAAATAAGGCATAAGATAGATATATTGATCTTGAAAAGGTGTAAAATAGTGTTGTTCATTATTTAATATCAAATGAATAAAATGATGGAGATGTAAGGTATTAAGATGTTGATAAGCAACTTCTAGTTTCTTTTCATCAACAATCTTAACACAATAAAAATGATTAGCTGTTTTCACTTTATAGACACGCGGACTGATTTGAATCAGTCCAATTACGTCTAAATCATACTTTGTTTGAATGATCTTTTGGAGCATAAGGAATAATAAGGATTTGTCCTGCATCTAAATTTAGATCTTGATTATAGTCTCTAATCATTTTTTCATCTACCTGATATTGTCTAGCTATTGAAGCATACGTATCATTTGGTAAAACGACATATAAATAATAAACACCTAGATCCTCGTCATCATCAACCTTTTCTTCTTTTTCTTTCGTTTCATAAATTTTTTCTTGTAACTTTTCAACATCATGAATTTCTTCGGGTGCCTCAGCAACGACTTGTTCATTTATCGTTTGAGTCTCAACATCCCTTGATAATTTTTCAATTTCATCAATAGGATCTTCATCAAGTTGAATATAACGATTTTCACCTTCTTCAACCCCATACACTCCAACTTCAATTTTAATTTTCAAATTACCATCAATAATATCATAATGAAAATCTTCAACCTTTAAATGAAAATCTTGACGATCTATAATCTTTTGATCATCCGCATAAACATCTAATTCCACATTTTCTAAAAAATGTCTTTTTTCTTGACTAATATATTCTCCTTTAATAGCAAGACTCCCCACCGCTCTAACACCATGATCTTCAATCTTATAGTCGATAGATTCATCAACCGTTAAAGAAACTAATTCCTTTAATTGATGTAGTAAATCAATTTCCTTTTCGTAAAATATTTTTTGCATAGTCATCCTCCTAACAAAGTCTATGCAACAAATCATCAAATATGAAAAAAAGTAGGTTTCCCTACTCAAAATCTAAATCACACAATTCATAAATTGCATTCCAAGCTTCTTGAATTCCTTTTTTCTTTAAACTTGAAAAACGAATAAATGTATCACTTGGATCAAAATGTAATGTATCTTTAATTAATTTTTCATTTTTCTTTAAATCATTACGTTTAAGTTTATCTTCTTTAGTCGCAACGACAATGACAGGTACACCATGATGTTTAACAAACTCATACATCATCACATCATCTTTTGTTGGTTTATGACGATAATCTACAAGTAAAATAAAACCTCTTAAAGTTTGTCTTTCACTAATATATTCATCCATCGTTTTACCAAATTGTTTTGTGACATTATTAGCAACTTTAGCATATCCATATCCAGGAACATCTACAAAATAAAGTGCATCATTGACATTAAAGAAATTCAAAGTTCTTGTTTTACCTGGCGTACTTGATACTTTTGCAAGACCATTTCTAGATAACATTGCATTAATAAAACTACTTTTTCCAACATTTGATCGTCCAGCTAAACACATTTCTGGAAAACTTTCTTTTGGCCATTGGCTTTTCCATGCGGCTGATAATATATATTCTGCTTTTTTAATTTTTACCATTTTTCATCACCTTTTGTATTGTACAAAAAAAATAACGAAAATTCAAGATTTCCGTTATTTAACAATTGCATGTTCTAAAACTGTATCGATATGATCAGCTAAAACAATTTCTAAATCATTTCTTACTGATTCTGGGATATCTTCGATATCCTTTTCATTTTCTTTAGGAATGATGATTTTTCTAATTCCAGAACGATGTGCTGAAATAGATTTTTCTTTCAATCCACCAATTGGTAAGACATTACCACGTAAAGTGATTTCTCCTGTCATGGCAACATCATCTCTTACAGGTTTATTTGTAAAAGCTGAATAGATTGCAGTTGTAAGAGTTACCCCTGCAGATGGACCATCTTTTTTGATAGCTCCTTCAGGAACGTGAATATGAATATCTTGTTTATCAAAGGCTTTATCATCTAAACCATATTTTTCTTTATTAGCTTTTAGGTAATCTAAAGCAATTGATGCTGATTCTTTCATAACATCACCTAATTGACCAGTAATAATAAATTTACCAGTACCATCAAAATGATTAACTTCGATTGGTAAAATATCTCCACCAAATTGAGTATAAGCCATACCTGTAACAACCCCTACTTGAGGACGAGGAAGTTTCTTAGTATGATCAAATGGTGCTTTTCCTAAGAATTCAACAAGTTTATCTTGATCAATTGTAACTGATTCAACTTTTTCTTTTAGGATAGCTAAAACAGTTTTACGACATAATTTAGCAATATATCTTTCAAGTTCACGAACACCTGCTTCACGTGTATAATGTTGAATGATTTCCATGATGATATCATCAGAAATAATCATTTGTTCAGGTTTTAATGAATGCGCATCTAATTGTTTTTTAATTAAATGTTCTTTAACAATCATTAATTTTTCTTGTTCTGTATAACTTGAAACTTCAATAATTTCAAGACGATCTCTAAGTGGTCCAGGAATTCCTCCTAAATCATTAGCAGTCGCAATGAATAAAACTTTAGATAAATCATATGGTTCTTCGATATAGTTATCAGAGAATTGAGAATTTTGTTCAGGGTCTAAAACTTCAAGCATTGCACTTGTAGGATCTCCTTTATAATCACTTGCCATCTTATCAATTTCATCTAATAAGAAGACAGGATTTACAACACCAGCTTTTTTCATTCCTTGAATGATACGTCCAGGCATTGATCCTAAATAAGTACGACGATGTCCACGAACTTCTGCTTCGTCTCTTACTCCACCTAAAGAAGCTTTAACAAATTTACGATCTAAAGCACGTGCAATACTTTTAGCAATACTTGTTTTCCCCACACCTGGTGGACCTGCTAAACAGATAATTGGTGCTTTTAAAGATTGTGTCATTTGTTTAACTGCTAAGTGTTCAACAATTCTTTCTTTTACTTTTTCTAATCCAAAATGATCTTCTTCTAAAATTGCTTCAATTTTAGAAATATCTTCTTCATCTTTAGTTTCTTGATACCAAGGTGTTTTCATCACCCAATCAATATAAGTTCTAACAACGTTCGCTTCTGAAGATGCTGGTGGCATAGCTTCAAAACGACGTAATTCTTCTTCAATTTTATCCTTGATATATTGAGGATATGGATTTTCAGCTAATTCTTTACGAATTTGATCAGCATCGTCTCCTTTATCAACAGTATCACCAAGTTCATCTTTAATAGCTCTTAATTTTTCTCTTAGATAGTATTCTTTTTGATTTTCATCAATACTTTCTTTGACTTTTCTATTGATTGTATCTTCTAATTGACTAATCATTTTTTCAGATTCAATAGAACTTGCTACTAAGAATAATCTTTCATTAATTCTTTGTTCTTCAAGAATTTTTTGTTTTCTATCTAAATCAATTGGTAAATATTGACCAATTGTATCAGCAAGTAAACTAGCTGATGTTCCATTTGAAAGCAATGTTAAGCTTTCAGCTGGAATATGAGGCATATGACGTCTTGCTTGTTCAAAATAAGCTGTTGTTTTTCTTACTAAAGCAACTTCTTCATTTGTGTCTCCATAAATATCTTCTAAAACTTCAGCTGTTGAAAAAATTGAACCATCTTCAATTTTAAAATCTCGAAGGGCAACTCTTTTTTCTCCAGTAACAGTTAATTTGATTGTCCCTGCACTATCGCGACGGATTTTCTTTTCAATTTTACATAAAGTTCCAACATGATAAACATCATCATATTTTGGATCATCAACAATAGGATTGATTTGTGATACAAATAGGATATTGTTATCAAAGTCACGACTTGAAAGTTCAAGTGCTTTTAAACTAAGGGGGCGACCAACATCTAATGATAAACGGTTACCCGGAAAGACAATCATTCCTCTTGTGCACACAACAGGAAGGGTTAATAATGTACTTTCACTCATAATAATCCTCCTTTTTTAAAAAGACGCTTACGCGTCTTTTAAACTATTTCTTTAAGTTTTCTTTAACAACGTCTAACGCTTTTCTATTTAAAATATCAGCATCGATTTGGTACATATTTTGAGCGAAGATTTGTTTGATTTCTTCTAAGTCTCTATTATATGTATTTGCGATTGTTTCTAATTCGCTATTACGTTCTTCATCAGTTACTTCAATATTTTCAGCTTCAACGATAGCAGCTAAGATTAAGTTTAATTTAACTCTGTCTTTTGCTTGATCAGTTAAATCAGCTTTGATAGCATCTTTGTTTTTACCAGTGAATTGTTCATATAATTCAAATGATAAACCTTGTTGTTGTAAGTTCATTTCAACTTCTCTTAACATTGTATCTAATTCAGAATTTAATAAAGCTTCACTATCTTCTACTTTACAACATTCAATTAAAGCTTGAGTTAAATCAGAGAAGAATTTGTTTTCTACTTCATTTTCTTTTTGTGATTTTAATTGAGCTTTAATATGATCTTTTAATTGATCTAAAGTTTCAACACCTTCGATGTTAACATCTTTAGCTAATTCATCATCAGCTTCAGGTAAAACTTTTTCTTTAATTTCATGAACAGTTACTTTGAATGTAGCTTCTTTACCAGCTAATTCAGTAGCTTGATAATCTTCTGGGAATGTTACAACAACATCTTTTTCATTTTCACAAGTCATACCGATCATTTGATCTTCAAAACCTGGAATGAATTGTCCAGAACCGATTTCTAATGAATGATTTTCAGCTTTTCCACCTTCGAATGCTTCACCATCGATGAATCCTTCAAAGTCCATAACTACTGTATCACCTTTAGCAACCTCACCGTTTTCTTTAGTTGTTAATTCAGCGAATTGATGACGATAGTTTTCAACTTGTGCTTCGATATCTTTTTTAGCAACAGTTACTCTACCTTTTTTAACTTCTAATCCTTTGTATTCACCTAATTCAACTTCAGGTTTAACAGGACATAAGATTGTAATTTTTAAGTTATCATTATCAACACTATCAATATTTAATGTTGGTTGAGCAATTGGAGCAACTTCAGCTTTTTTCATGATATCAGCATATCTTTTTTGTAAGATTTGATCAGTAGCTTCATCATAGATAGCTTGTTTTCCAAGTCTAGCTTTAATCATAGCAACTGGAGCTTTACCAGGTCTGAAACCATCTAATTTAACTCTTGTAGCTAATCTTTTTAAAGCAGCGTCTTGAGCTTCTGCCCATTCTTTTTTATCAAATGTTACTTTAATTTGAGTAACAGCATTTTCTAATTTTTTTGTAGTTGTTCTCATTATATATTTCTCCTTATTCCGTATCAAAAGACATTATATACTAACCTTTTTTTAAATTCAACTATATTAATAAATTTTAATATTCGATTGATTGTATTGTTTCCAATACATCTTTTACATCCTCTTGATTGCAATTATATAAATATTCAATATCTTCTAATTCAATATCTATATATTGTAGAGATGCTAAATGATAATGAATAGCTCCTGCAATACTACGATAATCTTGTTCATCAATATATTTTGGATAGATTGAATAAAGATAAAAATTTAAAAATTGTTCACACATCGTAAGTAAAGATGGATTATCATCTTCTAAAGCATCCATCTACAATTTATAAATTTCAACACCAGATTCTTGATTCAAGACCATTGGGGCATAACTTGGGTTAATATCGTAGTGCACACCTTTTTTGACAACTTCCAAATCTTCATCAATTTCTTGATCAATCATTAATTCTATTAATAAACTTTTGGCAAAATCAGGTTGATCATTATCTCTAATAAATTGACGAATAGGAACAATCATACGACGAATATTCATGCCTTCCATTTGTTCAATAGCCATATAAAGTAAATCTTCATTTGTATCTTTTTTAGTTAAAATATTTTCAATATCTTCTTCATTAAAGACTTTTTGAGTCACCCCATCAAAAGATGCTTCTTGTTTCGCTAATAACAGTTCATCATAAGCTGCATTAAAAACTGTTTCATATTGATAAGGAATATAAGGCATTGATAATTCCTCTACAATAATATTAATAGCTTCTTCAAATTCTTCTAAATCTTTTAAAATCGATACATAAATAGCAACAACATCATAATAAGTTTCTCCAGCAAGAACTTTTGCTTTCATACCTTCTCTTTTAGCTTGTTGTAACTCTTTCAATCCATATAAACAAACAAGTCTTTGATAACGTACTTGTTCATTATCCATATCATTTAAATATTGCAACGCTTCTTTATATTGACCTGTTTCAATTAAATCTTCTATCATTTTTCTTCTTCATCCTCATCATCATCTAATTGTAAATCATAAGTGATTTCGGGTTGTGTTTGTTCTTCTTCATGTAATTTTTGAATCATTTCACTATAACCCTCTAGTTTCCCAGTCTTCACAAAATCATCATCAGTAAGTGGCACAACTATCCCTCCTTCATTTTCGCTATTATAATATAAAATAAATATTTAAAAAAGGCAAATTTTAAGACTATTTTATCACTCTTTTCATATTTTAAATAGTGAGGTGATTTCATGTATAAAAAATATTTAAGAAATATTTCAATGATTTTTTTATGTGCTTTTGCAACCTTTGTTTATTTTAAAAATGATGATGTTAAAACAGTGAAAAAGAAAGCCAATATGCAAACAGTTATTTTTAAAGATCAAGATGAAACACTTATTCCTGTTTCTGTAGATATTGGTGTTAAGGATAATAAGGAAAATAATATTCGAGGGATTATTGAAACAATGAAATCAAAGGATTTTACTCAATTAGGACTTTATCCTATTTTTAATAAGAAATTAGAACTTAATGCTTTAATTATGGAAAGTAATCAACTTACATTTGATTTTACAAATAATTTTAAAGTATCAAATAATCAACAAGCTTTAGATATTTGTGAAGCCCTTAGTTAAAGATGGTATTTCTAAAATCAATATGAAAATAGATGGTAAAGCTGTTTCTTCATTTGAAAATACAACAATACCATTAAGTTGTATCACTCCTAATTTAGGTATTAATAACTTTGAAACATCCACTTTTGATCTTTATCAAACCTCTTCCGTCCTTGTTTATAACGAAAAAGAAATTGCTGGAAAAACATATTATATTCCTACAACAACACGTATTCAAAACACAAATCAAACAATTGATCAAAAAGTATCTTTATTATTAGATCATTTTGAAAATAATACTAAAGTAGAAACAACTAAAAAATCACAATTAAACGATGGCTTACTTTCTATCTATTTATCATCACGTATTCTAGATAATAGTGAAAATATTTCCCCTACTCTTTATAGTCGTCTTGAAAAATCATTTTTATCACTTCCTGATGTTAGTTCAGTCCATATCTATATTAATAATGAACTTATTCAAGAAGATCAAAATGTAAGTACATCAATCGATAATATTGTACAAATCTAGTAAAGTTTTGTTATAATATTTTTGGTGATGAAAATGAAAAAAATAGTAGTAATGTCAGATAGTCATGGTTATCATCAAATGATTAATCGTGTAAAAGAACTAGAACCCGATGGAGATTATTATGTTCACTGTGGTGATAGTGAAGCTGAAACATATATGATGCAAGATTGGTTATGTGTTAAAGGAAATAATGATTGGTATAGTGATTTTCCAAATCAAATCAAATTTAAAGTTGAAGATTTAAACTTTTTAGTTGCTCATGGGCATCGTTTTGGGTATAT
>ERZ772877.1456-NODE-1456-length-10869-cov-2.86185_pt1 | contig 10869 bp, 8 predicted proteins | sample MGYA00580583_ERZ772877 | MGnify/ENA primary metagenome ERZ772877 (study PRJEB29015, sample SAMEA2737661) | human gut metagenome | biome: human gut; feature: human-associated habitat; material: faeces | place: China | collected 2012 ... | reverse complement strand
ATTCTTGTACCGTTACACCCCAGTCGTAAGCCTGTTTTTCCCCTTTTCACCCTACTTGATATGAATTACGATGAACTAATTTAGCTAGAATGAATGGGCGTTTTTCAGCATCTACGTATATGCTAAGCAATTACTGTTTTTTTCTTGCGTATTTGGAGGCAAGCCGTAGGTTGGGCGGAAAAAGGGATTCTCCGGGAGTTAAGGATACAAAGTGTCAGATTGATTTCAGTTAAATAGAGAGAGACGCAGCATGCTGCGTCTCTACAACTAGATATATCAATTTATTTTTCACTCCTCACACAACGAACAAACATGCCGTTATTCGTATTTAATGTTCCGACATTAATAGGAACATTGGTATTCAGAGAATACCAAAAATCTATAAAAAGCATATTCGTATCAGCATTAGAGTCACCAGATCCAGACCAATAAAAAGCCCCATATCGATGGGCTGTATTATAGAGAAGTCGACCTCCACCCAAATATCCAATACCAATCTCATCAATCCCTGTATCCTCTGCAGCACTCCCATGCTCAGTCATAACAGCCTTTCCATAAGAGAAGAACAAATTGACAGGTTCTCCAGTAGAACGAACCATTAATGTTCCTTTAGCCGGATTGCAATCTATAGTTTCATCTATAACCGCATTGCCTTCTGAATCCCACTGCCAACCAAAAGGAGTTTTCTCAACCGGACAACTATCATCATACACATATCCTCCATATGTAAATAATGTATTTTCCTCCGTAGCACTCTTAATAGCACTGTAATGGCTAGCCACAGGAACTTTATAACCACTCGGACATGGACCTTGTTCATACTCCCATTTGTATTTTTCTCTGCGCATGTCATCCAATGTTTTTTCTTTCCAATTCAAATGCTTATTACCATAAGTCACATCCCATGGTGTATAATAGGAATCTGAAGCCCCTCCTTGATAAAAATATCCAGATTGGGTCGGAGCGTTGGTGATAGAGCCTTTTGTCGTACAATTGAATAAAGACCAAGTTGCCCCACCATCCAACAATTGCGTATCCGCATAACCTTGACGCAAATAAATCATATGCTCGCAACGGTTATTATGATAGGTTACCTTGATAGCGCCATAACGATTGGTGGAAGAACTTCCTGTGCTCGAATTCGGTTTATAATTAAAAACAATATCACCTCCAGTACCTGTAACAGACTTCAATTTTCCGACGACAGACTGTCCGTCATCTGTAGATAGCGTGAACCAATCCCCGGCGGCAATAGTAGCTGTCCAAGGGCCGATAGAATTCAATATCTCATACTTTCTCTTCCCCTTATTAAATTCTCGCACCTTAACTTTGACAAGCTCCGTGTTGTCCCATTTCTTATAGAAAGCTATCGGATCGACCAAACGGATAACTTGATTGACAGTTACAGTTTTAGAGATTGATTTTCCGTCCTTCCCTGTAGCCGTAATCGTCACGGTATTAGTTATGTGATCCTTACTACTAATATTCGTTTTCTTCGTGATAACTCGAATCGTATTCGTATTTTTATCATACGCACCAATCTGGAAATCCTCACGATTTGAACCTTCCACACTCCATGTACAATTATCAAACCAACCATGGTCTGTCGGCAACTTCACTTGGATATCACTTATAGAGCCTATCCGATACCCGATATAAATATCATCCACCGTAAAATCCCAGTTAAAATCTTTCGTCACACGCCAAGAAGCCTCGTCAACCCCGCCCTTACCGGTAAGATTAAGCGTCACGTTATAGTGGGCGTTTCGCTCTACCGCAAAATTGGTAAAAGCGTCATCTCCTAAGAAAAAGCGATAAACAATCTTCCCACTAGCACCCATTTCTGAATACTCCGCTTCCACACGAATATAAGAACAAGTCTTATCCGCTTCCACAGTGGCAACATCCTTTATTGGGGTGTTACCTAAACTGGCCGGGGTTTTATATGCCTCTACATACTTTCCGTCTTTCAGTAAGCAGACACCATCCGGTTGCTTATTCTCATACATAAAGAAAACACTGTTATCTTTCATTGAACTAACATTCTCTACCGGATTGGAAAATTCGATCATATCAGCCTCCGTTATATAATCTGAAGGTGACGGATTTGCCGGGATTAAGTTGTTCATAAACAATTTACCAGTAGCCGGTACTTGATGCAAAGATACTTTTAGGGGCTTGATCGTACGATCTTTCAATCCAGAAGTATTCACAGATACGGATATCATAGCGTAAATACGCTTTAACGAAAGGATGGCAAAACCTTTTCCTCCGCTAACTGATACATCATCAGCGGATGCGCTCATTACCATCTTTGGCAAATTATCTAACGTTCCATACGATAGATTATCTATCTTATCGAACGGCTCCGCACTCAAATCAGATTCTGCGTTCGCAATTACTCGTACACGATAAGAACCATTCTGTAAAGCTATATCGTAATTAACCGCCTTATTCTCTTCGTTATTATTTACGGTAAGGCCATTCAAGGCTGCACCGGTCAAATACAATCCTTTAACTAAGCGATTATTATCCTTATTATACACAAGGATATTCAAATCGCTAATAGCATTAGCATCAGTAGCTGAGGCTTTCGTGAGCGGAGAGATCACGTCGCTAGCGGAAACGCTCAAGGACAGTCGTAATCCATCAACATTCTGCTCTCCTCCATTCACTTCCGTCTCTTCCATGCAGGAACCTAGTCCTAGCATTAACAGGCCCAAGAACAAGGCATATATATTTTTTATCGCTTTCATAATATTCTATTTACTGTTTAATTAAAGTTTGCGCTAACATCTTTCCCAACCCAAGGAGCTACCCATATATTAAACTCACCTGTTGATTGTTTCAACATTCCTGTCACATGATAATAGTTACCGTGGATCAAACCGTCCGTGCATTCATCCGCTTTATATTCAGGGTTGATTGGGATGGAGTATTGATAGTCCGTACTCTCTCCGGTAGAAGTTATATCTATTTTAGATACGGTTCCACCCATTTCCAATTCTTCCGTATTGATAATAAACTTAGTGTTTGAACCTTCTCCCCAGCCCCCATCTTCATCCCATGTGGGATGAAAACCTGTAGACTTCAACTTATAAGTTGCTATTTCCTTTTTATCACCCTTAACGTATTCCCCAACTATCTTCACAGACAAGGCTTTTGTTAGATCACTGACCTTGTCTCTTTCATACGTGTAAAAAGATAAATTGACCTTAGTATCTGCCATTCCTCCTAGGATAGATCCCTCTCTCAAACCAATCGCATCATTCAATTGATTTGTGGGGATAATCAGTTTCGATTGTGTATTCACATTCAATACTTGAACACTTATCAAATTAAACAACCATGTTGGAGTTGTAGTAGTTATCGCCATTGTAATAGGGTTTCCCGAAGAAAAACTTTCTATATGCGCATATTTATTACTAGTATTAGGTTGATTAGCACAGTCTTTATCCGCAGAGTTATTCCATGCCCGCGCTAACGCCTTAGCACCAGCTGGAACTTTTTCTCCCGATCCTGTTGCCTTCAATGCACCAGACTGATCCACATATACAATAACAGGTTTATTTTTGTTAGATGCGCTACTCATTCTTTTAGATAACTTATTGATAATGTCATCCATAGAATAACCATCCAACGTCCACTTACTCGTAGTCGTAGAGCCTTCCATCTTCGGCAACTCCACATCCAAGTCCAACTCTACTTTCGCCGCCAATTGCTTCAAATGGACATCCTTGCCGCCAGAAATCACACCGCTAGTAGCGGTAAATTTCATATCCTGCTCGCCTGCCTTTATCAAGGTTTTCGGATCGAATGTATAATAACCCTCTCCACCCAACGTACCAGTATAAGTTACCGTCTCGGCACTTAACCCATTATAATCCATTTCCGCATAAGACGCAACCTTGTCCTCCAATGGATTCACGATAGCTACCACCTTCAGTTCCGTGTTAAGCGGTAAGGTTAAACCGGTCAATTTAAAAGAGCCGGAACTTTGTGTCCCGACAAAACTGCCATCACCTAAGGTTCCAGTCTTAGAAATCAAGTATTTCCACTCGTTATCCACCTTCTTGAAGATGGAGACGAAAATATTGTTTATGTTAAGCTCATCCGCCGTAGCGTACTGATAAGTACCACCGGCATTTATCGCTTTCGTCTCCACGCCCTCAGTAGAGAAAGAGATCGAAACCGTACCTGTTTCCATCGGTCGCTCATCTATCAGCTTCTCTTCCGTACATGCGGTAAAGGCCAAGAGCGCCAAAAATCCTGTCAATACTATATCTTTTAACTGCTTCATGTTATGTTTATTTTACCCTGTTTACTTAACTGGTTCTCCAAAAATATCACCGACACTCAAGGTATTCGGTATCCAATCTTCAATTACAAAATCAATATCCTCGCTGGCATTACCTATTGTCACAGATAACTTATAGAGATTCCCCCCAACAACCTTCACCGCATCTCCCGGCTTTGTCTTGATCGGATAGGTACGATCCATTACCGCACCATCGACCTTATAGGTTATTTTCATGGAAGTCTGACGATCCACATCCGTATTATCATAGCCATAAAAACGGATCTTATCGTAAGTACCGTAAATGTCTTTCTTCGGATCACTCTGGTTCACATCGGTTGGCTTCAGAATATTATCATCTACTCCGGAAAAAGAGCTACCATACTCACCTACCACTTTAGCGCTTAGCTTAATGTTCAGCATCTGTACGGAAACGACCTCTACATTCGGTACTACCGGATACTCACCATCCACCTTTTCTTTACTCGTGTCTACCACCTTGAAGGAAGCCAGTTCAAACGCCGCAACTCTCTGCGATACGGGAATTGTTATTTTGTTACAATTCACGTCATCGTGAGTAGCCAATTGAGTAGTTGTTTTATAAGATCCAATGGGTTGTTCTCCTACTTTTACTAGAAAATTAGGTTCTGCCAACTCTACATCTCGAATACCCGCTATGGTTGTACAAGCCAATAACTTATCGGCAGTCGTCTGTGTCAGGTTCGCCACCGCATAAGCCGTAAGTGCCGGCTTATCACTTGGCACTTTCACGATCATGTGGCGCTTGATATCCGTAGTAAAGGACTCGCTACTCGTCTGCAAATCGCTTGTTGCGTACCAATAAGAAGACAATACATTGTCATCTTTAATAATAGCTACAAAACAATTACTGATAGAAGATTCCGTAGAAGTAACATCATTGGGATTTTCCGTTATTTCACCAGCCTTGGTCATAGAGCTATTGCCGGAAAGAGAGAAGGCAAAAACGGCCTCGGTGTTTGCGATATTCGTCCCAACGCCTCCCATATCCACGTTATTCAAAATATCGTCTTCCATGGAGCAGGACACTCCGATGCAAAGGAAGCATAACAATGCTAGTATATTCTTTATTTTCATAATGGATTGAATTTTTCTCTTGTTTTTACGCTAGCAAAATTAGAGGAATCCATTATTCGGCACGATAGGCGTAACTTTCAACTTTAAGGGGTAAAACTAGCATATTGAATATAGGCATTTGAGGGTGTGGTTAAAGCTATCTTTGGAGATAGGGATACCTATGCAGAGCGCAAATCCATTCATCATAGGACAAAAAAAACGGAGTCCGGAAATTCCGAACCCCGTTCTCGCTATTAATCGTTATGAAAGAGTTTAATCAATTCACGTCTGTCTCAGTTTGCGTGATGACCGTCCAAGGCTCGACCTTAATACTGAAACTGATACAAGCGTTCAACTCGCTTGTGTCGGGATCCTTAGAGCCTTCACCGGTTATCGTAGCGTATATCTTATAGATGGTATTACGTTGTACACCAATAATGCCACTAGTCGCATCTTGCTTAATTGGTATACGGTAGTAGCGATCTTTTTTAACCACATCATTACTTTGTCCATTCGTTTTTCCATTTGGATACCAATTGCCCCGAAGAATTAACATGGTCTGTATATTTCCAGATGGAGAAGCACCTTTATTCAGATCATCTGCAAGCATCGGTTTATCCCCCTTCATTTCAAACACATAAAATTGAGGCATCTCTTTACGTCCATATCCATCACCACTAATCGTTTGGTCATCAAAAGAGAACCAACTGCTACCATTATAATTTATGGAACCATCGCCGTTCAAATTAGAAGAATGACTATGACCCGTCATTTTGATGTCTACCCCTGCATCCATTGTCCAAGCTAAAGAAGCTATATTTTTAGTACCATTCACTAAGAAATAGTCATCTCGCTCATAGCTACAACCATGAGAATAAGCAGTAGCATTATCCAAACTATACGGTTTTGTTGCGTCAGCATAGATAAGGGAAGTATTGCTAGCGTTAGCGATATATACATGTGTCAACTCAAATGACGCGTCTGCATAATTGTTCTTGAAGTCGCAATCAATAGCTTGAAGTTGGACACGGGCTACATGGCGGGTTAATGGGATTTTATCATCATCTGGAATATTTGCCGGATCATAAGAGGAATTTTTTTCAGTCCATCCTTCCGCTTCACTTTTTTTCTCAATCTCCTTATGTGCTGCACCTACTACCGCATTGTTTGTATATGTAATAGAAGGGGTTGTAGATCCTTTCACCCAATTATCATATGTTGTTCCTGCCAGAAGCTTAGAACTACCTCCACCGATCGTAACTATCTGGCTAAACATCGGTACATACGTTTGCGTACCACTGGGCACTGGATGCACTTGCATAAAATCAACAAGACTTTCAAGTTTGGCTGCTTTCACATCCCCCAAATTAGAAGGAGGCGTAGCAAGTTTCGTATTCGCTAAAAAGACCACCGCCAATTGCGTATCAGAAAGTTCGCCGGCCGCCGTAGCTTTTACCTTGACAACGATATCCTCAATAGTCTTTACGGAATGACCATCAGCAGCAGAGGATACCGTCTTCATTGCGGCGAATTTATATGCATCCTCGTTCACCCCATTGTCTGCATAAAACAAATAGGCGGTTAGTTCATTAATAAATTGCTCGTTATTACTGCCAGATTCTAGCACAGCATCACCGCCCTCTTCCGTTGCACCTTTTGTCTGTATCCCATCCAAAGCCGTAGCGGTAAGAGAGACGTTCGCATCTATCATCTGATAGTTCTCTTCCGGTATCTCGATGCCATTCGAGCTATCGTCCGAGCAGGAGGCGAAAGTGCATGCGGCGAAGGAGGCTAATAATAAATGTCTTAGTTTCATATCCTTTTGTTTTTTCTTGTTTATACTAAATTTCATTCCCTATGATTCCATAATTTAGTCTATTACCGGATGCTGCATTACCGGGCCCCAGCCTACTACCTGCACGGCTATATTCAAGTTGGTATCTACCTCGGGTTCCGGATCCGGACCTGGGCCCGGGTCTGGCGTTACGGGAATATTGTCGAAACTTTCGCCGTCAAAATAAATACGGAGACGGTAAACGTAGTTGCGACGGATGAAATTATGATCATAGCCGTTCTGCAAGCCACCCGCATTGATCACCGCCGTGAAGATTTTCGTATGGTCCTGATAACTGGAATTTCCCCGTAAGGTAGCTTTTACGGCGATCATCGTGTGATCGTCGCTTTTCATATTTTCCATTACATAATGAACGAATGGCGTATTGGATATCGAAGTGCCATCATTTACCAACAGATCCTCGAACGAGGTATCTTCCGAATTTCGCACGGCATCGGGAGCCTCTGTCTCTCCCCAATCCGCCTCACTGAAATAGTAAGACTTTGTCTTCATATTGTAGATGCCTACCGCATCGATTCGCACCTCACGTCCGGCGAACGGCGTTCCGGCAAAACGAGTGGATATATTCACCAAATCAATACGTGCGGCTACACGGGTCAAAAGGATCGGGTCGGAGATGCCATCCACATTCTGATCGCCAAGATCCGTATATCCTAAATAGTTATCTTCCTCAGATAAAGTGGATTTTGTAACGATCACTTGACTACTCATCGTTAGGTTCGTTTGCGATTGCGAGGAGAGGTCTACCAAGCGAGTCTGGAACTCATCATATGTAGAAACGGTAGATAATAAATCTCTCGGTACGTTCGCCAAGACAATGATCCGTGCCCGGACAGCCTTCGTTGTCGGCACATCGGCTATTATGGCGGAATGTTCCGCCCCGGAAAGAGCCTCCCATTTATAACCGAGCAGTTCCGTGCCGGTCTCATTAAATACTACCACTGCCAAATTATTGATATAAGCCTCACCCTCCAACTCATTCACGTCATTGGGATTATAGGCTTTCGTAGCCGTACCGGACGCCTTGACAGCGACGGACAGCTTAGCGCCTTCTAAGGGAAGAACCGGATCCTCATCTTTAGAACAACTCACACAAGCGAGAATCGCCAAACCGGATAAAAATATGTTCGCTAATAATTTCATGTTCGTATCGTATTTCTTATTTATATATGATGAGGTACCCTTTAATGCATCGGAATATCTTCTTCCACTACTCCCCAAGGACGAACGGTTGCCCGGACGGATAAGGTTCCGCCCTCACCCCATTCAAGGATCAGATGGGTATTCTCTCCCGCGCTCGTATAAATAGGATCACCGTTCTCGTCTACCTTGGCCGAGCCTAACGATACTCCATTGGCGCTTATCGACACAGCCATATCCTGTCCCGGACAAGCGGTTTGCATAGTAGGAGTTATCCATTCAACCCCGGACTCGTTCCACGCACCTTCCGGATTATAATATACGCTATCGCCAATCTGCGTGCCACGGTAATCAAAACCACTTAATGTATTATTCAAGTAGAAGTCGCAATCCGCGGAACTTCTCAACCCCATCCTGCCGAGTTGCTCTTGCAACCCTCGGGTCTCGATCGTGACCGTACCCACTTTCGGACGAATCACGATCTCAGTCTCCTTCGCTACGCCTCCGGCTTTTGTCAACACTTGTTCGCTACCATAATAAAGGCTATCCGGGGTAACCGCCAAACCATCTTGGCTTTTCAACATCACTTTCAAGTCCTCTATGGTCTGGGCCTCCGATACGGATTGCTTTTCACCCAAGGCATTCACGTTGCCCCATGCCACGATACGTAGACTACGATCGGCGGTATAGCCATCCAATACGATCTCATTGCGGGAACGGATAAAGTTCTTATCCAAGCGACGTTTCTCCAAGTAATTCAGATTCTCGTCGAATATATACAGATCGGTAGATTCCATCCATCCGTATTCCGTTATATCATCTCCCTTGATATTCTCGACCTTCAGTTTGAGCGTATAGCATTGATCCAAATCCTCCTTGATGCAGCTAGTCGCTATCATAACGAACAAAGCCACAACTAAGAGAAGCAATTCCTTTGTAAACAGTATGTGTTTCATAATCCTAATTTTTTCTTATCAATTATTTTACCCAATATTGCTTTATTCTACTTCCTCATGGATAGTCTTCACGTTCCATGGCTCCACTTTCACGGATGCGCTCACATTGGTGGAGATCATCGGGTCGTATGGGATCTCGGAACCGGGGCCGATAATCGTTAAAGAGATCGCGTATTTGTAGTTACGTTGAACATAGAAACCTTTTTGAGTTCCAGTTTTCCCGTCAATCGTAACTTCCGCTCCTACAGGTATCGCATAATAACAATTTTCTTTTTTCACATAATTAGTTTCAGTATCAGCCAAACCATTCGGCAGATAGGTATAATCTCCTTTTACGATCAATAAGGTGTGGTTAGCGTAATCCCGGTTTGTCCGCTTCAGCGATCTCTCCCAATTTATTTTCATAGACATAGAATTCATGATTCAAGGCTGTATTGTCTTTTGTATGAGCCTTTGCTAATTCATCTCTTTTTGTCTGAGTTCCTTTTTTATAAGAACCCTCGTCGATATTCGGAGATCCTGAGAATTCTTTACCTACCATATAATTTGAATATCCAAAACCTGTGTTTGTAAAGTCAAATGTTTTCTCTATCCCCCCCCAATTGGATGCGGAAGCCACATTAGAAACACCTTTCGCGCTAGCGATAAAGACTTCTTTTAAAACGAAGCCTTTACTTATATAATTCGCATTTTCCAGATTATCTACCTTAAATTCTTTCAAAGCGATCGAAGCGACATCGCGGACTAATTTAACCGGGCCTGCTCCGTAAACTTCTTTACCGGCTTGACCTCCTACGGTTATATCGCCCGGCTTCGTACTATAACCAATATAATTAGTCGTATTCGCGACCAAAGTTACTGTAAGCACCTCGCTGCTCATAGTCAAACCTTTTTTCAGAGTTTCCTCCTCCAGCTTAATCACCGTAGCAAGAAACGCGTCTTTCGTACCGGCATTGGCCAACGCTGCCTGAACATTTGCCGAAGCATTGGCCACGACAACAACTTCTGCCGCACCCGCATATACCTCTTTCGGACCGATTTCTTGCGTGGTCACATCTGTACTTGTAGAGGTCGTTATGTCCTCACCGCTCACCGTATATACCATACTCCAACCGAACACCCCGACCGTAAGCGTATTCACGTCCGCGTCCGTAGGAGTAGCCTCCTCTCCCGCCTTCGTCATCGCACCCTTCTCGCTCTTGATCGCCAAGGCCAGTTGCGCTTTCTCCAGTACCGGCGCTTCCGGAATCTCTATCGTGTTATCGTCCGAACAAGCGACCAGACCACATAACACCAACGATAAAAGAATATATCTCTTGAATCTCATTGTATAATATTTTTTTATTTCCACATTTAATATGTGGCAAAAATAGGAAGGATATATCGTGGCGCTGATAGGCAGAACTCTCTATAATAAGAGACAAATGTATCAATTTCATAAAAGTGATAGGTTTCCCTACCTTTTGCAACTTTCACCTATAGAAAAAGGCTCAATCCGTGTATTTTATGCTACCGGGGTGGTACTC
>ERZ772877.1451-NODE-1451-length-10925-cov-10.6357_pt1 | contig 10925 bp, 14 predicted proteins | sample MGYA00580583_ERZ772877 | MGnify/ENA primary metagenome ERZ772877 (study PRJEB29015, sample SAMEA2737661) | human gut metagenome | biome: human gut; feature: human-associated habitat; material: faeces | place: China | collected 2012 ... | reverse complement strand
GCTTCCTATTTGCATGCATAAATTTGAAGGGAGTAGGATAAAGGTGTCCGGAAGAATCCAGGGAGGAACAAGCTGCTGATAAAGGGAAAGGACTTGCAGAGATGTGAGTCCTTTTTGCATGCATAAATTTGAAGGGAGTAGGACATGTGAAGGATCTGTACCCGTAGTGAGGCAAACGGTGAACTTTTTCTTTTACGATTTGAGTTATCTCGGCAAGTGAGCATCTTCTGTCCGGCTTTGCTGACTACATCCTTATAAAGAAGAAGGCTTTCTGCTTACGCTTTTGCTTCATAAGGTATTTATTGCGAACCGGTTTTATAAAAGGAATTCTGCAGGTAAGAATAGGGTTTGGGTGAGCCCTTTTATACAAAAGAAAGGAAGTGAACCATTTTTAAGAGAGCGAAGCGACACTATAAAAGCGTCTAAAACGCCATGCCTAGACAAAAGGAGCGTAAGGTATGACGGAGGATAGAGGAAAGTATTGAATACTAAATTTTAACTCAAATTTTTATGGACACTGGGGAATGCGATAAAACCTATATGTTTGCAAAAGAAGATAAATTTGGGATAAGATAAAGAAAAAAGGATACGGCCAGACAGTATCGCAATATCTTTTTATTTTTTACAGGTTATCTGCCGTATAGGTAGTTTAGAAAACATAGGCTTCATCGGATAAAACAATGGACTGGTTATCTGCCGTATAGGTAGTTTAGAAATGAATAAGTTGGAGTCCCATCATGGCTCCCATGTTATCTGCCGTATAGGTAGTTTAGAAAATGTTCTCCGGGATGTAATCATCCCTGCCGATGTTATCTGCCGTATAGGTAGTTTAGAAAATCTCCACATTTTCAACTAAAAATCCATAATCGTTATCTGCCGTATAGGTAGTTTAGAAAATTTCCTCCGGAAGCGTTACTGTCTTTAAAACGTTATCTGCCGTATAGGTAGTTTAGAAATTGAGTTGCGCCATTTTCGCGGATGTAAATTCGTTATCTGCCGTATAGGTAGTTTAGAAAAGATAACAGCAAGAGGTATTGTCACATTGCGTGTTATCTGCCGTATAGGTAGTTTAGAAATGCAACTGCGGGAGCATCTCCGCTCCGATTGAGTTATCTGCCGTATAGGTAGTTTAGAAAAAATCAAGCCGCCGGACCATTTCTTTATCCGAGTTATCTGCCGTATAGGTAGTTTAGAAAGTCTTAAGTGCCGTAGGTGTTACTCTGACAGAGTTATCTGCCGTATAGGTAGTTTAGAAAAAGCATCGGTCTATACGGCGAATGCTTTATTAGTTATCTGCCGTATAGGTAGTTTAGAAAATACGTAGTAAATGGTGGCATTCGGTTTCATTGTTATCTGCCGTATAGGTAGTTTAGAAATGATACTCCGCTTCCAGTAATTCAGCTTGCCAGTTATCTGCCGTATAGGTAGTTTAGAAAATCCAGAATACTCATAGTACCTCCTTATGCAAGTTATCTGCCGTATAGGCAGCTTAGAAATATTAACTCAACCGACTTTATGGAGTTGTTTCGTTATCTGCCGTATAGGTAGGTTATATATTTCATAGTTCTTTTTTTATGGCTGACGTCTGATGGGGGTCGGCTTTTTGTGTTGCGCGGCTGATGTTGCAGGGCGTATGTGGCGAAGTGGGGGGGCTTTTTTGTCAGGGGCCGTTTTTCCTGTGCTATAATTTAGGCATACTTATGTAAAAGAGGTTTATCATATGGATATATATGGACAGTACAAGGATTCTTTAGAGGCGGTCATGCGGATGATGGCGGCTTCCATAGAGCGGTATGCGAAGGCACATAAAGATAATTCGGGGGAGTTGATTTATGAGCATCTGCGTTACCGGCTGAAATCGGAGAAAAGCATGCAGGCGAAGCTGGAAACGCGGGGATTGCCTCTTACCCCTTATTCGGCGCTCTGCGAGGTACGGGATGCCATCGGGTTCCGTGTTGTTTGCCGCTTTATCGACGATATTTACAAAAATATTTCACGAATTAAAAACTTGCCGGGAATCACCGTGGTGAAAGAAAAGGATTATATACTGGATGTGAAATCAAATGGGTACCGCAGCTACCATATGATCCTGTCGGTTGAGGCGCCGTATGAGGACGTTCGCGGAGATAATCCGGGTCATTTTTTTGTGGAAATACAGCTCCGCACCATCGCTATGGATTCGTGGGCGAGTCTGGAGCATGAAATGAAATATAAGCACCATATCAGGAATGCGCCGCTCATTGAGCAGGAGCTGAAACGCTGTGCTGATGAACTGGCGTCCTGCGATATTTCCATGCAGACGATTCGTAAACTTATCCGTGAAGAAGGTGGAACAGAATGAAAATATTGATAGCAGAAGACGAAAAGGCTATGTCAGACGCCCTTGCGGCGGTGCTGAAACATTTCGGCTACGAGGTGGACGCCGTCTATGACGGGCTCGCCGCTACGGAAAAGGCGAGGGAGAACTCCTACAGTTGTATAATTTTCGATATCATGATGCCGAAAATAGACGGTATTGAAGCGCTGAAACGCATCCGTGACAGCGGTGATATGACGCCGGTCATCATGCTGACCGCCAAATCGGAGGTAGGAGACCGCATCATGGGCCTTGACGCAGGCGCGGACGACTACCTCGCTAAACCGTTCGCCATGGGGGAACTGCTCGCCCGCATCCGTTCCATGACAAGGCGCATGGGCGAATTCACGCCGACTAAGCTGAAAAAAGGCGATGTCGAGCTGGATGTGGCGGAGCAAGAACTTTCCTGCACCAGTTCCGTCCGCCTGTCGAGCAAGGAAACGAAGCTCCTTTCTTACCTTATGATGAACGAAGGGAAAACTATTTCTACCGACGAGCTTTTCCGCTATGTCTGGAGTGATGAAGCGGACATGGATATCGGCATCGTCTGGATGTATATTTCCTACCTCAGAGAAAAAATCGAGGCCGTTCATGGAAATATACGGATAGCAGGAGAGAAAAACGGCGATTTCCACCTCCAGATCGTCTCCCGCTGATTGACATACAGAAACAGAAGGTACTCCTATGGATATGATACGCAGGCTCCACCGCAAATTTATATGGATGGCCACCGCCTCCGTCGTGGCTATCATCGTCCTTGCCGTCGGACTGATCAATGGCTCCCTTTACGTCAGGGTGCACCATGAAATATCGTCCATCACCGACATCATTTCGCAGAACGGCGGCACTATCCCATCCGACCTCGCGCCGCAGGAGAAAGGACTCTTCGAATTCGGGAACTGGGCGGAAGAAACACCTGAATTCTCCTATCAGGCGAGATATTTCTCCATTCTCTTTGACGCGAACAAAAAGGAAGCGAAAGTCATTAACGTCAACCACATCGCCGCATTCAACGCCAAAGAAGCCTTCAACCTCGCCATACGGGTTCTCCAGATAGGGAAATCGGAAGATTTCTTCCTTAAAGACAGGGCCTATTATAACTATAAAATCACACAGACCGCCAGCGGTGACACCCTTGTTGTCTTTTTCGACTGTACCCGGGACGTCCTCGCCCTCTCCTCTATATTCAGCTACTCCGTGGCGCTCGGTCTCTTCTGCATCGTCCTCTTCTTCCTCATCATCACCTTTCTTTCCAGCAAGGCCATCAAGCCCTTCGTGAGAAATATGGAAAACCAGAAACGGTTCATCACAAACGCCAGCCACGAGCTGAAAACACCGGTGGCGATCATTTCGGCGAATACGGAAGCGCTCGAACTCGTCAGCGGAAAGAGCGAATGGACAGGGAATATTATCAAACAGACGAAACGCCTGACGAACCTTATCAACGACCTTGTTGCCCTCGCCCGGGTCGGGGAAATAGAAAAAGAAAACATGAAACTGGAAGACGTGGATATTTCCCAAGCTACGGAAACCATCGCAGGCGACTTCCAACAGGTGGCGGCTGAACAGGGGAAGACGCTCGAAACCCGTATATTACCCGGCGCCCACGTCCGGACAGAAGAAAAACTCTTCGGACAGATCCTCGGCATCCTTCTGGATAACGCTGTGAAATACTGCGACGAAAAAGGACGCGTGCAAGTGGAAGTCACGACAGAGAAAAAAGAAAAAGGTTTTGCGATAATAATCTCCAATGACTTTGCAGAAGGAGAAGATATAGACTACACGAAATTCTTCGAACGCTTCTACCGCCACGACATCTCCCACAGCAGCCAGATCAAAGGATACGGCGTAGGCCTCTCTATGGTTGCCGACATCGTGAAGCTCCTCGACGGAACCATAGACGTATCATGGAAAGAAGGACGCATTTCCTTTCGCCTTTGCTTCTGAAACAGAAAACGGCACTGAGAGAAACAGTGCCGTTTTTGAGTAAAGGATTGTGGAGTGTTTTGGGGAATGCAATAAAAATGAGGCGTAGCTTAATAATGACAGATTCAATGATCATAATAGAAAATAGCAGCTCGGATAAGCTATGAGTGGATTTGCCCCGATAATGGGTATTCAGGGCTTTGGAATCTAAATAGAGAAACCCTAAAGATTAACTATAAAATTTACACAGATGCTGTCAACGGATACCTTTTATCTGATTTAACAAGTGAACAATTGTCCTGCAAATATGTAAGTGAAGCGGATGTGCTAAATGTTGTGTTGTTCAATAAACGTGCAAAATAGTGGCGTGAGGAAAATCCGGATCTGAAAGAAAAATGAGGGCTTGTGCAAATCTAAATGAGTTATTGGTCCTTGCGAATATGGAAAGCTGTAATGCAGTTTTAATTGGTAAAAAGATTGATTGGAAAGAGCGAATGGTCGTGCTTAGAAAATTGGCAAGAACCTAATTATTTTCTTTGGAGAATTTGAATACTGAAGGAATGAAAAAGTTGAAGGTTTTGGATAATGAAAAGTAAGGATGATCAAAATATTCATGAAGCTGAGCTATAGAAAAATCAGTACGGCAAATGTATCCATATTAAGAACATCTTGTGGTTGCTGTTTATTTTTATCATGGTGTACAATGTAGACAACTGCTGGATAAGCAGCTTAGAAAACTTAATGAATGATTATAATTATCTGCCGCATAGGCAGTTTGAATTTCATAAAAGATTATTTCCATGTCAAATAAATTCCACTTAATAAATAATTATATTTGATATGGTTTTACTTAAGGGGTAAAATGAGAAAAGCAATAACAAAGAAATTAGTAGATTGCTGTCGATCAGAAATGGATGGATGGTGTTAAATTATCTTTATTACTGTAAGGTATTGATGAATATTGCAAAAGAGAACGTATCTGTATTGCAGTAAAAATTCTGCAGGAAAGAATGTGGTGAGGGCTATGATAGAGGATATTGTCAAGTCGGATTTGAAAACGATTCTTCATTCTAAACGGGCGAATCTGTATTATCTTGAAGAATACAATTAATCTTTGGTTATTACGACAAATACGCGCAATTAATATTGTTTCGTCAAAAATTCGTCAAAAAGAGTATGTGCAGAAAATGCACTTTTTTTTAATTTATCCGAATAAGCGTTGTATATCCTTTTTCGCTTTAATTCGCATATCTTTCGTATACGACACATAGGTATTAAGCACAGTCTCTACGGAATCACCGAGCAGAGCGGCCACCGTTTTTACATCGGTTCCTGCGGCGATTAATTTTGTTGCGTAAGTATGCCGAAGACAATGGATGCCACGACCCGTGTAGTTTCGAACAATACGGGAGATACCGCAGCTACTTCGTCTTGTAAATAGCCGGCTGTCAAAATTTACCGGGTGGACCCGCAGGTATGTGGCTATCTCGTCAGCAAGAGACTGCGGGATCGGAATAGTACGATTGCTTCTGTGAGTTTTGCACGGCATGAACCCTGTTAAAATTCCAGAAGATTCGGGTTTGATTCTGCCCCATTGCTTATTGATCGTAATTTCAAGATTTTCAAGGTCTACGCAATCCATTGTTAGCCCCAACATTTCTCCGACGCGTGTACCGGTTTTAGCGCAGATTGCGATTTGTAGATAGCTGGCAAACTGTAATTCTTTTCTTGATCTTGCTAATAGTGTTTTTAATTCAAAATCGGTTAATACGTTCAAACTATCCGCAGATCGAATGGTTATGCACTGCAGATCCTCAGCAGGATTGATCGCAATTATTTTATATGTCTTTTGTGCGGCGTGAAATAGCGTTTTTAAAACTATAATAGTTTTATTTTTCGTCGTGTCTTTTTGTGCGATATTGTTTAGCGCATGGCGCAAGTCGGCGAAAGTAACATCCACTATTTTCTTATCATAAAGCCCGTTCCGAAGAGATTTTATATCTGTTTTATAAGATACTTCGGTCCTGTATGCGAGATGCCTGTCTGCAGCATAGATATCTATGAACTCGCCGAGCGTCAGGTCTAACAGATCTCTGTCCGTAGTTACACCGATTTTATCGATCAGCAATTTTTTAGCTGTGTCTGACATCGCTTCCGCGCGCGACGAGAAACCGCCTTTGCTTTTCTGCTTCCATCTACCGTCCTGCTCATACGAGAGGACCAGCTGCCATGCAGGCTTGCTTTTCGTGCCGCGGTTCCGAACTAAGAAATTATAACGCATTATAAAATCAGCTCCTTTTTGAAAATGGGCTGATTATGCTATAATTATAATGTAATCAGCCCTGGGTGGGTTATTACGCATTCCCGCTATTGTATTGCCGTACGATAGCGGGATTTTTTATTGGTATGTACTTATTCACCTATAACAGTCACGTCAATTACTTTATACGAAGACGCATTTACCTCAGCGTACCATTTTGCGGGAACGGTGGCATTAAAGCTGTTTTTTGCTCTGACGATTCCTGATACTTTGATGACCCCATTTTCCTTAACCGCTTCGAAACTACTGTCGTCAAATTTCGCGCTGTCTGGATCTTTTAAATTGTTTTTCACGTATCTGCACGCCGATCTGTAGGCTCTTTCAGCTTCTATTTTTGTCAGTATTATATCCTGGAGTTTTAGCTTTACCGCGCCGTCTTTATATAACGTGTGATTTTTATAAATGACTTCAATTATATTTTTTGATTCATCTGTATATACCGCCGCGATAGCCTGCCCTAATTCCGGAGCCGATAATTCATAGCCGCTCTTTGGATCTCCGAGCACCTTTGTTATGGTTGTAAATCCTAACTGACGAAGTAATAAAAGATCGGATTTCGCGGAGGCTTTGTCAACATCCAACCCGGACATCAGCGCAGTTATGCTTTCAGCGTCTTTTTTATCTTGCTCCGCCGCCTGTCTCTCTATTTTCCGCTGTTCTAAATGCGATTTATCAGCATCAGTCATAAAGGCGTTGCCGATTGTGGAAAGACCGACAACTACGGCTAACCAAACCAATGCGAGTTTCCAGCGCTTAACATTCGGATAGCACCCAAAACTGCCCCACTTCGGTTTTATCAATCCGATAATTAACATGATAAACGCTGCGCAGGCTAAATAAGAAAAGATAGTAAACATTTCAAGCTCCTTTTTAACTCATCGAATCTCTGATTGCCGCAGCACGGCTAAGCCTAAAATTTTAACACTCTGGCAGTTAAATCGGTTAAGCTGTATCGGCGGATACTTTGGGTTTTCCGACACGAGCATTATACCGTCTGCCGATTTATAAAAACGTTTTAGACAAACCTTTTCATTATCTATTTCAACGCAGGCAATTTTGCCGTTCGGGACTTCCGACATAGATTTAATAAAAACAATATCGCCGTCGTTTATTCCAGCATTGATCATACTGTCGCCGCGGACGGTAATGCAAAAATCCACGTCATATTTATCGTCCACGTCATAATATGGCGTGTCCTGGTTAAGATCCTCAAGCGGCTGCCCGGCGGCCGCGTATCCCAGCATTGGGACTTTCTTGAATTGCGGACGATGGGCGCCGGACGGGATTGGCGTATCGACATCCCAGCCCATAATTACCGCGGGGCTTATTTGTAATGCCTTGGCCAGCGCAGCAATCCGATCCCGCCGCATGTTTGCGATATCGCCCGATTCCCAGCGCGATATGGTTGCGGGGGATACTCCTACTCTTTTTGCTACATCTTCAAGCGTTAACTCTAATTCCAATCTTCGGCCTTTTAATATATCTTTTACAGCTACACTCATGCTCTCACCTCTTTTGAACAAATTCTACCATGCAATTTACGAAAAAGCAAATTATTTTGTAAAAAAGCATTGACTTTTACAAAAACGCAAGTTATACTGTTTACGTAAACGCAAAAAGAAAGAGAGGTGAGAACCGAATGCTAGATAAAAATAAGTTTAAATACTTTGCAGCAGAGAAAGGTATTCCGCTGAATATCCTAGCTACAAAAATGGGTATGAATCCCGCTACGCTTAGCAAAAAATTAAGCGGTTTTACGGAATTTACACGTAAAGAAATTCAGGACTATCAGAATCTGATCGGGATATCAGATGCCGAAATGCTATCAATTTTTTTTAGCTAACGATTTACGTAAACGCAAACAAGAGTTAAATCAAATCAATTTCTTCTCTCCGTTGAGCCGCCCGCAAATAACAAGTTGTTACTGCTATATCCATCGTGAACTGTGTTATGCTCGACAACAATTACCCTGGGCGGCTCAACGGAGAGAAGAACAAAAGAAAGTGAGGTGATCAAAATGGAAATCGCGCTGTTATCAAAAGAAGAAGCACGCCGGCTGCTCAAAATTTCTCGTTCGACGTTCTGGCGGCTGGAGAAGAAAAGTATCATCCGGCCGGTACAAGCGCTTCTGCCAACGAGACGATACAGGCTCGCTGATATCGAAAAACTGGTAATGAGATAAGGAGGACAAAACATGATTGACAAAATGATGAACTGGCTATGGCTATTCGTACTTATCACGATGGTTATCGCCGTAGTGGAGAAACTGTCATGCTTAAATTTCTAACCGCGTTCATAACAATCGTCTGCTTAGCAGGCGCCGCGGTGGACGCGGATAACATCTATCATCGGATATTTCCGGAGGTAAAGACTGTTGAGTACCGCTGGGAGGTAAAACCCGGAGACACACTCTGGGACATCTGCAGCGAGATTGCCACAGACAAAGAAGACCTGCGCAGGCTTGTCTGGCAGGCGAAAAAGGACAACCGGATCCGGGATGTGGGTAATCTGCAGCCGGGAATGTTGATTGTAGTAAAAGTGAAGGAGGCGAGAAATGGATAACACAGAAAAGTTTGGACAGGTAGTCAAATATTTAATCCGCAGGTATAAGGAAGAGTCGAATATTTATGCTGAGTTGGGTAAAAAAGGCGACCTGATAAACGCAGCTAAAGCAAGTATACGTTCAGAAATTTTCTGGGAAATAATTCTTTTTATTAACAAGTTGGACATCAATGAGATGAAAAATCAATGAAAATGATGGAAAACGCTGATTGAAAGGAGATGAAATAAAAATGGCGTGTAGGGGAGATGTCGATACCGAAGATGTAGATATGGTGGCACGAGTGGCCCGTAGCGGGGAGTTCATACTATGCGGATATCTTAAAAACTTCGAACGCAGCATGTCTACTGATCAAAAAGAAAAAGTGATTGCGGCTATGGATTTCTTTGAAACGTTGGCAAATCACTTAGAGACATTAACAGTCGCTGTTGAAGACATGAATCGCAGAGAGGAGGCGTATGAATGAGGAGAGAACTATTAACTATTTTATTCACACTGATGACGCCTCTTGCGGCGCAAGCCGAATGGCTTATTGCTGAGTGTAGCGCGTACACACCGTACGACAGCGGAACGATTACTGCGACGGGTGAGACTGTCCGTGTAGGCGGGGTGGCTTGTAACTTTCTGCCGTTTGGTACGGCCATTGTTATCGACGGCGTGGAATACATCGTAAACGACCGCTGCGGCATAGATAATTGTATCGATATTTTCATGGAAAGCTACGAAGATGCTATCCAGTTCGGTAGGCAGTACAAGGAGGTTTATATAAAGAGATGAATTATAAAAAGATATATTCGCAGGCGCTTAAAACCATTTTAGGTGGAAGAAAAGGGGTAGTTCTCAAGCAGTTTACAAAATCTGCAGACGGTAAGGACCTGCTCGCATTTGATAATTACGGCTTGTTTTTCATACCGAAAGAGCTAAACATCTTCGCGGAACATGTCGGGGCATCATTACCCGCACACACTGTGTGCAAGTTCATTCCGAAAAAAGATACAGTACTCACGAATTTGCGGCCGACAAACACTGTTATCGGAAAAAGGCCGTGCGGGCGTGTGTTAGAAAAACCGGACGGCAGCGAATATCAGTATCTTCTTGATGACAGCTATTTCGGATATTTCAACCGTGACGCGGAGATTAAGGCAGATCTGACTGCAAAAACATCGGTATTCTGTGTTTTCGAAAATGACGAATTGGTATGCGTTGTCGCACCGATACGCAGAAAGAAATGAAAGGTGGTGATGTAAATTGATTGTTGGTACAAGTAAAAACCGCTCAACTGCTGGAACAGTCGAACGGCAAAAACAAAAATACTCTAAATTATTATAGCACAAATGAAGGAGACAGAAAAATGATCAGAATTGAAATCGACGTAACAGACGTAGCAGAATTGAAAGCACAGTTAAGAGGTCTCTTAAATGAACCGGTTAAAAGCACAGTAACAGTTACACCGGAAAACGTTACAGTTGCAGCACCGCAGATTAAAGAGGTCAAAGCACCTAAGGCAAAGAAATCAGAGCCTGTAAAAGAAGAACCGGTAAAAGCAGCCGTAGCTGCTGATGAATTAACAGAAGACCAGAAAACCGAACTACGTACGCTTTGTGCGGAGTATACGCATAAAGTTTCCGACGGCAAGGAACGAATCAAGCAGTTCTTGAAAGCTAAAGGACTTGCTAAAGTAACCGAACTCAAACCTGATGATCTTTCGGAATTTAAAGCGATGGTGCAGATCTGATGGCGCATGCAGTATTAAGTGCATCGGC
>ERZ772877.1448-NODE-1448-length-10944-cov-2.95794_pt1 | contig 10944 bp, 10 predicted proteins | sample MGYA00580583_ERZ772877 | MGnify/ENA primary metagenome ERZ772877 (study PRJEB29015, sample SAMEA2737661) | human gut metagenome | biome: human gut; feature: human-associated habitat; material: faeces | place: China | collected 2012 ... | reverse complement strand
GGCGCGGTTAACCGTTTTATTCCTCGATCACCTGTATCTCTAAATAATCAAAATCCACAGTCTCAATAAAATTATCCTGGGTAAACCGGGCTTTGTCGTGATATTTAAAATCCTGGACTGTAGCATCCAGCCACATGGGCTTTTCCAGGTCAAACTTATAGCATATTTCATCTAAACAATTAAAAACCATCTGGGTTCTGGAAATAGAATAATCGCCGCAGCAGGCCACCATATCTTTCACCAGATGGTTGTCTTTCATGATCTTTCCCCACATCCGAAACATGTATTTTCCAGCCTTTCTTTTTTGTTGAACCGTGTGTACATGTTAGTTAGTATAGCATAGAATACTGCGTATAATCTATAAAAAACGGCTGCAATCAGAATATTCTTTCATGCAGCCATGAACTGCCATATTGGGCCGAAAAAGATGACGCTCTTTTATCTGTTTTGCAGAAATATATTGATAGAGACTGGAATGATAAGGACCTTAAAGTGATCTTATGTGGCTCTGCACTTAGCTTTATGGAGAAAAAGGTACTCAGTGAAAAGAGCCCTCTGTTTGGAAGACGTGATTCGCAGATCAAATTAGAGGCGTTCAATTACTTAGATGCTGCGAAATTTGTTCCAAACTATTCAAATGAGGATAAGGCAATTTGTTATGGAATTTTCGGATATATCCCTTGTAAATAATATTGTTGAGCAGATCGCGTTTGGCGAAAATACGCTTAATACGATTGCGGGAAAAATTGGAGAAAAAGAACCAACAGTATTATACTCCCTGGATAAATTAATAAATGTTGGTCTAGTTGAAAAGAGAAAGTGTATTACAGATGAGAAAAATAAAAAGAAGACCCGGTATGTTTTAAGAGATTATATGTTCAAATTCTGGTATGAGTTTATCCCAAAGGCTACCAGCGTGATCGAGATGGGGCAGGGAGAGATTTATTATCAGAAAATAGTTAAGCCTGTATTGCATTCTTTTATGGGGTCTGTATTCGAGGAAATGTGCAGATATTATACCCTGATGAAGGGAATAACAGGGGAGTATGGCTGTTTTATTACCTCTGTAGGTACATGGTGGGGAGTAGAAAATATCACAGATAAGAATGGAGATATGAGGGCACAATCTGCGGATATTGATGTTGTAGCTTTGTCTGAAATAGATAAAAAGGCTGTTATGGGCGGGCATGTTGCTTTCTGGGTAAAAGCAAAGCCAAATACATTCTCTGGAGAGAAGGAAAAGGCGAAAGTAAAGATTCATCTTTGCGGCGGCGCAGAAATGGAAAAAGAAGTGGAATTTACACTGGAAAAATCGGATTATATCGTGGGTTAAAAATTATATTAAAAACCATTTTAAAAACAGGGCAGGGGCCAGCTGCCAAACAGACAGCTGGCCCTTGCCCTGTTACTGGTTTTGTAGTAAGCTATAAATAATGACAAAATCCCCCGAAATTCGGGCGGAGAGGAGGTACTTGGGCGGTGGAGCAGGCTATTACTGATTATGTGAAATTTCTGGCAGATGCCAGGGATGCAATGTATCGTCTGAATAATGATCAGGCGACAGCAAAGCAGTTAAAAGAACAGGGAGAGCGCCAGGAAAAAGAGTTGGCAGCTGCGAAAAAGGCAGTGACAGATTCGGTGAACCAGACTATAAAAAAGCGGCGCAGCGAGATCGATACAAGCTATGACAAAGAGATCGCAAAAGGTCAGGAACGGCTGAAAAAAGCCAGGACCCAGCGGGAAAAAGCCAAAAACAAGGGAATGAAGGAACGGATCGCAGAGGAGACCAGTGAACTTCGGGAACACAACAGGGACTTGCAGATCCAGATGAAGACCATGTTCCAGAAGGATAAAGTGCCTGTATTCTGCCGCACTACATTTTATTATTCCCTGTACTATGCAAGAGGACTTAAGGAGCGTCTGATTGGTTTTATTACGTTCCTGATCTGCTTTTTAGCACTTCCATGCGGTGTTTATTTCCTGCTTCCGGACCGTAAGATCTGGTATCTGGTACTGGTTTATTTTGCAGATATCATTATTTTCGGCGGTCTGTATGTGACCATTGGAAACCGCAGCCGTTCTCGTTATCATGATGCCTTAAAACAGGGCCGGGAGATCCGCAACCTGTTAAGCTCCAATGAAAAGAAGATCAAAGTCATTGTCCACAGTATTGAAAAGGACGGCAATGAAGATATTTATGATCTGGAGAAATATGATGATGAGATCGCCTGCGCACAGCAGGAACTGTCTGATATAGCAGCAAAGAAAAAAGATGCCATCAGCAGCTTTGAAAATGTGACCAGAAATATTATTGCCGATGAGATCGAGGGGAACCACAGGGCAGAGATCGAAGAAAAAGAACAGAAATTACAGGAAGTAAACGACAGTCTTGCTCAGTTAGAAAGCAGCATCCGCCAGCAGAACATCCATATTACAGACACCTTTGGTCCATATCTTGGAAAAGAGTACCTGAATACGGATAAGCTTTTAGGATTGTCTAAGTTGATCCAGTCCGGAACAGCTTCCAATATTACGGAGGCTATTGAAATGGATAAAAATGGGGTAGGAAAAACAGAAACAAATTAAGATAACAGACAGAAGAGAGAGACGGAATAAGCAGACAATGTAAGGGGGACAATATGTACAGAGTAGCGATCGCAGATGACGAAGTGCTGATCCGCATGTATATTCGGGAAATCTTAGAAAACAATGGTTATGAAGTAGTAGGAGAAGCAGAAGACGGTCTGGATGCGATCGCAGTGTGCAGACAGAAAAAGCCGGATTTTGTTATTATGGACATTAATATGCCGGTGATGACTGGTCTGGAAGCAACGAAAGTGATCAACGAGGATAAGCTGGCTGGATTTGTTATTATTTTGACGGCTTACCGTGACAAGGAAATTGCTGATCAGGCAGTCAATACAGATGTAATGGGATATATTGTAAAGCCGGTAGATGAAGATACACTGATACCGGCAGTAAAGATCGCGATCCATAACTATAAGCAGAGAGAAGCTATGGCGAAGGAGTTTCACAAGACGCAGGAAGCCCTGGATGATAGAAAATATTTAGACCGGGCAAAAGGTCTGGTGATGGAGCGGAAAAACATGTCTGAAAAAGAAGCATTTACTTATATCCGCAGTCTGTCCATGGATAAGGGGATCTCTATGACGGAACTGTCAAAAATGCTTTTGAAAGCATATGAAGGCTGACACAAAAGCAGAGAGGGAATTTATGGAACAGAAGAAAAATAAGCTTCTCAGTGACATGATACAAAATGATACAGATAAAAAAATGGTGCAACTGGTAGAAGCGGCAACGAATCTTAGCTGCGGGGATATCTGCACCCTTTTAGAGGTGGCGCATTCCCTCCCTTTTGTGGGAAATCTGGAAGGCGGAGATACATACATCAATGTGCTTACAAGAGAAAAAGAGTCCATGGTCATTGCTCAGTACAGACATCCAAACTATGATCTGTATAAACGCAGTATCATTGGGGAGATTGAGCGCAGGGAAGATGAGCCGGCTGTGTACCGGGCGCTGGAAGAAGGCATTTCCGGCCGTGGACTAATCGGCATCATTGATGAAGGAAGAACGGTAGTGCGGCATACTGTAAGCCCTATACTTAACAGCGAAAAAAAGGTAATAGGGGCGCTGACATACGAATATCCCAATGCCGGTGCAGATACAGAGTCTATCCGTATTATCAATAATCAGGAAGGAAAACAGGATCCTTTTAACAGGCAGCTTGGAAAAGCCAGCGATTATCTTCAGGATGCCATTCTTCTTTATGATGCAAATGGAATATGTACATTTGTCAATCCCAAGGCAGAAGTTCTGTATCAGGATAAGGGATTTGAACTGCCTTTGATCGGCCGCAGATGCAGCGAACTGCACATTACGGATTGCAATTGGTCTGATCTTACAGAACATCGTGGCGTAATACGGAGAGAGGTACGTACACCGAATTTCATCATGGATGCGGTCATCAGCGGTATCTGGGAAAATGGCACCTGCCAGGGCGCAGCGATTATCTTCCGGGATAAGACAGTGGTACATCAGATGGAGGATGAGATCGCTTACCGCGTGGCGCTGATCCATGAGGTACATCACCGGGTCAAGAATAATCTTCAGACGATTATCAGTCTGATCGGGTTGGAAGCGGTCCATACAAAGGATGAAAAAGTAAAAGCTTTTGCAAAGACCATTACCAGTCATGTGCGCAGCATGAATATCACTTATGACCTGCTTTCTCATACAGGAAGTGAAAATGTGGGATTAAAAGTCCTGATCTCCCGTATTACAGATGTTTTACTGGAAAATAACTGTTTAAAAGAAACGTGCAGTATTTCTACAAGGGTAGATGGGGATGATGTGATACTTACAGAAACAACGGCGTCTACGGTGGCTCTTATTGTTAATGAACTGGTTCAAAACAGCTTAAAATATGCATTTAAGGACCGGAAACAGGGACAGATCAGGCTGAAGATCGAAAAAGGCGCCAGTTACTCCTGGATCACAGTGCAGGATGATGGCTGCGGCTTTGACAATAAGAAGATTTCCAGGGCAAACAGCGGACTGGGGCTCCGCCTGATCAGCAGTCTGGTACAATCAAGCCTGAAAGGAGAATTGTTTATAGAAACAGGGGAAAATGGAACCAGTATAAGATTTTCTTTTTCCATGCCCCAGGCTGGATAATCTAAAATAATTCTAAACATAAAATAAAAATAGTTTAAAATAAAACTTGTTAAACTATTGACAAAATAATGTGTGAGTGCTATGATGTAGACACTTAAAGCGATATCTCTTTAACACTGAAAATTCAATTAAACCTGATATGCAACGGCGTATATCAGTACCACAGAAAGGCATCGAAGCCCAGAAACTTTTTACAGAGTTTTTGGGCTTTTTTATTGCTTATGATCTGCGTGGATTTTCGGACGTTACCTGGAGTTGTGGCCCAGTTAAGGGCTCTAGGGCCTTTATATGGGTCTCTCCCGGCGGCGGTTTTACAACTGCCGGAAAAAACTTACGAAAAGGAGTCGTTTCATAATGGAAAACAAGCAAAATAAGGGCGGCGGTTTAAACAAGAGCTTGAAACTCATCTTTGTTTATACAGTTGCTACGGGTTCAATTTTTACGTTCGTAAACTATTGGGATTCTGTCTTTTACGGATACTGCGGAAGCGGTACATTCCTTGCATTTGCACTGATGACAGTGGCTATTCTTCCGGTAGCCCTTGTATACAGTGAACTGGCATCTCTGTTCCATACATCAGGCGGAGAGCTGATCTATAACACAGTTGGTATCAACAAGCACGTAGGTTTCCTTGCTTCCTGGCTGATCATGGCAGCGTGGATCTCTGTTCCGCCGGCTGTTGTTATGGCGATCATGACATGGGTAAATAAGACCTTTGCCCTGGGACTTGGAACATGGCAGATGGTAGGCTGTGCAGCGGTTCTTTTAGTACTGTATTTCTTTATGAGTATCCAGAATGTACAGTTCTTAGTTAAGGCTCAGGCAGGTATGTTGTTCTGCAACATTACCGTTACAATTTTAACAGGATTTATCCTTCTGTTCTCCGGTCACTGGCATATTTCAAATTTTGGAAATATTTTCCAGTCTACTCTGGACTCCGTATATGGTATTCCTGGATGGGTCATTGGCATGGCACTTCTGATCACACCATACTTCGGATTTGAAACAGTACCTCAGATGGTTGAGGAAGGTGACTTCCCGATCAAGAGTTCCAAGAAAGCAATCTGTGGTTCCATTTTGACCTGTGGCTGCATTTATGTGTTCTATTATTTCTGCGTAGCAGGTCTGGATGGATTAAAGGATGTGTATACAAACTTTGCACAGGATGGTTTCTTAACCATTGCTACCATGCAGAATGTACTGGGCTGGACATTCTGGCCGATCATTGTAGGTATCCTTTCCTGCCTCTTAGGTATGGGCGCTTCCTTACTGGGTTTCTGGATGTCTACCGTCCGTATGCTGTACTCTATGGCAAATAAGAATTTCCTGCCAAAGGTATTCGCAGCTGTAAACAAAAATCAGCAGCCAATGCTTCCAAACGTATTCCTGCTGGTATTATCCCTGATCTTTATTGTACTTCAGAACTCCTCTGATTTTATGAGTGCGTTCTTCAACCTGATGAGCTTTGGCTGTGCATGTGCATATGCGCTGACTATGATCTCCGCAGTATGTATTCATAGAAAACATCCAGACTGGAAGAGTTCCAACACCGTAAAGGGCGGTGATGCGTTCCGTCTCTTTGCAATGTGTATCGCAGTTGCTATCGCATTCTTCTGTACACTGGGACAGGGAATTGATTCCTGGATCTGCTTTGGCGTATATCTGGGTGTAGGTGTTGTGATCTGGCTTTGGATGGTACTTGTAAACTGGAAGAAACATCCGGTAGAGATCGAGACTCCGGATGGTATCCAGAAGTTCTAAAAGAAAGTTGAGAAAAGTTTAAATGACATGGCAGACATGCCTGGATAAAGAAGGAGCATAAAAACATGTCTGATACAAAAAATACAGAAAATGAGTCTGGCGGACTGAAGAAAAGTCTTCGTCTGATCTATGTATATGCCATTGCCGCAGGTGCTATTTTCACCTTTATCGGATATTGGGATACCATTTTCTATGAATATTGTGGTGCAGGTACATTTTTAGGATTTATCCTGATGACGCTGTTGATCCTTCCGATTGCTATGGTCTACTGCGAACTGGCACCGTTGTTTCCAAGGGCAGGAGGAGAGCTGATCTACAATACAGTAGGTATTAATAAACATATTGGTTTCTTCTCTTCCTGGCTGATCATGGCAGCCTGGATCGCAGTTCCGCCGTCTGCAGTTATGGCCATTGTCCAGTGGATGTTCCATGTACTTCATATCCAAAGCAGCTTCCTTCTTATTGAAGGAGTTGCTCTGGTCGCTCTTATTGGTTATTGTGCTCTGAGCCTGCAGAATGTGGAGATTGCCGGTAAGATTCAGTTGTACATGCTCATGTTTGCCATTGCAGGTTGTATTGTGGCAACGGTAGCCTTCCTATTCTCAGGAGTATGGAGTTTTGATAACTTTAAGAACTTTTTCTACTCACAGGTGGGCAGCCATTTTGGCATTCCGTCCTGGATCATAGGAATGGCTCTTTTGATCACTCCGTTTTTCGGATTTGAAACAGTGCCGCAGATGGTAGAAGAGGGAGATTTCCCAATTAAAGACTCTAACAAAGCCATCCTCGGTTCCATCGTTTCCTGCGGTGTTGTATATTCCCTGTTTTTCTTCGGACTGGGCGGCATGCCGGTACAGCCTTTGGTAGAAGAAGGGGGCGCAGCTGTTAATGGTTTTCTGGCCATTACCATGATGGAGCAGTTAGGCGGCGGCTGGGGTGTATTTGCAGTGATCTTTGGTATTGCAGCGATCCTTTGTGCCATTGGCACCTGCTTACTTGGTTTCTGGCTGTCAACCGTTCGTCTGATGTATGCAATGGGAGAAAACAATTTCCTTCCAAAGGCATTTACAAAATTAAACAGTCATCAGCAGCCGGTATTACCAAATATCCTGCTTCTCATCATATCCCTGGTATTCCTGCTTTTGCAGAATGCCACCACCTTTATGAATGACTTTTTCAATCTGATGAGCTTTGGCTGTGCCTGCGCATATGCGCTGACGATGATCTCAGCAATGCGGATCCACAAGAAATATCCAAACTGGGTATCACCTTATAAATTAAAAGGTGGAAATTTCACAAGAGTATTAGCTCTTATCATTGCAGTAGTCATCGCTTTCTTCTGTACATTAGGACAAAGCGCTGGTTCCTGGAAGTCATTTGGAATTTACCTGGGAGTAGGAGTCCTCTTATGGCTGTGGATGGTCCTTGTAAACTGGAAAAAACATCCGGTAGAGATCGAAACAGTGGAAGGCTTAAAGAAGTTTTAGAAACTTAATTTTGAACCTGTACGGGAAACCGTCTGGCATATATAATAACTATAATAGTTAAAACAATAACAATTTTTTATATGTAAAGGAGAATGTAAAATGGCTAAATTGGATGGTAAGGTTGCATTAATTACAGGAGCTGCTGCAGGACTTGGTGAAGGTATTTCTACCGCATACGCAAAATACGGCGCAAAGCTGATCATGGTAGACTTATCTCCAGAAGTAGAAAAGACTGCTGAAAAGCTGAGAAAAGAATACAACGCAGAGATCATTACTGTTGTTGCAAACGTAGCTGACCGCGCACAGATGGATGCAGCTGCTGCACAGGGTGTTGAAAAATTTGGTGAGATCAATGTTGCATGCTGCAACGCAGGTGTATGCCGTCTGGCTCCTTTTGAGGAAATGGATGACAAGACCCGTGATTTCCACATTGATGTAAATATCAAGGGTGTATGGAACACCTGTAAGGCAGTTATCCCATACATGTTAAAGCAGGGCGGCGGCAACATTGTTATCGCTTCTTCTGTAACCGGTGATATCGTTGCTGATGCTGGTGAAGCAGCATACGCTATGACAAAGGCTGCATTAGTTGGTCTGACCAAGTGCCTGGCAGTTGAGTATGCAAGCCGCAATATCCGTGTAAACTGCTCACAGTTAGGATATGCACGTACACCAATGGTTGAGAAGATGGCAGTTGAGTCCAATCCTGAGAACCCAGAGGCAGCTATTGCAGATATCGCTGTAGGTGTTCCTATGAAGCGTCTTGCAAAACCGATCGAAGTTGGCGAACTGTTCGCATTCCTTGGAAGCGACGAATCCAGCTACTTGACCGGATCCCAGATCGTTATCGACGGTGGCAGCACACTGCCAGAGACCATGTCTATTGGTACCAACTAAAAATAACTTGAAAATCAAATAAAACCGCACTATAATAGTAAAGAACTGGAAAAGGGGAGCTGGCAGTCAGTCGGCTGAGAGTGGGATGTGTTTCCCAGACCCGTAACCTGATTTGGATAATGCCAACGTAGGGATATAAAACCGAGGTCTTTTTAGAGTGTGATCTTAGCGGATATGTCTGTTGCAGGCATATCCGCTTTTTCGCGTACAATGAGCCAAAGTCCGCGCTTGCGGGAGACCTTGGCGAATGCCGCGAAAACCGGAAAAATGCGGAGCTTTTTTCCGGTCTCAGGTCTTCCAGGCGGCATATTGGGGGCACCACCTTATGTCGCATAATAAAACGTGGCCTGCAGTAGAACATGTCAAACGTACATTGTATACACTGTGGGAATGCTGAGAAGGGAGAAGACGATTATGAAAACAGCATTAACGATCGCCGGGAGTGATTCCAGCGGAGGCGCCGGTATTCAGGCCGACATTAAGACAATGATGGCAAACGGAGTATTTGCCATGAGCGCGATCACAGCACTGACTGCGCAGAACACAACAGGAGTAGAGGCAATTTTAAATGCCACTCCGGAATTTTTAGGACAGGAATTAGACTGTATTTTTACTGACATTTATCCGGATGCAGTAAAGATCGGTATGGTATCAGACAAAGAGCTGATCTGCATGATCGCGGCAAAGTTAAAGCAGTATGATGCGAAAAATGTAGTAGTAGATCCGGTCATGGTAGCGACCAGCGGAGCGAGACTGATCAGTGAAGATGCTATTGGGACTTTAAAGGCAGAATTATTCCCGCTGGCAAAGATCCTTACACCAAATATACCGGAAACAGAAGAACTGACGGGAATGAAGATCACATCTGCCGCAGATATGGAAGCTGCCGCAAAGAAGATCTCTGAGACATATAACTGCGCCGTACTGTGCAAAGGCGGACATAAGTTAAATGACGCCAATGACCTGCTTTGGAGCGAAGGAAAAGGACGCTGGTTTGCAGGAAAGCGTATTGATAATCCAAATACCCATGGAACAGGCTGTACTTTATCATCTGCCATTGCTTCCAACCTGGCAAAAGGCTTTGATCTGGAAACTTCCGTAGAGCGTGCAAAGGACTATATTTCAGGCGCTTTGTCAGCAATGCTGGATCTTGGAAAAGGCAGCGGCCCTATGGATCATGGTTTTGCCATTGATAATGAATACACGAGGGAGGCAAAGTAAGAATGGAAAAGAAAACTTCCCTTTTTGATAATGGACTGATCTGGTTTGGCGCAGGTGTTTCCCTGGCTGAGATCCTGACAGGTACTTATTTTTCCACCCTGGGATTTGGCCGTGGACTTGCGGCTATCTTACTGGGACATGTGATCGGCTGCGTTCTTCTGTTTTTGGCAGGCGTCATCGGCGGAAACAGCCGTTTAAGTGCTATGGAGACAGTAAAGAGCAGTTTCGGCAATAAGGGCGGACTGTTTTTTGCCCTGTTAAATGTATTACAGCTGGTTGGCTGGACCGCGATCATGATCTATGACGGCGCACTGGCAGCAGGCGGTATTTTTTCTTCCGGACACTGGATCTGGTGCCTGGTTATCGGCGTTCTGATCATTGTATGGATCATGGTAGGTATCACCAATCTTGGAAAGATCAATACCGTTGCAATGACAGCTTTGTTTTTACTGACACTGGTACTGTGCAAGGTGATCTTTTTCAGTGGAAACAGTATTCTTACAGAGCCGGATGACAGCCTTTCCTTTGGTGCTGCAGTAGAACTGGCAGTAGCTATGCCATTATCATGGCTGCCGCTGATCAGTGACTATACCAGAGAGGCAGAAAAGCCGGTAGCCGCAACTGCAGTCAGCGCTGTGGTATATGGTCTGGTAAGCTGCTGGATGTATCTGATCGGTATGGGCGCATCTATCCTCACTGGTGAGTCTGACATCGCCCAGATCATGTTAAAGGCCGGTTTAAGTGTGATCGCCCTGATCATCGTAGTATTTTCAACTGTAACAACTACCTTCCTGGATGCTTATTCTGCAGGTATCTCCAACGAGTCCATTTTCCCACAGTTTAAGGGACAGTATGTGGCAGTAGCTGTTACGGTTGTGGG
>ERZ772877.1444-NODE-1444-length-10984-cov-2.92378_pt1 | contig 10984 bp, 7 predicted proteins | sample MGYA00580583_ERZ772877 | MGnify/ENA primary metagenome ERZ772877 (study PRJEB29015, sample SAMEA2737661) | human gut metagenome | biome: human gut; feature: human-associated habitat; material: faeces | place: China | collected 2012 ... | reverse complement strand
TTACATAATCCCGCATCTTTTCTTCCCTGTCATCAACCCTCTTTTTTAGAATTTCATACAATTCAAAAAGTAATTTCCAATCTTTTGCGGATTCTTCATCTTGCTTGTTTCCCAGCTTTTCCAACGGCAGCTCCCCCTGTGTATGGTCACTTATTCTTTTGATGGCGGTGCCCTTAGCAGGGCACCACCAAAATAATAAATACACTGGTATATTTATTTTGTCTGAACTACTCCATTCACAACCCAGATACCATCTTCATTTAACTGATATCCGTCAATTTCACAATTTCTTTTCATGGCTCCTCTGGTTCCATCAGAGACTGGGTTAAAGTAATAGCACATTCCGTCGATCCAGTACCAACCGGTTACCATACGTCCCTGTGTGCCATCCGATACCGGGTTCAAATAGTATCTGTTTCCATCGACATCTGTAAACCAGCCTGTCACCATATAACCGGATTCATCAAACCGGAACCAGTCATATTCCTGCTGACCTTTGGTTTTATCCGCATATGGATTATAAATTGCTGCCCATTCAGATGCATAAGTACGAGTATCATCGCGGAACGTCCATTTGTGCTGCTCTGCTTCTGTCCATGTTCCTCGCACAACATATTCCGGCAGACTGCTGGCAGCAGGTGTTGTTCCAGAAGTGGCTACTGTCTTTGAGCTGTGGCTTCCGCCACCGCCACCACCTCCACCGCCGCCGCTGGAGGATGATGAATAGGTTGTCTGGTCGGATACTGTAATTTTTAATGTCACAACGGTGCTGTCTGAACCAGTCGCATCCGTTCCGGTAATAACCGCCTGAATTGTTCCCGTATACGGACTTACGCATGCCTTTTTGATCCATTCCAGACCAGCATCCTGAACCGGCCGGATCGTTCCATCGGCAGATACCTGCAACACAGACGAATTAGAAGAACTGTAAGTAACCGGTCGTTTTTCCTGATATGTTGTTGCAATCACCTGTTTCTCCGACATATCACCAAACGTATGGGTTGGAGCGTTTCTTCTTCCAGTCATCGTGAGCACCAGATCCAGAGTTTCTGTTTCCGGCATCTCAATACACCTTGCAGCATAATTTAAAACCACCGTGGTTTCTCCCACCTTCTGACCGTCAACGGTTGTCGCAATCGCTTTGATCGTCTTGGTTCCGGTATACGGCGCTACATGCTCAGCATCCTTAATCCACTGTGCATTTGGATTCGGTGTCAGAAGACCGGTCTGGGAAATACTTGCCACATCCGTATCCGATACGGACCAAATCACCTCACGGTTATATGGCGTATGTAAAGCATCAGAATTGCAATCCGGCAATACAGTACAACTAAGCTGTACCGGCTCAAATCCAGTCCGCGTTTTCACTGCTGAATTAACATCACCCTCTTTGGTTGCCACAAGATCAAATTTCATCTGCTTCTGGCCCATCTGAACACTTTCCGGGTGAATGACGGTCTCATCCACAGTGACAAATTTCAACGTTACCTCGCAGTCTGCTCTCTGGTGCCCGTTCGTCGCATCTTCACTGGTAACGGTCACATGCTCTATCTGCGTTGCTGTTCCGGAGAGCTTCTCATAAGGATCTGCATCCCGTTTCTGATTATCTGCATTGATGACGTTCTGGATCCATGCAGGATTGTCAGCACCATTCGGATCATACTTTGCTTCCACTTTCAGCTCATGCTCAAAGCTTCCCTGCGGAGTGATCTTTAAATACTGTTTTGGATTCTCATCTTCCCAACGCACATTCTGGGTAAAACTCTGGGCCGGTCTGAGACTTGCCGCCAGGATCTGCGGTTCATCTGCAAAAATGGTTTCTGTCGGATTTTTCCGGTCTCCAGTGAGTTTTCTGGTAATGGTATAGGTAATATTGTTCTTGTTTAATTCCACTCCCTCAACGCGGAGCGTTGTCTCATCCACAATCTTAAAATCAACCGTAACGGTCACATTTCCGTAAACAGATTTATGATCCGGTGAGGTGTCCGCATTAGTTGAAGCTGTCAAAATTGCATTTTTGCTGGTTACCGTGGCCGGAATTGCACTTAAGTAGTTATTATCCTGCTGCGCTTTTACCGCTTTATTTAACAAGCCATTGATCCAACTGCCGTCCATATTCGGCTTGATCTTTGCAGCTGTTTCCACAAAACCTGCATCAGAGGCATTTACCACAAGATCGGAATCATCAATGCTCCAACTGTGTGTTTTATCCGTACTTGCTCCGGTATCATTGTGTACGGCATTTACAGTAACCGGATTAACATTTATTGCGGAAAGATCATTTCCTGTATAAGTTGCAAGCTGATTGTTGTTGCCATCCAATACTACTGTCTGTACCGTCGGATTTTTCCGATCCCCGCTCCGGGTCTGTACCACATGGAACGTCACATTGGCCGGATTCATGGAAAGTTTTGAGGTTGTTCTGATGTACTCCACATCCAGCTCTGTGCTATGCTCTGGCATTTCAAACGTATATCCTCCACCAATCTGATACGTCATATCCTGCGGATTTCCATCCTCATCCGTATAAGTTGGTGGTTTTACGCCGCCAGGTTCATTTTCATCCGTTACCATCTGATAAATGCTTCCATTTGTATTCTTGGCCGCAGTCGTTACATGGACCGTTTCTCCCGGTCTGACAGCAGCAGAACTATCTTTATCGATGATCCGGTAAAAACTGTTGGCACCTCCCGGATATGCCGTAAAAGTAGCCACATCCTGATCAAATGTGCCATTGGAATTTGCTACATCTACACGGCTAACCGATAATAAATAGCCTTTCACCGGCTGCCCATACGTTCCCGGTGCATAATGATCAATGGAAAATGGCAGGCCATTCTCGTAATCAGCTACCGTAAAATCCCGGTCCAGCCTGATGACTACAATATTGCGGATTCCGTCTTCCAGTTCTTCGTAGAAATATCTGCTGGCATCATAAGTTTCATTAGCACCATTTTTCAAATAGTAGTGAACTTCATTATCATTCCAGTATCCAATATGGGCCGCATCGGTAACCGTTGTATCCGATGATTTTCCACTTCCGACAATCGCCTTGGTCTTATTGGCCGCAGTCGTGAACCAGTACGCCAGGTTCTTCCCGGAGGTTGTGCCATATTTCATATCAACGGAATCTTTGCGGGTACCAATAAAGATGCCTTCTCTTGCTGTCCCTGCATTTGTCTTTCCGATCTCTCCGAACATACGAGCAACAACAATTTCTCCGCCTTCATAATAACCAGTGATACCGCCTACCGCGTAGGCACCGTTTCCGCCAATTGTTCCGTCCACAGACACATTATAAATGGACGTACCGCTGCTCATTGCGCCGACAATACCGCCTACATAATATCTTCCCAGGATATTATTTCCGGTCGCGGATACGCTGGTATCAACAATATAGGCATTGCTCACTTCACCAGCAATACCGCCTGTTTTACTGATGGCGCCGAGGTTCACTGTATTCACGGTTGCTGTTACATTTTCGATCGTAGCCCTGGAACCAGAATTGCTTCCGGAAATTTTTCCAACCAGACCGCCTACTGCTGCATCAGAAGCATATCCACCAGACGATGTGTTGGCAGCCGCCGTTCCTTCAACTGTCACGTCCGTGATCACAGACTCTCCTTTTATCTGGCCGGCCAGAATACCAACATGGTTATATCCATATACACGGGCATCTTCGATGGCCAGATTTTTTACCACCGCACCATCCAGGACTCCAAAAAGGCCAACATTCTGAAGATTTTTTGAAATATTTACAATTTTCAGGTCACTGATTGTATGGCCATCTCCGTCAAAAGTACCTTTAAAACTATTGGATACATTACCTGATAACTGTGCTGTATTCTGATACCAACCAATCGGGTTCCAGTTTCCATTATTAATGGTAAAGGAAAGATCAATATCATCCATTAACCGATAATGGGCAGTATCATAATTACCTGTACCGGCTGCAATCGCCTGTGTCATGATCATCAGATCCTCCAGATCTTCAATCTGATACGGATTGCTCTCCGTTCCGTCTCCGGTAAGATCAAAATTTCCATCGATCCAGTTATTCCAAAGATCACCTACGCTGCTCGCCATAAGTGCCGGGGCATTTGTCCCCAACTGCTTTGCAATCTGTTCCTGATTTTTTTCATACCAGGAATACAGTGCGCTGTAATTTTCGTTGGTATCATCCTCCATAACACCGTAAAACCAGTCCCACAGAGTTTCTTCTTCCAAATATGTAAAAAACCACTCTGAAAATGCATCACTGCCAATATCCTTCGGCCGACTCTCTTCAACCAGCTTTGTATTGAAGTCCTGATAATCTTCCGTGAGTTCCTGCAGTGGCATCGCAAGCGCGGTAGAAACATTGCAGGCACTGAACATCGCAGCAGTCAACACCGCAAACAGTCTTCGATATCTACGTTTTTTCATGTCAGTTCCTCCACCTCTTCATCCAGTACGGCCATGTTCTCTTCTGTTTCTGCATCTACCTCGGAAGATATTTTTTCATCTGGCTGCCCGTCTTTCTCCAGGATCTTCTGATAGGATTTAAACGCTTTATAATACAGCTTATCGTGTTCTACCGCCCAGGTAAAAAATGTGTCATCCTCTACATGCTCTGCCAGCATCTCCCATAAAAAATCTTCTTTACAGTTTTTCTTAAACCATGCTGTAAATTCTTCCGTTCCGATTTCCGGCATATCCCCGTATTCCTCTTCTGGCGCTTTTGACGGTTCTTTCTGGAGTTCATCCGCCAGCTCTGTCTCATCCACTACCTTCTCCTCTTCGGTTTCTTCTGTGTCCTCGTCCTCCAACTCATCTTCTTTCGATTCCATTTCCGCTGAGTCAGCATCCTCATTTTCTGATTCACCGCTCTCATCAGATTTTTCCGCTTCCTTTACCTCTTCCTCTGACTCTTCGGGTTCCGATTCTTCTGGATTAGATTCTTCCGTTCCTGCTTCTGCCTCATCCGTGCCCTTCAAATCCGTGTCTTCCGACTTTTCATGGTCTTCATCATCAGCTTCTTCTGTCTGATCCATGTCCACCTGACTGTCTTCATCAGCAACATCTTCCGAAGCAGCCTCCCCATTCAAAGCTATCTGACCGGCAAACTGATCAGCCAGCGCGGTTGCTGGAACAGAAGCGGTAAGTGCAGCTGCCATTAAGATCACAACGCCTCGTTTCCTCATTCAAATTCCTCCTACTAATTTTCTATGATCATCCCTGCGGTACCGCAAAGGCTGGTCTTACACCAATCGAAGTAGTTACCCTTAACTCTTCATCTGTACTGCCGCCATCCGGTTTCACTGCCTCTGGCCGAATCATTCCATTGACCAGATCCACGATATAGGCATACCCACTATTGGCATCTGCATTCCCCATAGGAGAACGCAGCCAATATCCATTGCAAAAATTATCGGTTACCGCTTCTGGATTATCCGCATCCGTATCGCCAAATTTCCAAAGATAATCTTTATACTTCAATGCCTCTTCCACCGATAAACTAAAAAGTCTAGCTGTCAGTCTCTGATATCCGATGCTATGCTCGTTCAAGTCTTGGTCGCTTAATTCACTGAACCGCCCCTTACCTGTGCTTCCAGTAAATGCACTGTCCACGCCAATATGGCAGTTAAAGCTCTGAAAAATTCCATTCTGATGCTCGCCTAGCCATCTATGTATCTTTGAATACTTATAATCACTTTCATCGCCAAAATTTACTACGGGTCCCGGAAGAAATGCCTGGCTCATAGCACCCTCTCCATCTGGCAAATATGAATACTCACTTCCATAATTTGCCGGAATCACATCATCACAAAGGAACAATGCCAGTTTCTGATGATTTTCTGATTTATCGTAATAATTGGTATCTATACACCGGAATTCATAGGTTTTCTGATCGATCACTATCTTCTGCACATCTCCCACTGACCAATAGATTGGATCTGCGGTACCGGCATCCGGAGCACTGAGTACTACAGCCGGACGAAGCAACATATCATCCGTAGGTGTCACGAGACTTGTCGATCCATTCTCATGCACAACCACAAGTTGTCCATTTTCTACGGTTCTTGTAATGTAATCACCCTCTATCTGTCCCCGATATGCAAGCACTTCTTCCTTTGACAGAATAGCTGCATACGCAAGTGCACCATCCGCATCAATCGGCAACAGCGCCTGTCCTGTAATACTGAAACAGTCCGCAAATGTACCAGCAAAATTCTGGTAGGGGTTAGAAAGCATATAATCAAGGGATCCATAACCTCCAAATTCACTTGCCGGTATTCCTGTATCTGAAATGTAAAGATAGCCATTCTGGAAGTTTTCACTCACACAGACAAACTGCATCTGATATTCGCTCAGGGATGGCCTATACGTTGCCGTGATACGGTCTCCGCCATTTTGTTCCTCTGTACGCTTCCCACACCTGTCACATAAGGAGTCACCATTTTCATCCACATGCCCAAGGGGCGGTAACGTTTTTACTTCTCTCTTACTGCAGATACTGCAAACATATTTCTCTGATCCTGATGACAGGCATGTTGCTTCTGTTCGCTTCTCCAGCTTCCAGTTATGGCTGCAAGTTTCCCCAAATTTTTTATTTACGAGAAATACGTAAATTCTATATTCCGCTCCATCCAGCCGAATCGTATCCAGAAGATTTGTGCTGTACTCCACAGCAGTACTGTATAATTCCTTCAAAATTATCCCTGTTGCCGCACAGTCTTTTGCAATCACATAAACAGGAGTGGCAACCGTATTTTTTATCTGTGCAGACAGGCTTCGCAGACGATAAGAACATTTGGCGTTGCTTTCACAAATAATCTGGTCGTCCAGAATCTCCTCTGCTTCTTTGCCAACGATTGCCGCATCCGCTTTTTTAGCCCTTTCAAGATACATTTCAAAGCGTTCCCGTTCCGATGCCTCCGGATCGTCTACGTCCCCGACAGATCCTTCATCCGAATAAGTGATATAGATGATTTTTTCACCCGGTCCATATACATTTACCCGATATGGTGAGTCCTCATTTGCCAACCAGCGATGCCCATTTACAATCAGACTGTTCGCATATGGTATAACCAGCTCCTCACCCTCTAAAATCGTTCCACTACGCATTACAGATAACTGGATTTGTCTGCTCTCTTCATCTACAAAATAAACCTTCCAGGAAACCAGTTCCCTCGGATCAGCTTCCGCTGTTGCATTCTGTCCTGCAACCTCTAAAATATTTCCATATGCAGAAAGCTCAAATTCTATCGGCTGTTTTATCGTATAACCATAAGACAGGACCGGTTCCGACATAATCACGATTCCCAAAAGAAAAACCGCATAACGGCTAATTAATTTTCTTTTATTCATTGCAATTCTCCATCATTTCATCAATAAATTCTGTTTTCCCGGCAGCAATTAAAAAATGACATAATGAATTCTCTACCATACGGTCTTTTCTGCTTTTCTAACTGTCAAAGATCATCCCTTGTGATCTTTCTTCATGTCAGCTGCAGCAGTCGAAACCGTAAACTATAACAAGATAATTTACTCAATATCATCTCCAATTCCCGTCCCCATCAATGCCGATTCATCCGCTTCCAGTTCAATGCGATATTTTTTACAGAGGTTATTTATTTTCTTCTGCAGATCAGTTTGAACCGTTGCAATCATACTAACCAGATAGTTTTCTGAAATTGGAAGGCGCTGCATTCTTCCACCGCCAACACGATAGGTACAGCTCAGCGAAGATTCTGGATTTTTTGTACTGTTATCCAATATTTTAAGCTGCTGAAGCAGGTCAGCCACTTCCAAAAGAGCCTGTTCCTGCGCCGTGTCCTTCATTATTTTTGCCATAAATTTTCCTGCCTAAGTCTGCTGCCAGGCAGTCCACTCCCTCCCTTCTTATGCTTCCAGGAAATAAAAACCTGTCGCCCCAACGATCTGCCACCGGGCCTTCTCTGAATTGAATACCGGCTCTACAAAACATCCTGGTAAGACATCTGCTTTTGAAAGTGCGCTCCGTGATATCAATACCGTTCCTGTCGTAAAAATGCAATGCTTCATCAGCGGCTCATCAATACTCTGTATCATTGAAATTACTTTTTGTATGCCTTTAGCATCCTCGCATATGATGGCCGCAAACGTAGATCCATTTCCTGTAGTCTCATGGATTACCGCACGCAGCGCCGTACAAAAGCCTCTAACCTTTGAATTTATATAATATGAATGATCTTTTTCGGTTACGATCCTCTCATTCGTATAAAAATTGACTGCAAAGATTACCAGACGAGTGGGCATAACACCTTCTTTCTTAAAATCAATAATTGCTGGCAACTCATCTATACCCTTCACATTTTTCAGGCGATAAGAAAATATATATTTTGACATATACTTCTGCTTCAAAAAAACCGCCGCAAGTAACCCCGCATTAGCCCGCTCCATTTTTGTCATTTCATTAAGCCATATTGTTTTTGAATCAAACCTTAATTGCTGATCTGCCTCCAGCATGGTCCGAAAAGCGTATGTTGCATGGGCAGTAAGAGAATACATCTGCCTGGTCTGATGTGCTTCCGATTTTGCACTCTTCAAATATGCGTATACAGTTTCGTTGATCTGAAACTTTTCAACAATAACCAAACCACTCATTGCTAACGTATCAAGGCGTTCTTTCAGGGATCGTCGATCCAACTTTGGAATACAACGTATCGGCCGATTTTCTTCCTTAGCTTTTCGTTCTTCCTTTTCACGTTCTGCCATCAGCACTGTACAAATTGATAGCAGATCCGCATGCCCAAGCATTCGGATCACACGTAAAATATACATATCAAAAACGGTAAATGCTTTCTTTACCAATAACGCCTGCATTTCCGCCAATGACTGCGGATTTGTAACGCCCGCGACCTCAAATTTCATTTTGCCGGGATCCCATACAGAATAAGGAGATGGAAGAACCAATTCCGGCTTCAAATCTTCCAAAATCTGCTTTGCCAACACCTGTGTATCATGTTCCAATGCCACATTTCCCCCTACTTTCTACATAATTCGATTTATGAAACCATGTAGGTCCAAAAATAGCAACAATTTTAGTAATTTAATCAACAATATTTAAAATTTAATAAAATTATTAATAGTATCACAGTCAAAAACTTGAATCCACGTTGTTTTTAAGAAAAAATAATTGTAAAATAATGTCATAAATCGAATTATGTCATTATTTTGATATTCCATTATAAAATACCATATTAGGTTTGGGCATTTTCCCCAAAAAACGACCATTATAAAAGCAAAACAAAAGCAAAACTTCCATTCATTTATTTTCTGAACAAGAAGTTTTGCTTTTGTTTTCTTTGACATCAAACGCACGTTCGCTATATAATCGAACTATCCAATAAAACGGAAAGCGTATGAATGGAGTAATATGATGAATACAGTCGGTTCCACTACTGTTGATATAAAAAAAACCTTATTGCACTATATAAAAGCAGAATTTAAAGAAAAAGATCTCGATATGCTGAAGTCCTTACTTGGCAGCATTTATACAGAATTAACGAATACACCAGATATTCTGCCCCACTTAGAAAGCCCGAATTTTGCAGCTGATCCTCTGGATTGCTGTGACAGAACAAATTCTGATACCATTACTGACACGCCCTCTTTCTCTCCAGATAATTTGAAACCTTATCAGGATTTTTTAATAGCAAATGAGCGGTCCAAGAATACAATTAGCAAATACATTTCTGATGTAACTGGCTTCATAACTTTTTTATCCGGTGCAGAAATTTCGAAAGAACAATGCCTAGATTATAAAAAATATCTATTAAAACAAAACTATGCCGTTTCCACGGTAAATTCAAAATTGTGTTCCATTCATTCTTTTTTGACCTTTTTGGATCGCGCTGATTGTTTTGTTCAATTAGAAAAAGTTCAAAAGAAAGAATTAAAAGCTACCTATGCTATTCTTACCCCGGAAGATTACCATAAACTCCTGGAAGAAAGCAGTCGCCCTCAAAAAAGAAAGGTTAACCTTATGATCCGCGCCTTCGGACAAACTGGTATCCGTGTTTCAGAATTGCAGTTTATTACCGTTGAATCCATACAGCAACAGGAAATCACAATTAGAAATAAGAATAAAAACAGAAAAGTTCCTTTAATCCGGGAACTTCAGAAAATGCTTAATGATTATGTCATTGAAAAAAACATCCCATCTGGCCCTATTTTCACTGATAAAAATAAAAAACCATTGGAACGGCAAAATATTTATAATATGCTCCAGACCATTGCTGCCAATGCTGGCATTGATAAAAGGAAGGCACATCCCCATGCACTTCGCCACTTTTTCGCCAAATCCTTTTATGACAAGACGCATGATTTGGTCATGCTCTCAAATATTTTAGGACATTCCGATATCAGCACCACAAAAAACTATGTTACCGGTACGTTCGAAGAATTATGCAACGAAATGGAAGAAATAGGTATCTTATAATTTCCAAATCCGCCTTTTGCATTAAGGGCAGCTTCGAGATATAGCTGCCCTCCGCATAATCTATCCCCCAATTTTCTGCACCATACAATTCACTATTTAATTTCAGAAAAAATGATCCCCTACTACATAAATCAGGTATCATTTTCCTCATTAAAAGTCCAGTAATCCTCTTGATTTTACTGCACATTTTGAATGACCAAACCCCAAATTTTTCACCCATCTTGGATAGCCGAAAAATTTGGGGTTGTTTCCGATATAAATGAGGTATCATTTTCACACTGTAAGTAAGGTATCATTTTGCCTAAATCTGTTCTCCTTTCACCGTCTGATATGGAGCAGTCAATTCATCTAATATTTCTTTTTCCCGCTTAATTCTATTCCTAATATACAGTGTGGCTCTTGCGTCTTCCAAAGAATCATGCGCTTTATAGTTATACCCAAAATGTGCGGCGACCGCTTCTAACGTCTGCCATCGACGGGTTCCGTACCGCTTATCATAGTTCCCACAAATTTCGGCAA
>ERZ772877.1427-NODE-1427-length-11070-cov-2.97867_pt1 | contig 11070 bp, 10 predicted proteins | sample MGYA00580583_ERZ772877 | MGnify/ENA primary metagenome ERZ772877 (study PRJEB29015, sample SAMEA2737661) | human gut metagenome | biome: human gut; feature: human-associated habitat; material: faeces | place: China | collected 2012 ... | reverse complement strand
CAAAAAAAGAGGTAAAGAAGGTGCCTGCCTTCCATTCCCTGTCTGTAAAGTCAGACGGACGGGCCATGGAACATAACAGGGAATAGGTTTCATCCGTCAGAGAAAATACCATATATGGATAGGTCTTTCTCATTTCCTTGAAGCGCTCGATGAAGGTGAGTCCGTAAAATGCATGGCGGCTGTTGATAAAGAGGGTCATGACAGCCGTGGTCACATAGCTTAGGCCGCCGGTGAGGATGCCCACCAGGGCAAACTGTATGGAACCCGCGTAAACCAGGGTGCTGATGAGAAAGGCCCAGAACACACCCAAACCGGATTTCTGCAACAGGAGGCCAAAGGCGATTCCTAAGAACAGGTAGCCGAGGAATATGGGGATGGTCTTTATCAGAGCGAATTTTGCTGCTTTTTTCATGGTTTGGTAAATCTCCTCATAATAGTACAGTTTTAACACATTGATATAGTATAGCAGACTTTAATTCATTTTTCTATAGTTCAGGAGCCACAATAACATGGTAATTGTGGCGGCGAAGGTTATCCAACTGTTCCTGGGATATTTTCCAGTCCGTGATGATGGCCGTTATGTTAGCGGGTATAAACAAGTAATGGAGAGATTTTTTTTCAAATTTTGAGCTGTCACATAACAGATATGTCTCATTGGACTGTTCAATAAGTTTGGATTTATTACTCAATTCTTCTGAGTAGTCACATAACCCCAGAGCAGGATCAAAGGCGCTGGTAGAAAGAAAGCTTTTGTCAAAATGAAAGGCGGATAACGTGGACAGAGCTATGGAGCCAACATAAGATGCATGTCCCTTCAGACTAATTCCTCCCGTAGATACAATTGTTGCATTTGAGTGGTTCTCCATTACGATGGGAAGAACCTGGCTCAGGGTAACTAATGTCAGCTTGTATTCCGTGGGAAGCATTTTGCAGAGGGTCAGGACGCTTGTACTCGCGTCCGTTCCAATCAAATCCACGTCTCTGACTAATTTCAGGCATTCTCTGGCAATTGCCTGCTTTTCCGCCAGATGGTGTTTGAGCCGGAAGTTGAAATCTTTCATAAAGACAGTATTATTATCTACTTTGAATAAACCAGAGGAAGATTTGCTGATTAACCGTTTTTCCATAAGATATAACAAGTCCCTGCGGGCAGTCATGACAGAAACTCCAAATTCTTTTGCTACAATCTCGGTTGAAGTTCTTCCTGTTGCTGATATATAATCTAAAATTTTATCTCTTCTCTGCGACACTGCTTCATTAGATGAACGCATGGCAGCACCCCCTCGTGAAAATGCATAATAAATTATCTCATTGCTAACTTATCATAAATATATTGTAAATGCAATAATAAATAAAAAATATGGATTTAAATATCATAAAAAACAAAATTATATCATAAATATAACATATATGATATCAAAAACTGTAAGATATGTTGAATTTATGATATTTTAATGATAAACTAAAAGTGTAACATACAACAGACAGATAGTTTAAAAGAAGGTACGGGAGGTAGAAAATGAGAAGATTCAAATGTTTGTCTATGGGATTATTACTTATTATGGCACTGACCGCGTGTTCGAGTCAGGGAAGCTCAAAAGAAACAACTGAAAAGCAGGAAACTGAAGCTGTTAAAACAACTGCAGAGTCAGCGACAGAAACCTCCGGACAGGAAGCGTCTGATAAGGAAACGACAGCAGAGAGTGGAACAGAAGAGAAGGTACTTATAGGATATTCCCCCATGACGATGGTCAATCCCTATTTCTCGGCTGTAGGCAGCGCCATAGAGGAAGTAGTGGCTGAACATGGTGCTGAACTGGTTAAATTTGATCCACAGATGGACGCATCAGTGCAGGCAGCTCAGATTGATGACATGATTAGCATGGGTATAAAAGCCCTGCTGTTTATACCAGTGGACTCAGCCGGCAGCCGCAATATCATGCAGGCATGTAAGGATGCTGGTGTTTATGTGGTAAATATTGATAATGTGGTCAATGAAAATGATTACGATGTGGTTGATGCAATTGTGGCATCTGACAATTACGGACTGGGATATGTATCGGGACAGGATGTTGCAGAACGTTTTCCGGACGGAGCTAAAATCGGCATCATGCATTCACCCACATCTGAATCCTGTATTGTTACAGTAAATGCATTTTGGGATGCAATCAAGGAACATGCAAAGAATCCTGAGGCATATGTAAATGTGGCAGAGGCGGATGGAAAAGGAAACATGGAGCAGTCATTTACACAGGCTACAGATATACTCCAGGCTCATGATGACATTGACCTGTTCTACTGTGTAAATGACCAGTCAGCGTTTGGTGTGATTCAAGCCATTAAAGAAGCGGGAAAAGCAGGAGAGATTGCTGTTTACGGTAAAGACGGTTCACCGGATGCCAAAGCGGTGTTGGGGAAAGACGGTTTTGTACAGTCCTCAGGCCAGTCACCTCTGGGAATAGGAAGAATTGGGGCGGAAAACTGCTTTAAATTAATTAAGGGAGAGAAGGTTGAATTTAATACATCCATAGAGGCATTTAGCATAACAGCAGAAAATGTACAGGAATATGGAATTGACGGATGGCAGTAAAGGAGATGTCATATGCTGGTTAACTTAAAAGATATTTTAAAGGATTGTGAACAGCACAAATATGCAGTAGGTTCTTTTAATACACCTACCCTGGAAACACTGAGGGCTGTCATTCGGGCTGCGGAGACCTTAGGCACCCCTGTTATCCTTAACCATGCCGAGAATGAAGAAGAGGTAATTCCCATTGAGATTATCGCCCCGTTGATGGTGGAGTATGCGAAAAATGCACGGGTACCGGTGGCTGTACATATTGACCACGGAGAAACATTTCCATATCTGATGAAAGCAATCCGGTTGGGTTTTACTTCTATCATGTATGATTGTTCATCCCTGTCTCTGGAAACAAATATATGCAGGGTGAAACAGTTTGTAGCACTGGCCCACCCCCTTGGGATTTCTGTGGAAGCGGAAATAGGAGCTATGCCTAATAATATGGCGGGCTGTGCAAATGGGAAGGAAAAAAGCGATTTAAGTTATATGGAAGCATATTTTACGAATCCGCAGGAAGCTGCCCTGTTTGCAGAACGGACAGGCGTGGATGCATTGGCCATTTCTTTTGGGACAGTCCATGGCAGCTATGAAGGGGAACCTCATTTGGATATTGGCAGGGTGAAACAGATTAGAAGTGCAATACCGGCAGAGACGGCTCTCGTGATGCATGGGGGTTCCGGAACGGGTGAGGAACAGACACGCCGTGCCATTGATGCCGGTATCAGAAAGATTAATTATTTTACAGCTATGGATACAGCTCCGGCACCAGTTTTACTGGATGTAATTGAACAGGCCAAAGGAACTCCGGTACATTATGGGAGACTGGCTAAACTGGCAATGGAAATCATGGAGGAAAAGGTGAAAGAGGCTATGTTGGTATTCCTTAATGGCCGCAGCGTTTAGATAGTGTAGAAAGGGCCGCATCGTCGGCCCTTTTGCTTAAAAAGGATGTGATATAGGATGGCTGATATGGTTCTTTTGAAAATGCAGAATATTTGTAAATCGTTTCCCGGTGTGAAGGTACTGGACCAGGTCAATCTGGATTTGAAAGAAGGGGAAGTACATGCATTGCTGGGTGAAAATGGTGCAGGTAAGTCCACCCTGATTAAAATTCTGGGAGGAATCTATACAGCAGACAGCGGCTCCATTTTTTTGCAGGGAAAAGAAGTAAAAGTAAATTCTGTCATGGACGCGCAGAAGAATGAGATTCGAATTATACATCAGGAGATAGTCCTGGTACCGTTTCGTACTATAACTGAGAATATGTTTCTAGGCAGAGAACTGAAAAGCAAGGCCGGATTCCTGGATAAGAAGCAAATGTATGAAGAGACTCATAAAATCATTCGGGAATTTGGTTTAAATCTGTCACCAGATACATTGATACAGGATCTTTCAATCGGTATGCAGCAGTTGGTTGAGATAATGAAGGCTGTTTCTACGGAGGCCAGAATTATAGTCATGGATGAACCCACATCATCTTTGTCGGACCATGAAGTGGATCTGCTGTTTAAAACCATTGGCCTTTTAAAGGAAAAGGGAGCAGGAATTATATATATATCCCATAAAATATCGGAACTATATGAGATTGCTGATCGGGTTACTGTCCTGAGAGACGGTCATACGATTCAGACATGCCGGATTTCGGAGGTTTCATCAGAACAGCTGATAAACATGATGGTTGGGCGTGAGCTTACTAAGTATTATATAAAAACAGATAATCTCATTGGCGGGGTTTCCTTGGAGGTAAAGAAGTTATGCTGCGGACGAAAGTTTAAGGATGTGAGTTTTTATGCTCGATATGGAGAAATCGTGGGATTTTCCGGGTTGGTAGGAGCGGGCAGGACAGAAGTTATGAAAGGAATTTTCGGAATACTTCGTACAGACAGCGGAAGTATATGCCTGGATGGAAAACAAATAGATATAAGAAGGCCCAGAGATGCCATTTGCGCGGGAATCGCCTATATTCCTGAAGACAGAAAAAATGAGGGACTGATTCTGATTAATTCGGTAGCATTTAATATGACATTGGCAGCCTTGAAGGATATCATCAAAGGCATAAGGGTTAATAAGAAAAAAAGGGCTGAGATGGTGAAGCATTATGTGGATTTTCCATTAAGGTGACGTCCGCAGAACAGCTGGTAGGGAATCTGAGCGGGGGAAATCAGCAGAAGGTGGTTTTGGGAAAATGGCTTGCAAATAAGCCGAAGGTTATCATACTGGATGAACCAACCAGGGGGATTGATGTTGGGTCCAAGTCAGAGATTTACAGAATCGTAAACCAGCTGGCAGGAGAGGGAGTATCTGTCATCCTGGTTTCATCAGAGCTTCCGGAAGTCATAAATATGTGTGACCGTGTTTACATCATGAGCGAGGGGCATATCAGGGGGGAAATCAGCCGCTCTGAGTTCAGCCAGGAGAAAATCATGGATTATGCAGCGGGAAGGAGAGCAGATGAAACAGAAGAATAAAAACGGCAATCCAGTACTTGGATGGCTTCAAATGAATCTAGGTCCGTTATTGGGGCTTCTTGCCCTGTGTGTCATTGTGTCCCTGTTGTCAGATAAGTTTGTCTCAAAGGATAATTTCCTAAATATTTTGAAGTCAGTATCCACGAATATGATGCTGGCCTGTGCTTTGACCATGGTAATAATTCTGGGACTGATTGATATATCGGTAGGCTCTACAGTGGGATTGGCAGGTATCGTGTGCGCGACTTTAATCGGTACCGGAAGGTATCCTATATGGATGGTCATTCTTTTTTGTCTGGGAATCGGACTTGTTGTTGGGCTGGTTAATGGAATCTTGATTGCGCATATCAAAATTCCGGCATTTATCGCAACGCTGGCAACCCAGAACATAGGAAGGGGGCTGTGCCAGGTCATATGCAATGGAGCTCCTGTACGGTGTTCCGAGGAGACATTTACCAGATTAGGGACAACGACCATGTCTGGCGGTATTTCTATAACCGTTATTTACTCGGCCTTTTTTGTGGTCTTAATATGCATACTGATGTACAGAACCAAGATAGGTACATATCTTTATGCCATTGGAGGAAACGAAATGGCAGCTGAATATTCCGGTATCAATGTAAAACTTATAAAGATGATACCATATCTCATAGGAGGGTTTTTCGCGGCCTTCTGCGGTGTGATTTGGACAGCCAGGCTGGGTTCTGGTTCTCCGACCCTGGGGCAGAATTTTGAATTGGATGCCATTGCTGCCACAGCGCTGGGAGGCGCAAGCATGTCTGGCGGTATCGGACGGATTGGCGGAACTATGATAGGTGTACTGATGATAGGAGTCATTAACAATGGACTAAATCTCATTAATTTGAATTCATTCTATCAGCTAATTGTGAAAGGTCTTGTTGTTGCCATTTCGGTTATCATAGATGTTATGCGGAAGAACCGCGCAGCTAATAAAGTATAAAAGGAAGGGGAGAGAAAGATGCTAGTGAATTTAAAAACATTGTTGGAGGATGCCAGAATCAATCACTATGCAGTTGCAGGTTTTACCACACCTACAATCGACACCTGTGAGGCTGTATTGCAGGCAGCAGAGGATATGAACGCCCCTGTCGTAATCGGACAGGCCCAGTTATATGAGGAGTTTGGTCCGATTGAAAAGTTTGGACCGGTTATGGCCCATATGGCGGAGCAGGCCAAAGTCCCTGTATGCCTGCATCTGGACCATGGGACCAGTATTGATTATATCATGAAAGCAATGAAAGCGGGATACACATCTGTCATGGCTGATTTCTCACATTTGGATTTTGAGGAAAATGCCAGAATTGTTAAAATGTGTGTAACCTTCTGCCATAGTGTAGGAATTTCTGTAGAGGGTTTGGTTGGAAAGATGCCTAATGTGGCAATGGTAGAACAGGCAGGAGGAGACCTGGACTTAAAGGAGTTTTTTACCAAGCCGGAAGAAATCGGACGTTTTATCGAATTAACAGGGGCCGATGCACTGACGGTATCATTTGGGACGGTACATGGTATGACTGTGGCAAAGCCGGTCCTGGATTTCGTCCATTTGACAAAACTGCATCAGGCTGCAGGATGCGCATTGGTTATGCACGGCTCTTCAGGGGTTGAACCTTCGCAGCTGCAGAAAGCGATTACATATGGTCTCACCAAAGTGAATGTTTATACAAAGGTGTCTACCAGTGCACAGGATGCGATCAGAGATTCAATACGTCCTGAGAGACCTCTCTATTATCATGAAATAGAGCAGATTGCTAAGAGGGCTATGACAGAGTCGGCAAAAGAAACAATAGCCCTCTTAAGCAACGGATATCAATTTTCAGATTAGCGGAGGTGGGCTCATGGCATTTGGTGGTCTGGATATAGGAAGCAGCGGGGTGAAATGTGCCTTTTTCAATGAAAGGGGAAAACGCCTGGCCTTTGCCAGACAGGATTATGATTATAGTTCCCATATGGGGCATTATGAATTGGATGGCAGGGTTGTCTGGAATCAGGTAAAAAAGGTTCTGTTTGCTGCTGCCGCTCAGCTTAATGAGCCAGTAGAAGGGATTGCTGTATCTTCTATTGGTGAGGCAGGGGTGGCATTGGATAAAAAGGACAGGGTACTGGCACCTTCGCTTCTGTTTAATGATATAAGAGGGCAAAAGGAAAGCCGGGAGTTAGTGCAGGAACTGGGGGAGAAGTGGATTTACCAGACTACAGGTAATGTGCCCAATGGAACATACAGTATTGAAAAGCTGATGTGGATTCGTAAAAATGAATCTTATTACGACAAGATAGAGAGATATTTTCTCTACGAAGATTTCATCATATACATGCTTACCGGAGTAAGAGGAATCAGCCATTCTCTTGCGGCCAGGACCATGGCCTTTGATGTGGTGGAAAAGAAATGGGTGGAGAGTATCTTCCAGGCAGCTGGAGTTGATGTGGGACTGATGTCAGAGGTGTTTCCTTCCGGAACAGTGGTTGGAACAATACGGACATCTCTGGCTGCTGAACTAGGTATAAATGGAAAGGCAAAGATAATCACAGGAGGACACGATGGCTGGTGTTGTGCGCTGGGGGCGGGAATGACAGATGGGAATACGGCAGTAAATGTTTCCGGAAGCTGCGAAACCATCAGTGTCATGATGGACGGACCACGCCGTGAGGAATTTATGATGAAATGCAATTATAGCTGTATTCCATATGTCATTCGGGACACATATGCCACCTACGGGTTGGGTCTGACAAGCGGTTCCCTAATAAAATGGTTTAGGAACCAGCTGGGTAATGGACTATCTTACCAGGAACTGGACAGATGTGTATCGAGTGAGCCTTCCGGCATTATAGTGATTCCTGATTTTTCTGTATCAGGAACGCCATGTTTTTCATTGGAATCAAAGGGAATGTTCTACGGTATGACCCTGGATACCTCCAGATATGATTTGTTTAAGGGACTGATGGAGGGAACTGCTTTTCATATACGGATGAACATGGAGATACTGGAGATGTACGGTTTTCGTATCCCTAAAATAAGAACCGTGGGCGGTGCTTCATTTTCGCCTGTGTGGATGCAGATAAAAGCCGACATATGGAATCGGGAGGTGGAGAGTGTAAGTGGAAATGAGACAGGCGTCATAGGGGATGCGATATTGTCGGGAGAGGCGCTTGGTATTTTCCATACATTAAAGCAGGGGGCTGACAGCCTTATCCATACTGAAAAAGTGTATGCTCCTAATCCATCTCGTGGAAAATGCTACAACGAACTTTATGAGGAGTTTAAAGAAATCTTCCGCTGGAAGAACAGGAGGGGTAATATATGTTAGTTAATAGTAAAGTCTTATTAGAAGATGCAATGAAACATAATTATGCGGTGGCAGGTATCAATACAACCAGCCTGACTATGCTGCGGGCTGTTCTGGAAGCCGCTGAGGAGGAAGGGACGCCGGTTATATTAAGCCATGCCCAGCTGCATGAGCCATATGCACCGATTGAGCTTATGGGACCTTTAATGAAGGCTGCTGCTGAAAAATCTACTGTTCCCTGTTCTCTTCATCTGGACCATGGGACAACAGAAGCATATATTTATAAGGCGTTAAGCCTTGGTTTTACATCAGTTATGGCTGATTTTGCAAGGTTTTCTTTTGAAGAGAATGTGGAAAGGACGAAAAAGGTAGCAGATGTATGCCATGAGATTCATGTGACAGTTGAAGGCGAATATGGTGAGATGCCCAGTAATGTGACTGGGCAGGGAAGGGCGCTTCCAGAGGGGGAATCACTGGAATTTTTTTTTACTAAGCCCGATAAGGCCGCCAGATATGTAGAACAGACGGGAGTGGACAGTCTGGTTGTCTCCTTTGGCTCTGTTCATGGTATCTATATTGAAGAACCGAAGATGGATTATGAGCGTTTAGGTGCCATCAGGGAGGCTGTACCGAACACGCCTCTGGTTATGCATGGCGGTTCCGGACTCAATGAGGAGGATACGCGAACATGCATTGACGGGGGAATTCGCAAGATAAATTATTATACATATATGGCCTGCGAGCCATCGAAAAAACTGGTGCAGTTTATCAGTTCCTCCGGCAAACCACCATATTTTCATGAGATTTGTGAGTATTCGAGAGAACTGATGAAGGAAAAAGCCCGATATGCCATTAAGCTGTTTCAGAACAGGGGATAAGAGGATATGTATTTTATCGGAGTGGATATAGGAACATCAGGAACAAAGGCCGTATGCATGGATGAGGCAGGAGATCTAAAGAATTCATGGTTTGTCAGCTATGGTTTTGAGCATATGGCCAGGGGGATTAGGGAACTGGACCCCGAGACAGTCTGGAAGGCTGTCCTCATATGTATTCAGGAGGTATGCCGGGGATGTGAGGTGGAGTCCATAACAGTATCCTCCATGGGAGAGTCAGTGATTGCTGTTGATAAAGATGGTATGTGCCTGACAAAGGGAATTACAGGTACAGATGTCAGGGGCAGGGAGGAATGCAGGCGTTTCATTCAGAAAATCGGGAATCGGTGCATAACGGAGGTTACCGGCCTTCCGGCAGATTCTCTGTATTCCCTGAGTAAGATATTGTGGATGAAGAGTCATAGCCCCCGATTATTCGAGAGGATCTGGAAGATTTTCTCTTTTCAGGATTTTATCATATATAGATTGTGCGGTGACGCTGTTATGGACTATTCTGTTGCCTCGCGTACCATGTTGTTTGATTACAGGACATGTAAATGGTCAGGGAGGCTGTTTACGCAGGCCGGTCTATCAAAATCCCTTATGTCAAAAACTGTGCAGGCAGGCTCCGTTGCAGGAAATATGCGCAAGGAGATAAAGCAAAAACTGGGTTGCAGTGGAACATGCCTGATATTGGCAGGCTGCCATGATCATATTGCAAATGCAATTGGAGCCGGGGTGTGCCGGGCAGGGGAATGCGTTAATGCAGCAGGGACAACAGAAGGACTTACGGTAATGATGGAGCCGGGAGTGCTAACGGAGTCCAAGGTAGAACAATATAAAATTTCCTGCGAACCTTCCGCAATGGAAGGAATGTATAATACGGTTGCCTGGAGCAATGCCTCCGGCTCAATTTTGAGATGGCTGGTCAGAGATGTCTTAAAGGAGAACCAGAATATATGTTTCGGGGAACTGAATGGCAGTATCCAATATGAGCCGACGAAGTTGTATGTACTGCCCCATTTTTCGGGAGCGGCAACACCCTATACGGATGACCGTTCCAAGGGGGCAATCCTGGGACTTACACTGGACGTAGGAAGGGAGGAGTTATACCAGGCCGTTGTAGAGGGAATCCAAATGGAACTCTATGCAATATACAAATGTCTGATTCATTCGGGTGTACCGGTGAATAAAATTGTATCTACAGGGGGCGCCCTGTCAAATGAAATACTACAAATGAAGGCGGATATTCTGGGATGCGAAATTCATACTGTAAAATGTGAGCAGACAGGGGCTGTCGGGGGTGCTATTCTGGGTGCGGTGTCCAACGGGATTTATAATACGGTTGATGAGGCGGTAAACGCCATGGTAAAGGTGGGAAAGACGGTTATCCCTGACATGAAACGGCATGAGGCTTACGGGAATAAAGTGAGGATTTATGACGTACTGTACACATACCTCAGGGAGATAAACCATGCCATAGACAAGGCTGGGGTTACGGACAACCGGCATTCAGACTCCGGTATTAAATAATTTCTTTTCCCCCTTTCCCATATGCCATAATTGTGTTATGATTAATAATTATATTTATCACAATAGCAACGTAACGGAGGAACAATTATGGCAGACAAGGATACCGTAATGGAAACTGAGGAAAAGGAGGTAGTCTCCAGGAATTTCATTGAACAGGAGATTGACAAGGACCTGGCAGAGGGCGTTTATGACCATGTCCAGACCCGTTTCCCGCCGGAGCCAAACGGTTATTTGCACATCGGACATGCCAAGTCCATCTTACTGAACTACGGCCTGGCACAGAAGTACGGCGGCAAGTTCAACCTGCGTTT
>ERZ772877.1420-NODE-1420-length-11088-cov-2.44729_pt1 | contig 11088 bp, 10 predicted proteins | sample MGYA00580583_ERZ772877 | MGnify/ENA primary metagenome ERZ772877 (study PRJEB29015, sample SAMEA2737661) | human gut metagenome | biome: human gut; feature: human-associated habitat; material: faeces | place: China | collected 2012 ... | reverse complement strand
CTTCCCTATATCCAGCGGTTTAACAGGAAAATCGTGGTGGTAAAATACGGCGGAAGCGCCATGGTGGATGAGGAACTGAAGAAAAAGGTTATACAGGATGTGGTGCTTCTTAAGCTGGTAGGCTTTAAGCCCATCATTGTGCACGGAGGCGGGAAGGAGATCAGCCGCTGGGTAGGCAAGGTGGGAATGGAGGCCCAGTTTAAGAACGGACTCAGGGTTACAGACGAACCCACCATGGAGATTGCCGAGATGGTCCTTAATAAAGTCAATAAGAGCCTGGTCCAGCTGGTCAGTGAGCTGGGTATCAATGCGGTGGGAATCAGCGGCAAGGACGGCATGATGCTTAAATGCCGTAAGAAATACGCCGGCGGAGAGGACATCGGGTTTGTGGGAGATGTGGAGGAAGTGAATCCCAAAATCATATATGATTTGCTGGAAAAGGATTTTCTGCCCATCATCTGTCCCATAGGCTTTGATGAGGATTTCCTGAGCTATAACATCAATGCGGATGACGCGGCCTGTGCCATTGCAACGGCAGTGGAGGCGGAAAAGCTTGCTTTTCTCACGGATGTGGAGGGCGTGTATAAGGATTATGAGGATAAGTCCTCCCTTATCTCCGAGATGACGGTGGAGGAGGCCCAGAATTTTGTGGACAGCGGAATGCTGGGAGGCGGTATGCTTCCCAAGCTTCAAAACTGCATCAACGCCATAAAAAACGGCGTATCCAGGGTGCATATCCTGGACGGGCGTATTCCTCATTGCCTGCTGCTGGAAATCTTTACTGACAAGGGTATTGGAACCGCTATCTATAATTCCGAAGAAGACGAGAGATATTATCATGGCTGATAAACAGTTGATGGAACGGGCAGAACAGGCCCTTTATAAGGTGTACAACCGGTTCCCTGTGGTGTTTGACCATGGGGAGGGAGTGAAGCTCTACGATACAGAGGGAAACGAGTATCTGGATTTCGGTGCTGGCATTGCGGTCATGGCGCTGGGATATGGGGATGAGGAGTATACAAAGGCCGTGGAGGAACAGCTTCACAAGCTGACCCATATCTCCAATCTGTTCTACAACCAGCCCTCCATTGAGGCCGGCGAGAAGCTGCTTCAGGTATCCCATATGGATAAGGTGTTTTTCACAAACAGCGGTACCGAGGCCATTGAGGGGGCTCTTAAGATTGCAAAGCGCTATCACTATAACAAACTTCATGAAACCATGGGAGACGGCTGCGACGGCTGCGAGGACGCGGAGCCGGACATGACCGGGGAAATCATTGCCATGAACCATTCCTTCCATGGAAGGAGCCTGGGCGCCCTGTCCGTCACCGGCAATGCCCACTACCAGGAGCCCTTTAAGCCCCTTATACCGGGAATCCGCTTCGCTGATTTCAATGACCTGGACAGCGTGAAGAAGCTGATTAACAGTAAGACATGTGCGGTCATTATGGAGACCATCCAGGGAGAGGGAGGTATCTATCCTGCAACGGAAGAATTCATAAAAGGGGTCAGAGCCCTGTGCGATGAACATGACTTGCTCCTTATACTGGATGAAATCCAGTGCGGCATGGGCCGTTCCGGGGAAATGTTTGCCTGGCAGCATTACGGCGTGAAGCCGGACGTGATGACAGTGGCCAAGGCGCTGGGAAACGGGCTTCCCGTAGGTGCCTTCCTGGCATGGGGCAAGGCGGCCAGCGCAATGGTTCCGGGCGACCACGGCACCACCTATGGCGGCAATCCGCTGGTGACGGCGGGAGCCAGCGCAGTGCTTGATATTTTTGAGAAACGCCGTATCACGGAACATGTAAAGGAGATTGGCGCCTATCTCTACGAGAAGCTGGAGGAGCTGTCAAAGGAACTGGATTGCATCAGGGCACACCGGGGAATGGGATTGATTCAGGGATTGGAGTTCTCTGTACCGGCAGGCCCCATTGTGTCAAAAGCGCTGCTGGAGCAGAAGCTGGTGTTAATCAGCGCCGGGACCAATATCATCCGTTTCGTTCCGCCTCTGGTGATTGAGAAGGCGGATGTGGATGAGATGATGAAACGTCTTAGGGCAGCGGCAGCAGAGTAGGGAATCGGTAACAGCGCAGGGAATAAGCAGCAGAGCAGAGAATAAGCAGCAGAGTAACGGTAACGGACCAGGGAATTGATTTAGAGAAAGAGTCGGTTTCAAAGTAAGAATAGGCGGGGAGGGCAAAGGAAGATGCCCTGCCCGCCAAAGGCGGCAGGAAATACCTGTGTTACAGGGACCTGCCGTTTTTTTGTATGGTTGCCCCTTTCCTTAAGTAAATCTTTCGTTTTCATTTATGAAATGTTATGAAAATACAGGATGAAATATTTATGGCAAACCTATATAATAGCCTTATTAAATGAACAGCAATGGCGCAAATGTTTATTTTTTGTTGTATAAGTATGCCATATGTGATATAACTGTATTAATATAAATAATACAGTATCCGCTGGTATTAAGGAGGGAGTCATGGGAACAGAGAAAAAAGCTGGTGATTTAGAGGAAATCCAGGTTTTGGAAGGCATTTCAGAGTCTGAGGAAATTGACCGCCGTGTGGAGGAGCTGATGGCTCCGGAGGAGGAAGGAAACGGAAAGAAAAAGAAGAAAAAGCAAAAGCAAAAGACCGGACACCGGTCATCGGAGGGGGGCTTTCACCCCGTCCGGCGCTTTAAGGGGTTCAGCCGTAAGCGCAAGATAATCACGGTCCTGGTACTGGCGGCAGTGGTTTTGTTTGGGTTCTCCCGTATGTCCGGAGGAAAGAAGGATCTGGGGATCCCGGTTGCCGTGATGCCCCTTGCCAAACAGGACGTTCAGGAAAAGCTTACGGTAAGCGGTCCTGTATCAGGCACAGACAGCGTGGATGTGGTGTCCAATATTCATGCGGAAATCACTGCTATGAATGTGAAGGAGGGTGATACCGTGACAAAAGGACAGGTGCTGGCCGTGGTGGACAGCACGGATCTGGAGCGGGAAGTGCAGATTGCCCAGAACGCCTACGACCTTGCGGTGGCTAATAAGCAGGAAAAAGATAAGGAAGCAGCCCTTGGATACGAAAAGGCGGTCCAGGATTTCCAGAAGGCCAGCCTGGATCACAGCAGGAACAGCCAGCTCTTTGCCACCGGCGACATTTCACAGATGGAGCTGGAAGCCAGCGCCAATGCCCTGAATGACGCCAGAAGGCAGATGGAAGGCTATACGGTTGAGAATGGGAGAGGCGTTGCAGATTCGTCCTACGGCATACAGATACAGAACGCAGCCTTTGATTTGGAAAAGAAAAAAGAAGAACTGGATAATACCCAGATAAAGAGCACCATTGACGGCACTGTGGTCCGTGTCAATTCCAAGGTGGGCCAGTTTGCGGATAAGGTGGAGGATGATAAACCTATTCTCAGCATCGAGAATCTGGAGCAGCTGGAGCTGGAAATCAAGGTAAGCGAGTTCTCCATCGGCAAGGTAAAGGTGGACAGATGGCGACCATCACAGCGGATATCCTGGACGGTGAGACTGCAGAAGGCGAGGTCGTAAAGATATCGCCCACAGGCGAGGAAAAAGGCGGCGGATCCACGGAGAGGGTTATTCCCACTACCATACGGGTGGACGGTGGAAGCTCAAAGCTTATTGCGGGAATCACGGCAAAAGCAGAACTTTTAATCAGGGAGGCAAAGGATGTTTTCGTCGTTCCCTCATCGGCGCTTTTTGACGACGGGGAAGTGACATACATAGCCATTGTGCAGGATATGAAGGTTAAACGAATACCTGTGACCATGGGAGTGGACGGCGACGTGGTGGTAGAGGTCATTCCCACAGACGGTACAGTGCTGGAGGAGGGAATGCAGGTTATCACCAATCCGGGACCCCATCTCATGGACGGTGCTGCCGTGCTGATTACCCAGTAGCAGGAGGCGCCGTATGAAGAAGTGGATGAAGTTTTTACACAGGGACAGCATGATTAAGGAAGAGGTCTATGACGGACCCCTGATTAAGCTGGAGAATCTGGTCAAGATATATGATACCGGGGCCATTAAGGTACTGGGACTAAAGAAGATAAACCTTACCATTGAACGGGGGGAGTTTGTGGCCATCATGGGACACTCCGGATCCGGAAAATCCACCCTGATGAACATACTCGGGTGTCTGGACCGGCCCACCCTGGGACATTACTACCTGGACGGCATTGACGTGGCAGACATGACGCCGGACCAGCTCTCCGATATCAGGAACCGGAAAATCGGGTTTGTGTTCCAGTCCTTTAACCTGATATCCAGGACATCGGCCCTTAAGAATGTGGAGCTGCCCATGACCTATGCCAGGGTGCCAAAGGCCAAACGGGCGGTCAGGGCCCAGCTGCTATTGGAACGGGTGGGGCTGGGAGCCAGGAAGGAACATATGCCAAACGAGCTCTCCGGAGGTCAGAGGCAGAGGGTTGCCATAGCCAGAGCCCTTGCCAATGAACCGCCCTTAATTCTGGCAGACGAGCCCACAGGAAACCTGGATACCGCCTCCTCGGTGGAAATCATGGAGCTGTTTACAAAGCTTCACCAGGAAGGGGCTACCGTGGTGCTGGTTACCCATGAGGAGGATATAGCAGCCTTTGCCCACCGCGTGATACGGTTCAGCGACGGGCAGATACAGAGTGACAAATTGGACGGGAAGGGGGGAGAGCAGAATGCTGATCGAAAACATGAAGATGGCATTTTCAGCCATCCGGTCCAATAAGATGCGTTCCGCCCTGACTATGCTGGGAATCATCATCGGCATTGGTTCCGTCATAGCCATCGTGTCCATCGGAGATACCATGCGCGGACTTTTCTCTGATTTATACAAGGATGTGGGTATTACCCAGGCCTATATATCCATTGGTTACTGGGTAGATGATGTGCGGCAGAGCGATTATTTTACCCTGGACGAGATGGAGCGGGCCAAGGAGGCCTTTAAGGACCAGGTCGCCTATATAGACAGCAGCGCCTATACCAGCAGTGATGCCGAGTATAAGCGGACTAAGATTAAATTTGACTATCAGGGAATTGACTACAATTACCAGGATGTGCAGCCGGTGAACGTGGTGTACGGCCGCTATCTCAACGAGGGAGACATCCTGGGAAGAAGGAAGAATGTGGTCATGGATACCAAGAGCGCCCAGATGCTGTTCGGCACTGAGAATGCGGTTGGGCGGTCCTTCAGAACCACCTTATATGGCTCTACCGACGACTTTACGGTGGTGGGTGTGTACCGCAAGGAGGTCAACGCCTTCCAGGCCCTGATGATGGGCAACAGCGATGACAAGGGGTCGGCATTCATTCCATACACCCTTCTGACCTGGCCCAACGACTATTTTTACCAGCTTCATGTGTATGCAAAGGACGATGTGAACCTGGACCAGTTTTTCAGCCAGTTCAAGGCATATGCGGCCAAGATGCACGGCAGGCAGCCGGAGGATATGTACATGTATACGGCCATGCAGGAAATGACCTCAGTAGACAGCATGATGGGCAGCCTGTCCATGGCAGTGGGCGGTATCGCGGCCATTTCGCTGATGGTGGGCGGAATCGGCATTATGAATATCATGCTGGTGTCCGTGACGGAGCGTACCAGGGAAATCGGCATCCGGAAAGCCCTTGGAGCAAGGACCAGGGATGTGTTAATACAGTTTTTGACGGAGTCAGCCATATTATCAGCCTGCGGCGGCATTATCGGTGTCATACTGGGAGTGGGAACCGTATCCCTGGGAGGATTCCTTCTGGGATTTGCGGTGGTCATAAAACCGGGGGTCATCGTGGTTGCAGTGTCATTTTCAGCAGTGGTCGGTATCTTCTTTGGATTATATCCTGCATCCAAGGCAGCCAAGGCAGACCCGATAGACGCGCTGCGTTACGAATAGACGGGATATCCCGACGGAGCAAATCAAGGATGCAGCCGGAGGATATCGTAGGATACGGCCGGAGAAAATCAAGGATACGGCCGGAGGAAATCAAGAATCGAGACAGGAGGAAAGCAAGTGAGACGGATGAGCGGTACATGGAAGAGAGCAGGAGCCATGGGATTGGCCCTGATGCTGGCCCCGGTTCCGGGCCTGCTGCGGCCGGTGACTGCATGGGCCAGCCCGGAGTTTGCCTATTCTGCGGACAAATGGGCGGCGCTGAGGGATGATGTGCTGGAATACGGAGAGCTGGCTGACCTGGTCCACGAATACAATGCCACGGTTATCAATAACCGTCTGGAATACGACGACTACAGGGGCAAGGACCACGATGAAATGAAAAATGCCTACCAGGATATTGCTGACAGGCTCTATGATTCCAGCGATAAGATAATGGATTCCGTCAATGAGGACCAGCCGGGATACGCGGGAACAGCGGTGGGGGCCATAAGCGCCCGCCTGCAGGCTGAACAGAACCAGGAGCTGGCTGATTCACAGAATGAGGACGGACGGGTGAAGAAGCTGGAGTACGACAGACAGGAGGCTGTTCTTGTAAAGGATGCCCAGACAAAGATGATATCCTACTGGCAGAAGGCCAAGGCGCGTCCTGCCCTGGAGGAGGATGTGAACCAGGCCAGGTCAAAGTATGAGGCCATGGCAGTGAAAGCAGGCCAGGGCATGGCTACCCAGGCTGAGCTGCTTGGGGCCCGTGAAAAGATGGAGGCAGCCCAGGCAGCCCTGGAGACCAATGACAGGGAGAGGGACGGACTGCGCAGAGAGCTCTGCGTCATGACGGGTTGGGATCACAATGCCCAGCCGGATATCAGGGAAGTGCCGGTGCCGGATGCCGGGGAGATGGATCAGATTGACCTGGAGTTTGATAAGGAAAGGGCCATAGAGCAGAACTTTACCCAGACAGCCAATGAGCGCCGTCTGACATTTACAGGCAACGGGACCCAGTGGGATGTGATGAACCAAAAGGTGGAGACTGGCCGCAGGCAGATTGAGGCGGATGTGGAAGCCAGATATAAGCTTTTGGAGCAGGCCAGGGCTGATTATGAACAGGCGGCGGGCGAGCTGGAGCTGGCCCGTACCGGGGCCCAGACAGCCGAGCGCAAATACAGCCTGGGCATGATTTCCAAAAATGAATATACACAGCAGCAGGGAACCATGGCCTCCAGCCAGTCCGCATGCGACACGGCAGGCCTGAAATACAGGCAGGCCCTGGAGGATTACAGATGGGCGGTCAACGGCCTTGCACAGACAGAGGGGGCATAGGATATGGTAAAAAAATACTTACTGCTCTGCATGGCCCTCTTCTTTGCCTGCCTGTACCCTCTGGAGGCCCATGCAGATGCAATGCCCGATGTCATTCGTTATGAGGAGTTAGAGACGCTGGTAAAAGCCAGCAGCCCCCAGATACAGATGGAACAGGCGCAGTATGACAGCCGCCTGGCGCGGTACGAGAATGCCAGGGAGGAAATCATGGAAACCAGACGTCTTCTCAGGGAGGAGGCCGAGGACCTGGAGAAGAACGGGGACAAAGACAGTGCCGGCCAGTACCGGGCCCAGGCCAAGACCCTGGAGGATGCGGCCAAGGATATGGATAAGCAGATTCGCTCTGCCCAGAGCAGCCAGGCGTCCATGTCCCTTCGCAGGATGGAGGATACCGTACTCTGGACAGCCCAGAATCTTATGGGCACCTATAATACCCTTAAAGCGGAACAGGAGGCGGCTTTGGTTCAGGCAGAGTGGAAACAGAGCCAGTATGAGAAGCTGTTGCGCCAGGTCCAGACAGGAAGCGCCTCTGCCGCCCAGGCGGACCAGGCAGGAAAAGAGGCTGATGCGGCAGCTGCCAAGGCAAAGGCTGTACAGGACGAGATGGAACGGGTGAAGAAGGAATTATTCATTCTCACCGGATATCCGGAAGGCTCCCAGGCAGAAGTCGGTCCCATGCCAGCGCCCCGGCCTGAGCGTGTCCTGGAAATGGGAGGCAGCACCGACAAATGGCGCGCGCTGGGCAACAATTATTCCCTGAGGGAACAGAGGAGCGGAGGAGCCAGCTCCAATAAAGAACTCCATGCCCGCCAGCGGGATATCCGCCAGAGTGAGGAGGCTATGTACGGCCAGCTGGATACACTGTATCAGGATGTCCTGGCCAGCCAGACACTCTGGACCAGCGCAGCAACGTCCATGGCATCCCAGGAAGCCGCGTTCCAGGCAGCATCCAACAAGCTGGCCCTGGGAATGCTGTCGCGCCAGGAATATCTGGAGGCAAAAGCGGCCTACATGGACGCCGCCGCTGCCAAAGAAAGGGCAGACACAGGCTTCCAGCAGGCCATGGATACATATGACTGGGCTCTGAAGGGTTTCATGACATAAATAATGACATAAATACCATCGGATTTCATCTATTGGCTGTATAATCCCTTACCGCTTCATCATCCGGTAACCCACTCCCACGTGGGTCTGGATGTACTGGGGCTGTGAGGGATTTTTTTCAATCTTTTTCCGCAGGGAGGCCATGAAAACGCGGAGGGAGGCCACGTCCCCTTCCCAGGCTGCACCCCATATTTCCCGAGTTATGTAGGAGTGGGTCAGGACCTTTCCAACATTGTGGGCAAGGAGGCAGAGAAGCTTGTATTCATAGGGAGTCAGGTGCAGTTCCTCCCCGTCCAGGCAGGCGCATCCCGCCGCATAGTCAATGGTCAGCCCGCCGTTGGCAAACAGGGAGGTCTGTACTTCCTCCAGAGACTGCATATAGCTTAACCGTCTCTGGGTGGAGCGGAGTCTGGCCAAAAGCTCGTCCACGGAAAAAGGCTTGGTCAAATAGTCGTCCGCCCCGGCGTCCAGGGCCGCTATCTTGTCGCTGTCCTCGCTTCTGGCGCTGATGACAATAATGGGGGTATTGGTCCAGGAACGGATTTTAAGAATCACGTCCACTCCGTCCATGTCCGGAAGCCCCAGGTCCAGTAAGATGATGTCAGGTCTCTGGGAAGCAGCGGACAGGATGCCCTGTTCTCCCTTATCCGCCCATATATAATGGTAATCGTGCATCTCCAGGGTGGTGGCGATGAGATTTTTCACTGCTTTGTCATCCTCTATAATCAGGATGGATGGCTTATTCATGTAAGGATACCTCCTTGGCTGGTAATGTAAGCCGGAATATGCTTCCGGCAGGTTTGTTGTCTAAAACTTCGATGGTGCCCTTGTGGGCGCTCAGTATTGCCCTGCAAAGGGGCAGTCCCAGTCCCATGCCCCGCTTTCCGTCTGCGGATTTGTGGCCGGTGGTATAGAACATTTCAAAAATTTTTTCCTTTGATTCATCGGGAATACCGGGCCCGTTGTCGCTGACGTCAATGACGGCAGAGGCGCCTTCCTGGCGGCTGTTTACCATGATGGTGGAACCTTCCGGCGTGTACTTCACCGCATTGTCCACCAGGTTGGTTATGACTTGTATAATCAGCCTGGCATCCATGTCAGCCAGGATATAGTCACCCACCTGATTTACCCTGATGGTGTGGTGTTCGTGACGCCGGTTGATATGGCGCATGGCTTCGTCTATGACTTCCTCCAGCAATTCGGTTTCCATGTGCAGGTGGACGCCCTGGCCTTCCATACGGGTGATGGACAGAAGGTTTTCCACCAGATTGATAAGCCACATGGAATCATCGTATATGTCCCTGTATATCCGGCTACGGTGTTCGGCCGACAGGTTCTCCCCATCGCTCATCAGGACACCTGCATTGCCGGATATGCTGGTGAGCGGGGTGCGCAGGTCATGGGAGATGGAACGCAGCAGATTGCTCCGGAGCTGTTCCGCCCGGGCCATGGCCGCTTCCTCCTCCCGCTTCCTGGAAATATATTCTTTTTCCAGCGCCATGGAACACTGGGCTATGATGGCTACTGCCAGACTGTTTTCAAAGTCTCCGGGAGGTGTGGTGCCCACATGGATTCCCATGACGCCATAGACAGCGCCTGAGCTTTGAAGGGGCAGGAAGTGGTAAGCTGCTGCAGGAAACAGCCCTGTGGCAGCCCCTGTTTCCTTTCCCTCCTGAAAGCATTTCCGGGCAGCAGTCAGTTCCTCTAAGGTGTCAGGGCCGGTCCCCTTCCTGTTGCGGGAGAAGAGTACTCACGGAAACAAAGGGGGGACTTAAGGCCGGCTCCATCCTGTTCAAAGCAGGTAATGTCCCTTTTGAGCAGTTTGTTCAGCTGTATGGCGGTACAGGTCAGGATATCCGCCGGTGCAGCGGCCTTCTGGAGCATCTGGCTGGTGTCCAGGATGACGCCGGAGCGGTAGGCATCCTGTTGGGAAAGCCGTGCCTTTTCTTTCATCTGCACGGTGAAGGAACTGGTAAATACAGCTGCCAGAAATGTAATCAGAAGGGTAAGCTGGGTGCCTGCGTCTTCTGCCTTTAGGACGAACATGGGCTCTGTAAATATGTAGTTGAACAGCAGTACGCTGGCCAGGGAAGCGCTGATGCTGTACCAGCGGCTGGCTGTGACTGCCGCCACCACCAGGACTCCCAGAATATATACGGTAATGATGTTGGCCTGGGACAGGCCAAGAGTTTCTAACAGGAATCCAATGGCAGTGGCTGCGGCCAGGACTGCCATGGTTTTTAGGGTGTCAAGGATTCGGGAATGGGCCATGGAATGAAAAACCTCCTTCATTGTCTACCCGGACAGTATATCATATCTTTGGGTTAAATGACTGTATCTTTATATAATATTTATATAATCTTTATACCGGAGGCGGTTCCGTTATACCTGCTTTATGCCCTTAGTGGTAAGCTTGAAGGCACTAGGAGGTGATTATATGAAGTATCTGGAAAGGCAGTCTCCGGCCAGAATCATTGCCATTGGTTTTCTGGCCGTTATCCTTACAGGATCTTTTTTGCTGATGCTGCCGGTGTGTATAAAGCCGGGAGTCAGGCTTCATTATGTGGATGCTCTGTTTACATCCACCAGCGCAGTGTGTGTTACCGGTCTTATAGCCGTGGACACAGCCGATACCTATACGGCTCTGGGCCAGACCGTGGTGGCTCTTTTGATTCAGATTGGCGGTCTGGGTGTGACCTCAGTGGGCGTGGGCGTGATTCTGGCTCTTGGAAAAAGGGTGAATTTAAAGGAACGCCTTCTGGTAAAGGAAGCCCTT
>ERZ772877.1413-NODE-1413-length-11124-cov-2.58695_pt1 | contig 11124 bp, 9 predicted proteins | sample MGYA00580583_ERZ772877 | MGnify/ENA primary metagenome ERZ772877 (study PRJEB29015, sample SAMEA2737661) | human gut metagenome | biome: human gut; feature: human-associated habitat; material: faeces | place: China | collected 2012 ... | reverse complement strand
GGACCAGTGATAACCTTCATGGAATTTGTCATTTTTACATTTTTACTCATTGTCGTATTCCTCCATAAAATCATTTTTTGCTGTATTCATTGCCGGGCGCTTATCGCTCTCCGGCACAAGAGTAGGTTTGCCTTGTGGCTTTTCGATATAGGCTGCAAGGAGCTCTTCGAAGCGAGACTTACCGAGCAGCTTTTGCATGGCTGTGATACCAAGCAGTTTCTTTTCGTAAGGGTCAAAACCAGCAGCTTCGACAGCTTTCGACACGGCGTCTTCACTGGTGTATCTGCGGTTGGAGCGACCCTCGACCAGTTTCCAGCCGGTCCATTCTTTACCGCTGATTGCCTGTTGGAGTGCATACTCCTTGATGTCACCTGCCCAAGAGACCAGCTCGTCGATACGGGAGAGGATGACTTCAATTTCCGAATCCGTGAGCAGTGGCGGCAGCTTGAAATCGTGCTGTGCGAGTAGAAGATTGGCTTCAGCTCTAGCTCGGCATTCATGCTTTGCTGTACAGAATCCGCACCATTCACCACACAGGAAGTTTCCGTCCCCGGCAAAGGCAAGGTCTGCGGTAGGCTTCAGAACTTCATCGGCCCACTGATACAAGTCATCCTTGCTGACCTCGTAGGTGGAAATGTTCTGACGTCTAGGCTGGTAGATGGTTATACTAACCGTATCGATGTCGTAGATGTCATCGAAGAGTTCCAGTGCGCCAAGGGCGTAGCACTTCATCTGCGGATTGTTCTCAGCGGATACGAGAATTCCAAGACCGTGTTTATAGTCAATCACGTGCATGGTACCGTCGCTGATGAGAATGGCATCCGAGGTTCCGAAGCCTTGTTCCACCCAGCGAGAGAAGTCCACTCGCTGTTCAATCAGAACAACAGGGTCGGAGCAGGTCTGTTTGGTCTCTTCCAAAAGTTCCATGATGAAGCTGGCATAGCCGGTGGCACAATCCTCCATCTCAGCGCTGTACCAGTCGAGATTCTCGGTAGGGTCTGTAGCTTCCATTCCGAGACCCTTGCGGAGCTTGTATTCACAAAGGGAGTGGGCATCTGTGCCTTCTGCAGCATAGTTGCTGCCTTTATCCTCATAGGTTTCGCAGAGCCTTGCTGACGGTGGGCAGTGGAGCCAGCGGTCAGAAGAGGATGCGGAGAGGATTGCATGTCCTTTAGGTGGCATATTAGAGCACCTCCACTTCCCTAAGCAGGGCTTCATAATGTTTCGGGTCTACGAGTGACAACTTGCTTGCACCGTACTTTTTAAGAAGCTCTCGAATTTCAGCGGTATGCCCGGCACGAGATTTATCAGCCAGAACAGCTCGAACTTCCTCAAGGGTCAATGCAGTTTTCACAGGAGCAGCAGGGGCTTCTGCTTTTTCAGCAGCTTCGGATGCTCCTCCAAACTGCTGTGCGAGCCAGTTTGCTACATCGTTAATAGCAGCGGCAGCATTTCTCAGCTCTTCGATGGTCATAGCCATATCGCTCATTTTTGACATTTTCTGTTCCTCCTTCCTCGGATTGTCTGTGTGCGGCGATGATTCTGAGATTCTTCGCCATTCTTGCGGATACTTGACTGATTGCAGTGAGAGTAGCAATCACTTCTGCGTCAGTGTCGCTTCTGTTTTGAAAAGTCTGATTCACGATGTTCACCTCGCTTTCTGTAGGTCGCTTTGTTTCGCCTTACACTACTCAATGGAGGTGAGATGGCCGTTTGGCCGAAAAAACATAAAAAGTTTTTTAAAAGAAAAATCGTCCCCTGAAGAATCAGAGGACGACCATTCATATTAGATGTAGTCCTTAAGCTCGGAGCGGAGCTTCTGGAACAGCTTGTCCCTGCGATATACGAATGTATTACGAGAGAGGCCCATTTCCTTGCCACAATCACGTTCCGATTTTCCTTCCATAATAAGCTGACAGATAAGACGGCCTTCCGGGTCCAGCTCGTTCAGCTTTGCGTAGAGGGCATTAAGAAGCTCTGCATCCTCTAATACTTCAGCGATAGCTGCAGATTCATCCGGTACATCGTCGAGCCAGCTCTTTTCGTTCCCGTCACCGTCACTCACGGTGTTATCGAGAGAAAGCTGGTCGCCAGTCTTGGCATAAGGACAGGTGAAGCAATCCATGTCGCATAAGTAGCGCTTGCTTGCAGGGCAGACACAACGGCCATGTTCCTGCTGACGCTTGCGGTAGGCGTTGATTTCACGGTAGTAGTTCGTGTAGAACTCCTTGTTAACGTCTACCCAGCTCTTGGATTCCTTGATGTAGATACGATACTCTTTACTCTGATTTACGTTTTTTGCCATTATTTTTTCCTCCTGTGATTGGCGTAAATTTGTGACCAGCCACAGGTGGAAACAGAGTTTTCCGGCATATTTCGCTGTAGAGTTCATTGTTCGTTCATGTTCGCTACATTGAAAATAATGCCAGAAAGTGTTATAATGATTTAATGGGGTTTGTTGGGGGTTGTTCTGATTTATGTTCATCAGATTCAACGGTCAACAGACATCAAAAAATCCCTGTGGCTTTTCACAGGGATAGAAAATAGTAAGTTGAGTAGGCCTGCCATTCACAGTTGAGTAAGTTGAGTAGGTAACTTTGATTAGAGGGACAATCAATGACAAAAAATGAAAATTTAAGACTGTGTGGCGGTACATTCTTCACCTTACTTTTAGAGGCAAGAAAGCAACTGCTGGGTGCAAATGAACACTACGCAGGGAAAAAAGATGGCTTAACTGAATATGAAACTTTGATTGGTTTGGCAAGAGTGATACGTTCTGACTTAGCAACTCCAATGACGACTGAAATTAAAACGATTCAAGGTAATGCTTCAGAATATAAAAAATGCAAAAATGCAGGCGGAGGCTACTTCCCGTTCGGTGATAAAACAGCATTGAGAGTTTTTGACGAAAGAGTGAAGAATGAGTATACCGATACCTTGAGAAAAATGTGCTGCTTTGTAGATGGATTCATTGATGCTGGAGGCGATATAAAAAAAGACGAGCTGCTCGTGAAAGCACTCGTCGAACTAATATCGTTAGATAATTGTATAGATGAAAGTCAATCCTTTTATGTTAAGAAAGATGGAGCAGCAATGCAGAAGAAAGATATTGTTGCTATGAAAGAGATTTCCCTACAGCCATTTTTGTTAGGGATATTTCATTACGCTGTATGTAATGTTGATAATACAGTAGGGGCAGAAACATTTGATGTTTGGTGCCCATCCACGGGTGGAGGCAAAAGGGCTTATACTGGAGATATCGGTGTTAATTGGCCTGTTGATATTAAGCTCAGTTACATTGAATTTGAAGATGATGACGTAGCCGATAATAAAGCAGATAAATCGCCAGATGATATAATCGTTGAAGAAGTCTATGAAGAACCTCGTCAGGAGGAAGAAAAGTCAAAACAGCAAATGGTTTTCAACTTTAATGTGACTGGAAATAATAATAGCTTCATTCAGCATGTCGATAGCATTACGAACAATTATTATGGAGGGCAGAAAAAAGATGGAGAATAAATTACAGCCACCACAACCGGGAGCTTTGCAAACGCAAACACCGAATACAACATTTAATTTGCCCGGTAACAATAATACGTTAGTAGCTCATACGGATGTAGTGAATAACACCTATAGTGTAATGATGGTGGGTGGAGCACCACCCATGCCGGGAAGTCCTAGCGCAGCGCATACCATTACATTAAATACAGATTTTTATAATCTTCTGGTTGTCGGGAATGATGAATTAAATCCTCAGTACTGTCATTGCCTTGTTCGCAAGGATAGAGCAATAACGGAAAGTACGTCAAAAGAATTGAAAGCAGCTTATGCGACTTTGTCGGATGATGCAATTTCGGTGTTGAAAACCTATCCAGCAATTATTGCGACTGAGAACCACGCTTATGGAAAAACGGACGCAGACCACTATGCAGCTTATGGGTTGATTGTTGATGTGAAAATTCAGGACAACGGTATCAAAGTATATTATCAAATACTCAACTGGATACCACAGCAGAAAATAAATGAACTTCGGTTTGAACTCGGAATCGAAGGCTGCAGCGGAACGAATGAATTGAATCGTATGCACTGGGCAATAAAAAAGATAAATGCAGTAGAGGTATTAAGGGAAGCTGGGATACAAGTCTTTTCTTTGTAAATACGCAACCACTCATCTGGAATCGAACATGGAGGAATAATATGAGTGCAGAATATGAAAACATGCAAGTTGAAAAATGGGTAAACCTTGAAGATGTAGCAGAACACCTAAGTTTGAGTCAGGATACAGTCCGTACTTGGATAAAAGAAGGAAAATTACCTGTATATAAAGCTGGAAAACGATATAAATTCAAAATCTCTGAAGTTGACGAATGGGTCAGAGAAGGAAAAATTAAAGAATAGAAGCAGGAGGTAGATTTGCATATGAACCCTAAAATGAAATCAGCAATAGAAAAAATAACATTAAACGATGCCACATTTTCCAATGAGGTTATAGAACCGACGTATGTAAATTTCTTCTATGGGAAGAATGGTGCAGGCAAATCTACCATTGCACGAACATTCAAGGCAAATGATGAGCATTTACAATGGCAGGCTGGACGGGTATCAGCAGATTATGATGTTCTTGTGTATGATACAGATTTTATAAATGCTAACCTGCGCAACTATGGAAATCTTGCTGGAGTATTCACTGTAAATGAAACCAATATTGCTATTCAAGAGCAGGTCGATACACTCAATGCAGAACGCCAGAAAATGGGTGAAGAATACAACAGACATAAGGCTACAATAGACCAGAAAGTAGTTGATAAGAGTACAGCTTTATCAACATTCCAATCAGACTGCTGGAGCAAGAGTGCAGAAATCAGGACACTATTTGATGAAGCTATCAAGGGAAAGAAGAAGGCAGCATTATTTGCTCAAGAGATTTTAGCAATTACACCGGTTGCACATGACTTTGATGAATTAAAGGCTCTATACGGTACTGTATTTTCAGGCGATGCACAGCAGTATAATATGTTGTTTAAAGCAGGAAAAGTTACCTATGCATCGTTGCCGGGCTATGAATTGATGGGTAAACCAATCTCTAGCAGTAGCGATACGGACTTCGCAAAATTTATTAAAGCGTTAAAAGCTACTGATTGGGTACGAAGCGGACATACTCATTTTGCTGGCCAGACAGACGGGAAATGCCCATATTGCCAGCAGAAACTCCCATCCAATTTTGATAAAGAAATAGCTGCATGCTTTGATGCACAATATCAGGATGATATTGCTGCGATTAATGCTTTCCAGAGAACTTATGAATCAGAGATGGATTCTGTTGTAGCAACACTAGAAGGTAATGTGTCAGCCGCTATGCCGGGATTGGATTTATCAAAATATGAGGTAAAGGTACAGCTTCTTGTTGATGCTATTACCATAAACAAACAGAGGATTGCAGCGAAGATTAAAGAACCAACAACGATTGCTTCGCTGGAAGATACCGATAGTTTGCTGATTGAGATTGGCACACTGATTGATGAGTTTAATAAGAAAATTAAGGAAAACAATGAGATAGTCAGCGACCTCAAAACAAAGAAGGTTTTGTGCAAAAAGCAGGTGTGGGAGTATTTAGCCGAACTCTTGAAAGATGATGTAGCTGCGTACAACAAAGCGCTGACTGATTTGGATGCTGAAATCAAAGCACTGAAAGATAAAATGGAGCAGTTGAAAAAGGATGCTACTGCCAAGAAGGAAGAGGCTAACGAACTAAACAAGCAGATTGTGAATACAGAAGCCACTATCGATAGCATCAATGTGTTACTTGATAATTCGGGATTTGAAGGTTTCCACCTTCGTGCGAAGGACGGTGTTGCAAATACATATGAGGTTATCCGCCCAGATGGAACTGTTGCAGAAAAGCTGAGCGAAGGTGAAAGAAACTTTATTGCATTCCTGTATTACTATCACCTTGTGAAAGGAAGCCTTAGCAGCGAAGCTGTAAAAGATAAAATTGTTGTTATCGATGACCCGGTATCCAGTATGGACAGTGGCGCATTGTTCATCGTCAGTGCTCTTGTTAGAGAGATGATTGAGGTTTGTTACAACAATACGGATTACCGAAGCCATAAAGTTGATGGCGACTATATTAAGCAGATTTTCATTCTGACTCACAATGTTTATTTCCATAAAGAAATTACACATCACCAAGCAAAGAGATACCACAGCGTTTCATTCTATATGATTCGCAAGGTAGAAAACATCTCTTCCGTTAAACTCTGTGTGCGTCAGAGCCAGAGAGTACCTACCGAGCAAGAAAACTATAATCCAATTCAGAACTCGTATGCTGCTCTGTGGGATGAATACAAAGAACTGAAAACAGCAAACACAGTGAAGAATGTAATCCGCCATATTCTTGAATACTACTTTATTCAGATATGTGGCTACGAAGGAAACGACCTTCACAAGATTGTTCTGGAACAGAATAAGCCGTTGTTTGTTGATGAGGTGGAAGGTCAGAAACCAAATTACGACCGATACAACCTCGCTTCAAGCATGCTCACATATATGAATGACGGCCCAGCCGTTATCAGTGATGGCTTCAACTATATTGATGATGGCAGTGATGTGGAACAGTGCAAAAAGGTGTTTGAGCTGATATTCACAGCTATGCATCAGGAACAGCACTATAAAATGATGATGGGAATCGAGGACTAAGTCCTGATTATTGGACATCTAAAAATATAAAATTAATATTGACTAAGAAGCTCTTAGTCTGAATGGAGGAAAATATAATGGCACAAAAGCAGATAATCGATGCAATGTGGGATGATTCCCCTATCGATGTATCAACAGAGGTCAATTTTATCTGGTCCATCGCAAATAAACTGCGTGGTACATACCAGAGTGATAAATACAAGGATGTAATCATTCCAATGGTTATCATCAGACGTTTTGAGTGCGCACTGGAACCGACCAAGGACAAGGTGGTAGCACAGTTCAAAGCAAATCCGAACTATCCGGCAAAGGCGATGTATCGTATTTCTGGATTCCAGTTCTACAATACCAGTGAGTTTACACTGGCGGAGCTGATTAACGATGCAGATAATTTAGCAGCCAACTTCAAAGCGTATCTGCAGAGTTTTTCACCAAATGTGCAGGAGATTATTGTATCTGCTGAGAAAGGCCTCGACTTTTATAAGCAGATCGACAAGATGGATAAAAATGACCGTCTGTTAAGTGTCGTCAAAGCATTTTCCGAATTGGATTTGAATCCTCGTACTATCGACAATGTAAAGATGGGATATATTTTCGAGGACCTCATCCGTAGATTCTCTGAAAATGCTGAGGCTGGTGACCACTATACTGGCCGTGACATTATAAAGTTGATGGTAAACATTCTCTTGGCTGAAGGCTGCGACGATATTTTCGATGACGGAAAAGTTATTACAGTTTTGGACCAAGCATGCGGAACTGGAGGTATGCTTTCCACGGGATACAATTTCATCAAGCGTTATAATCCAACAGCAGATGTGCGTCTTTTTGGTCAGGAAATCAATCCGGAATCTTATGCTATCTGTCTTGCAGAGATGCTTATCAAAGGACAGAATGCAGAAAATATCTGCTACCAAGACACGATGAAAAAAGACAGATTTGCGGGAACCAAGATGCGATTCGTGATTGAAAATCCGCCATTTGGAACACCTTGGGGTGGAAAAGATGCTGCTGAAGGTGTAGAAAAGGCTGTTAATGATGAATATGCAAAGGGCTTTGATGGTCGTTGGGGCGCAGGAGTTCCGGGAACGGGTGACATGCAGATGTTGTTCCTTCAATCTGCTATCAATAAGATGGATGAAAATTTTGGTAGAGCAGCCATTATAGAAAATAGTTCACCGCTTTTTTCTGGAGGAACTGCATCAGGAGAAAGCCAAATTAGAAGGTGGATGTTAGAAAATGATTTGATTGAGGCGATAATTGCTTTACCGATAGATTTGTTTTATAACACCGGCATTCCAACATATATTTGGGTTTTTTCAAAAAATAAAACGCCTGAAAGACGTGGAAAGATTCAATTGATTGATGCAACTAATTTTTACACAAGATTACGTAAGGCATTAGGCAATAAGCGTAATGAGATTTCTGCAGAAAACAGGAAAGATATCACATCTCTTTATGCAGATTTTAAGGAAAATGAATATAGCAAGATATATAAGAATGAAGAATTTATTTACCGTGAGTATGTTGTCATGCAGCCGTTACAAAGAAGCTATGCTATTACTACAGAAAGAATTGACAGCATGATAAATAACGGTTCTTTGGCAACTTTGTTTGATCCGATGAAAGTCGAAGAACTTGAAGCTGCTGAAGAATTGTCTGGAAAAGAGTTGAAAAAACTAGAGACTTTTATGAAAAACAAGCCGATATATGAGGAGATAATCGGCGTTTTAAGTAATAATATAGATGATACGATTTACTTATCTCCCCAAAAATTCACTCCTGTAATTACATCATTACTCTCTGAGATTACTTCTGACAAAAAGTTGATTGAAAAGGTAGTTGATGGATTATCTGTAATGGACAAAAATGCAGAAATTCAGTGTGACCGTAAAGGAAATATAATTTATGACAAATATACAAAGGACACAGAATTAGTGAAATGGTTGGAAGATATAGAGGATTATATGGAACGAGAAGTATTGCCATATACTCCTGATGCAAAAGCCTTTTTTGAGGAAAACTTAGGAAGAAAGAAACCTGTGATTAAGACCGGTGCTGAAATTCCGTTTACTCGATGCTTCTATAAATTTCAGCAGCCGACAGCGAGTGAAGAACTTGCACAAAGATTTAAAAATTTAGAAAAACTGTCTTCGGCTCATATTGAAGAATTATTTAAATAAAGGTGGTGAAGATATGAGAAATTTGATAGATAGTGGCGTGCAGTGGATTGGGATGATTCCAGAAGAGTGGAAGAGTAGGCCATTAAGATATATATGTTCCCAAAGAGACGGTGGTGCATGGGGGGATGAAGTACCTGCTGGTGAAGAGGGAACCATATGTCTTAGAATAGCAGATTTTGATTATAGGAAGGGAATCTTTACGAATTCTGCTCAGGATAATTTAACGCATAGGGTATATTCAAAGCCACAGATATCTCGATTAAAGCTCCAAAAAGGAGATATTCTAATAGAAAAATCTGGTGGTGGTGAAAAAACACCTGTTGGACGAGCTGTCATTTTTGATAAAGACTATACAGCTCTTTTTGCAAATTTCATGGACCGTTTACGAGTTAATGAAAAATATGCTCTTCCTGAGTTTATAGTATATTGGTTGAGAGCTTGGTATGCATGTAGATGTTCTTCATATTATATTAATCAAACAATAGGAATTCAGAATTTAAATTTGACATTGATGATGTCGAATGAAAAAGTTTTCTTACCTTGTATTGAGAAACAGAAGGCTATTGTCGAATGGATAGCTGAAAAATGCATGAAAATCGACGGCTTAATGGAAGAAATTGAAGATCAAATTAATACGCTCGAAGCGCTTAAAAAATCTATAATTACAAAGGCTGTCACAAAGGGCTTAGAGCAGAAAATAGAAATGATTGATTCAGGAGAAGAGTGGATTGGCGACATTCCAAAACATTGGAGGAAAGTTCCGTTTAAATATATTCTAAGTGAGAGAAGCGAAAAAAACAATCCAGTAAAAACTGATGAAAGATTATCGCTATCAATAGACAAAGGCATAACATTATATTCAGAAAAAACTACTAATTTAGATAGATTCAAGGATAATGTGGCTGAATACAAACTGGCATACCCCGGTGATTTTGTAATGAATAGCATGAATATGATTGTTGGTGCTGTGGGTATTTCTGATTATTTTGGATGTGTTAGTCCAGCGTATTATACCTTCACGGATAATGAAGAAGACCACTGTTATTGTAAATTTTGCGATTACATATTCCACACACCTACTATGCAAAGAATGTTGTTTAGTATGGGGAAAGGCATTATGGCAATTGAGAGGGGTGAAGGAAGGGTGAATACATGTCGACTAAAAGTATCAAAGTATGATTTGGGAAAAATAATTCTACCCATGCCACCAATAGCTGAATTGCGCTCGATAGTTTCTTATTTGGATAAAAAAACTTCTGAAATTGAAGGCGTTGTCAACTTAAAAAAGGAACAACTATCGATATTAGAAGATTATAAAAACTCATTCATTTATGAATATGTCACAGGTAAGAAGGAGGTGCCAGCTGATGCTTAAAATGGGCGGATGGTGTTGGTACCTGTCCGGGCAAGAGGATAAGCTGGAAAAGCATAAGTGCGGTAAGTGGATGTATTTTTTTGATGACCAAGAGTTCGCTCAGAAAATATGCGAAGCAGCAATTGAAGCAGGTGCTTGCTATGAATGCAAATGTACAGATATGGAAGTGCAAATGACGGATGCTGGGGTTATCTGTTTTTACCTTAATGGTGATGATATAGAGAATCATTACCGTGTTATCGACTTTATGATTCAGCACGATTTGATTCGTAAGACCAAATCAGGTCGATACTATAATAACAGTTTTAAATTTGATGACCAGACAAGAGCTGGTGAATACGGAGCCGATTTCGAAGGAAAGATAAAACTGAATGAGTTTATCAATCTTGAAACCGGAGAACACATCAGGAAGGAGGCGTGAACGATGGCTAAGAATATGACTGTTGAAACTACAGAATTTGATGCAGAAAATACAGCAAAGCGTGTATCTGCTTATAGCGAGATGCTTATCCATCACGCATCAATCGTTTCTGAAAAGGAATATCAGAAATTTCTTCTAGAGAGACTGGAAAAGGATAACGGTTACATTATTCGTAAGGCTAGTAACTTTGACCGCTACTTTGCAGTCGACCGTGAAATGCTGTTCAAGTTTCTTGAAGATACACAGCACGAAACGATGGATTACTTGAGAAAAATATATAAGGCTGATTTGGAGGATACCATTGTCAGCTTTATCAATGCAGAAGCAACAAAGACTCGTGGAAGTCTTCTGGATGTGCTGAAGCATGGAATTGAAATTTCCAATCAGAAGCTGGAACTGATGTATACAAAACCAGCAACTACATTCAATCCTGATTTAACCAAAAAGTATGG
>ERZ772877.1404-NODE-1404-length-11166-cov-2.35775_pt1 | contig 11166 bp, 2 predicted proteins | sample MGYA00580583_ERZ772877 | MGnify/ENA primary metagenome ERZ772877 (study PRJEB29015, sample SAMEA2737661) | human gut metagenome | biome: human gut; feature: human-associated habitat; material: faeces | place: China | collected 2012 ... | reverse complement strand
TTGGGGTATGGCCGGGTCGGCGAGCCTGGCGGGGATGACACCCGGGGCTCCGCAGAGCCAGGCGGAAGGGGAGGTACGGTTTACCAGTACTCTGGATCCTGTAGCTTATTGCTTTATCTACGAGTGGAATCCGGTGGCTACTTGGAGCTTAAATTTCAATATCGAGAACTTCACGAAAGGCATGGCTATACGTGTACAGCTGGTGAACACCGCTAATCCGGACGGGGTAGAGTTCCGCTTTGAGGATTCTGAGCCGGCGCAAACGTTAGACAATGGCGGCTTTTGGATACCAGACGAGAAGTTGACGGACTATGGATATAGCGTTGGGCTTCGTCTGCAAATGAATAGCTCGAAGGGGTGCGAGGCTGGCTATACCGTGAAAGTGTACAGCTCGCAAGACATAAGCACGGCTGCTTTGGCCTCTACCGGGCAGACGATACGGTTTATGCTGAGTGATAAGGCTCCTGCTATGGGGGAGTTGTCGCGTACATCCGGCGATCTGAACGAGGATATCCCTTTTGCGATCAACGTGACGAAGGCGGGTTTCCTGCAGGGGCAACACGCTAAGATGAAGATTTATCTGAATGGCCCTTCTGAAGGCTTGACCCTTTCCGGGCAGAACCTAAGTAAAGAGACAGGTCTATATAATGAGCCCATATACGTATTAGATATCCCTTCCTTCTCCGCTACGCAATTCACGTTGATGGCTCACGCCACGGAGGAATGGAACGGAACGGTTCAAGTGGATATTTGTGATGCGGACGGCAATAGGGTAGGGTATGGTAGCCAAGCACCGTTCGCTTTCCCAACCAATAACTCGCAGGACGATATAGCCGCCTTGAAAGCGATCGCCGAGGCCAATCCGCTGAACTCGGACTTGCAGAACTTCATCTCCAGCAAGGATTACTTGAAAGACCGGACGCAGAGCGATGGCTACAACGTGGGCGTGACGTGGAACGCCGAGTCCCCGAGCCGGGTGAAAAGCTTCTTTATAAAGGATTATAGAACACATACGGTATCTGACATGAAGGATATAGGCTCGTTGAGTGGATTGGAAGACTTACGGTTGACTGGCACTCGGTTGAAATCTCTTGATCTGTCTGCTTTGACAAAGCTAAGGCAACTGAATATGGATGATAACGATTCGCTTACATGGTTCACGGTGAAGCTCCCGAGTCCATTACCTGAGTATTTCAATCTTTATGGTTCTACTAGGGTCATAGCCGGTACGCCAGTAGACGATTATAACGCTTATGCCGCGAAGGGCGAGGAGATCGATCTATCCGCTTACGCTACGGTGGGTGGCGTGAAATCGATCTACACTTGGTTCCTTAACGATCGAACTACTGGTAAACGGACGGAAGCGACCATGCCGATGGTCTCTGGCAAGGAGGGGGCTTTCGTGTTTAGCGGAAAGCCGGGCGAATATTATATATGTGAGATTACGAACTCGAATTACGACAATTGGCGTATGTATACGCCCCAGATCAAGGTAGCCCGTAACTCGGACAGCTACTCCCCCGCGGACATCGCCGGATTGAAGAAGCTGGCTACCGATAACCCGAATATCACCCAATTGCAGGAGTTCGTGGAAAGCAAGGGCTGGGAGCGCGAGAATTGGAACTCATATCAAGACGTGATCCGTACGGACTGGAACACCGACGAGGTCGGTCGCTTAACGCATCTGGCGATTGAGTTAGATTGGAACTCTAAGGATACGATCTCTCAATTAGACTTGAGCGCCTTCACTGAGTTGAAGTATTTCGAGTGCGAGGAATTTATGAATATAGAGAAGCTGGACGTATCGAAAAATACGAAACTGGAGCACTTGCATATATATAGCAGGAACTTAGCTTCACTTGACCTGTCCAAATGCCCGGAACTGCAATATTTTAGATTTGGAACATTATACATAGGCGAGGGAAGTTACCAGAACACGAAGCTAGCGACACTGAATCTTACCGGTTGTTCGAAGCTGACGGAGCTTTACCTTGAGCATTCGCCCTTGGCTTCGCTGGATATCTCATCCTTCAAGCAATTGAGCCGTCTGGAGATCGAGTACTGCCCGAACTTGAAGTTGCAAGGTTTCGATAAGGCTACGAGCTTGACCTATTTGGCCTTGCCGCATACAGAACAGTTCGCGGATCTGGTAAAGAACCTGCCGGCGTTTATCCGTCATCTATATCTGCAAAATACGGAGTATGAGCTTCCTTCCGCACAAGTGGGAAAGAATCTGGAGTCGTTGGGATTGCCGGGATACGTGGAGAGTCTCGATCTGGCTCAGTACCCGAACTTGAGTAACTTGAATGCGGATGGATCTCTTTTGAGATATTCTACGGTGAAGAACTACCGGCAGATAAATTATAACGGTTTGGGGCACATAACGCTTACTTCCCCCTCTCATCCGGGAGATCCATACTGGTTCGAGAACGGCGATACGATCGATCTCTCCTCGGAGGCCGTGATCGATGGCATAGAGACCGTATTCCTATGGGTAAACGCCAAATATAGGACAGAGGAGAAAGAGGCATTGAAGCCGGTGCCAAACCGTCCGGGCGTATTCGTGCTGGACAGCAAGGAGGAAAAGTATGGAGACTACTATTGTAAGCTGATGAACCCGAAGTTCTGTAAGATCTCGGAGATTAATGTACGTGACGGCTGGCAGATCGAGACCTCACGCATCCATGTGGAAACCACCGTTCCCCAAGTATTCGCCGAGAGTGACGTGGCTACCTTGGCACGTATCGTAGACGCTTCCAACAACAAGGCATTGAGCGAGTGGTGGAGCAGCGGTGCATGGCAGACGGACGAGAACTCTTCGAACGCACAAGCCGTTTGGAACGACGAGAACCCGCGGCGTTTGATCCATTTATATATGTATGAGATGGGCGAAAGCTTTACGAAGAAGGTAGATCTCGCTGCCTTGGATAAGCTGGAGATCTTGTCGTTGACAGGCAATAGGGTGGAGGAACTGACCTTGCCGAAGAACAATACGGTATTGCGTTCTTTGATGCTGGGTGGAAACTATTCTTTGAAATCTTTGATCGTATCCGAGTATCCATCGCTGGAGTATCTGGATGTGTCTAGTACGGACTTGACGGCTCTCGACTTGTCTAAGAACAAAAACTTGAAGGAGTTGTTCTTGAATTGGACGATGCTTGACGGGGTAGAGAACAGCGCTTCGGCTTCGGGCCTTGCCGCTCAATTAACCGCATATGGCTTGCCTATACCCACTACCCGGATCGATTTGGCGGACTTCTCGGCCTTGATGTCTTTCAATGCCGATGGTTCGTGCTTGGAGTTCGCTAACGTGGAGAACCCGCGGCAATTGGAGGCTGCCTTCGGTGTTGTTAGGTTGCCGGTAGGTGAGGTTCGTCCGGGAGGTTTCGTGGCTTATGGGGAGACAATCGATCTTTCCTCACAAAAGATGGTAGGTACATCCGCCTCTCGCTTTACTTGGGTATTCGACGGCGATACGATCGACCATACGGACAGCCGCTATACGATTACCGAAGACTTGACCCCGAATTATCAAATTGCTGGTCTTGTAACCAATCCATTATTCCCCTGCTGGACGGTTCAGTACGATGCGTGGGTTTACACCTGCGATGGCGATGCGAACCTCGACATGCTGGTAAACGTACAAGACGTGACCGCTACCGTAAGCTACATCTTGCGGGACAAGGATAACATGATCCCCAACTTCGGTTTTGCCGAGGCGGATGTGAACTATAATAATAATGTAGAGATCGCTGACGTAATCGGTATCGTCAACCTCATCCACGGCAAGCCGGTTACCAAGGCCAGTGCACTGCGTTCTGAGGCCGAGGTTCCCGTACAAATGGAGCTCGACGCTGATAACTTCTTGACGATGAATAGCCAAGTACCGGTAGCCGGTATCTATCTGGAGTTGGTGGGAGCCATTGACGAGATCCCGTTGCTGGGCGATGCCGCCAAGTTCCTGCAGGCTTCCAGCTTGAACGGGGATACCTTGCGGGTGATCGGTTATAGCTTGGATGGCCGCACGATTCCTTCGGGCAAGAGCCGTATCCTGCGTATGCCGGCGGGCGTTACCTTGGTAGGAGCCTCCTTCTCCGACGCGAAGGCCAACAGCTTGAGGTCTGGTGGCGATGCGATCGTGACTTCCAACGCCCCGATCGAGGCGATCAGCCAATTGGCAGCCGTGTCCAACTATCCGAACCCGTTCCGTGGCAGCACGACCTTCCGTTATCAGTTGACGGAGGCGGCCGAATCCGTGACGATCCACGTATTCTCTGCGAATGGCGCTTTGGCCGCGGTATTGAACGGTCTGCCCGGCGAGGTGGGCGATAACCAATATTCGGCCACGCTAACCTTACCGGCGGGCGTTTACTACTATCGTTTGACGGCAAAGACAGGCCATGGTGTGAAGGCAAGTAATACTAACATCTTTATCTGTAAGTAAATTATGAAAGTGAATCATATAAAACAATTATTCGTAGCCCTCTTCCTGCTGTTATCGGCGGGAACGGCTACCGCCGCCCAGTGGAAATTGGCGAAGACGAACCTGAACGCCGCTGGCAGTAAGGATACGCTCACGCTGGAGGTATCCGGCAATTCCTTTAGTTTTTCCTCCTTCCAGGTGGATTTCACCTTGTCCGAGGGTATCTTGCTAGATGGAACCCCGATCCTCGGCGAGTTGGCAAATGATCATGCCCTTACGTGGAGTACGCAAAGTGACGGCAGCTTCCGTTGCGTAGTATACAGCCCGAAGAACACCGTGATGAAAGCCCCGGAAGGCACCGTACTCCGTATCCCGGTAGTGCTGGCGGCCTCTTTTGATGGAGGGACGTTCACGGCGAAGAACGGACTCTTGTCTAACAAGGCCTCCAATGGGCAGCCGGTGACGGACTTGAGTGGGGCGACCCTTACAGCGTATAAGGAAAGAGCCCATCTGGTGGTGAACGTATCGGGCCAAGAGCAAGTGGTCAACCCGGCTATAGCCGCTGGATTGAGCTATACGACCATCCCGGAGGGTAAGACGCTTACGGTCGCTTATTTTAAGGATGATTCTTGTAAAATAGCGGCTACCGACAATGACCGCAAGAAAGAGGGTATCCTGTATGTCAAGCTATCCTATGCGGGCGACACTGACTACGCTGAGTTCGAGGAGGTCTATGTCATGAGTCTGACGAGCAAGATCGCTATTGACGCAAGTAAAATCACGAAGCCGCAAGCGACAGGTATCAAGGAGGGGCAATTGCTTTCAACCTCTTTACTGTCCGGTGGTAGCGTAAAGGATGAAGATGGATATACGATTGCCGGTACCTTCGTTTGGACGAACGGGAATGCGGTGATGCCGGCTGGGAAGCAAAGCTGTTCCGTCACTTTCTATCCGGATAACTCCTCTTATTACAATACAGCGGAGGTGTCTGTGGAGGTTGAGGTAACCCCTACGTATCTAGTCACCGCTACAGGGACAACAGGAGGTACCGTAAACGTATTGGGCAAGACCGAGGATGACGTGTACGTGAAGGGTCAAGAGATCTCCTTGGTAGCCCTGCCTCTGCCCAATTATAAGTTCGATAGTTGGTCGGTAACGGGTGCGAGCGAGACTTTGCCGGCGAATGATTCCATCTCTGTTAAGGCGGATAATAATAAGACCTATACGGCGAACTTCTCCCCGATCATGCATACGGTATCGATCGAGACGGCAGGCAACGGCAGTCTCTCGGTTAAGGCGGAAGATGCGGAGATTGCGTCTGGAGCTTCCCTGCGACAAGGTACGGTCTTGCAAATCGTGGCTACCCCGGACGTGAACTCCCAGTTGGAATCATTGACTATAAACAAGAAGCCTCTAGAGGGTAACAAGGTGACGCTTACAGCGGATTTGGAGGTCAATGCCGCATTCAAGCCAAAAGAGGGGGCACTTGTCTCCATCGATAAAGATGTGGCGAACGGCTCTATCTTATTATATAAGGAAGACGGCAGTTTGATCGCTTACGGTTCTTCCGTTCCTGTTGGTACGAAGCTACGTGCGGGTGCGCTTCCGGATGCCGGGTATAGCTTGGATGGCAGTGTCACCTTATCGGGCGTGACCGGCCCTACGAACGACCTGTGGACCGTGACAGGCGATGTTACGGCAAAAGCTGCTTTCGGTGCGAAGAAATACATGGTGAAGGCCTCTGCCGTAAGCAGCAACTCGACTCAGACCGCCTCCGGTACGATCACGTTGGAGCCATCCGGAGAACAACCTTATGGTACGGAGGTTCGTATAGCGAGTGCCGAGGGACAGAACGGAGCGAGACTGCTTACCATCTTGGCGAACGGTAAGGAAATATCTCAAAATGATGTCTTGACCGTAACCGGCGACCTGACGGTGACAGCCGTATTCGATCATCGGGTAAATATCGAGAAGACATACATCCTTTGGCCGTATCAAGAATACTACTACAGTGGCGTATCCCGCAATTTCGTGCCTTTCGCTTCGCAGACTTACGCTGGTTTCTCTTTTGAGGTCTTATATAAGAACACTAAGGGTGAGAAGACTGCTAAGGCAATCGATGCGGACAATTATACGGTCTTGTTGCATCGCGAAGAGGATGGTTTGTATAATGAGTTCAAAGGGGAGTATAAGGATGGCTTAGTGATCCATAAGTCCAAGGTCTCGGTAACGGAAGCGCCTACGAACGGAGGTAATCCGAAGACTCGCCCGGCAGAGGTGGACATCACAAGCACAACTACCAATGGCGTGACAAAATACGTGATTGAGCCTAACAGCGATGCGGCTAAAAAGAATTACGAAGGTACGGTTTACTATCATTCTACGAAAGATCCGGTAAACTTATCCTTTGGTGAGTCTATCCTACGTGCGGGAGGGGAACCGGTATCACCGATGGGCTACGTACGTGTCACTAATGGCGGTATGCCATACGACGCAACGGATGGTAAGGTTTCTATCCCCGCCGGTATAACGGTGACGCTGGAAGCTGTGCCTGCGGAAGGCGCTAAGTTCTCTCATTGGTCTGATATTGAGTCTAATCCTGTTGACGCAAAGAAGAACCCTCGGGAATATGTGGTAGCGGAAGGCTCTACGGGGGTTACTCCTGAATTTGTCGGCAAGGATAAACTAGAGTTCAAGTTAGCTCAAACCTCCTCCGTATATAACGGTGCGGCTCAACTCGTATCCGTGACAGGCACGGGCAACGAGGCTTGCCTGATCACGTTCTTCTTTGACGAGGCCTGCACGCAACCGGCTGTCTTGAAGAATGCGGGTGATTATTATGTACGTATTTATCGTCCGGCTGATGCGGAGTATAATGAATATAAGACGGAAAAAGGATTGCGTTATACGATAGAGCAAGCTGAACTAGCAGAATCGAAGGTTACATGGCCTGCGGCTTCCGGTATCTTGTCCGGCCAAAAACTATCCGAGTCTGTTTTACAAGGCGGGCATGCGGGTATCGTTGCCGGAACATTCGCTTGGAGCAAACCGGAAACAGCGCCTACGTCCACCGGTCAGCAAGAGGTTACTTTTACGCCGACCGATCCGAATTATAAGCCGGTTAGTAGCAAGATAGAGGTGAAGGTTGTTTCCGCTACATCCTCTCCTTCCACGGATCCGGAAACACCGGTCACCCCTGTAGACCCCGTAGATCCGGAGAACCCGGATAAACCGGATCAACCGGATACGCCAACCGGCATCGAGTCCATCGAGGAAGGCATGAGCCTGTATACGGCCAATCAATCTATCTTCGTGAATATGCCTCAGCAGGTAGCCTTGAAGGTAGTCGATGTGTCCGGCATCGTTCTTTACGAAGGTTCGATTCTTGGCAAGGCTGAGATCCCGGTAGGGCATGCCGGAGTCTACTTCGTCCGCTGCGAGGCCTTCGGCGATTCGTTCGTACGGAAAGTCGTGGTTCGCTGATTCTGCCAATGCCCATCGTAAGGTGCTTATGATGGGCATTGTAAACATCTTATACTGCCCATCGTAACAACCTTACGATGGGCAGTGTTATTTCGTAAGGTATACGATCGTTTGGCTTACGGTTTATAATAAATAATAAGTAAAAAACTTCGAATTATATTTGCTGGTCTCGAAAAAGGCCGTATCTTTGCAACGTTGAAACAAAAACAATAAAGACAAGAACAATGACACGCAACTTGCAAAATAGTCTCATTATTTCTCTAAACATTATTCTACTCTGGGAACGGGATAGGAAGTGAGACTGTATGCTTTGCGAGCATTACGATAGATGAAAGAGCCTTTCTCACTTCCTTGTGAGAGAGGCTTTTTTAGTTAGTATAGGATATTAGTAAATTAAGAATATAAGATTATGTCAGACAGATTATTTATTTTCGACACCACCTTACGTGATGGTGAACAGGTTCCGGGATGCCAGTTGAATACAGTGGAAAAGATTCAGCTAGGTGTTGATGTGATCGAGGCTGGTTTCCCTGTCTCCAGTCCCGGGGATTTTAAGAGTGTGGTTGAGATCTCAAAGGCCGTGACTTGGCCGACCATCTGTGCCTTGACCCGTGCGGTGGAGAAAGATATCGACGTGGCAGCCGAGGCGTTGAAATTCGCTAAGCGAGGACGTATTCATACGGGTATCGGTACTTCTGATTCTCATATCAAATACAAGTTTAACTCCACGAGAGAGGAGATTATAGAGCGTGCGATCGCCGCCACGAAATACGCTAAAAAGTACGTGGAGGACGTAGAATTCTACTGTGAGGATGCCGGGCGTACGGATAATGAATATCTAGCCCGTGTCGTGGAGGCCGTGATCAAGGCCGGGGCTACCGTAGTGAATATCCCGGATACGACAGGATATTGCTTGCCGGATGAGTACGGGGCGAAGATTAAGTATCTGATGGAACATGTGGATGGCGTACATAACGCGATCTTGTCCACCCATTGCCATAATGACTTGGGCATGGCTACCGCGAATACCGTACAAGGCGTGTTGAACGGAGCCCGTCAGGTGGAGGTAACCATAAACGGCATCGGTGAGCGTGCGGGTAACACGTCATTGGAAGAAGTTGCCATGGTTTTCAAGAGCCATAAAGAACGTGATATCATCACCAATATCACGACGAATAAGATCTATAGTACGAGCCGTATGGTTTCTAGCTTGATGAATATGCCGGTACAACCGAATAAGGCTATTGTCGGACGTAATGCGTTCGCTCACTCCTCCGGTATCCACCAAGATGGCGTTTTGAAGAATGCGCAAACCTACGAGATCATCGATCCGAAGGATGTGGGTATCGATGATAACGCGATCGTATTGACTGCTCGTAGCGGTCGTGCGGCGTTGAAGCATCGCTTGCATGTTTTAGGTGTGGATCTGGAGCAGGAGAAATTGGACAAGGTGTATGATGAGTTCTTGAAACTGGCCGATCGTAAGAAAGATATTAATGATGATGATGTTTTGATGTTGGTCGGAAAGGATCGTACGGCCACACACCGTATTAAATTGGAATATTTACAGGTAACTAGTGGTGTTGGAGTACAATCAGTCGCAAGTATTTGTTTAAATTTGTCGGGAGTAAGAAAATACGAGGCCGCGGCTGGTAACGGTCCGGTTGACGCAGGCATCAAGGCGGTGAAAAAAGCGATTAGTAATAGTGACATGACGATTCAGGAATTCTTGATTCAAGCCATTAATAAAGGTAGCGATGATACGGGCAAGGTACATATGCAGGTAGAGTATAACGGGGCTACCTATTATGGGTTCTCCGCGAATACCGATATTATCGCCGCTTCCGTGGAGGCTTTCGTGGACGCCATCAATAAGTTTATAGTAGACTAAAAATAGACAAGACAATGAGCAAGACATTATTTGAGAAAATCTGGGACAAACACGTGGTGGACACGTTGCCCGACGGAACCATACAATTGTATATCGACCGTCTGTATTGTCATGAGGTGACTAGCCCGCAGGCTTTCGCCGGATTACGTGCACGTGGATTGAAGCCCTTCCGTCCCGCGCAAATCACTTGTATGCCGGACCACAATATCCCGACATTGAACCAAGATAAGCCTATCGAGGACCCTATATCCAAGAATCAAGTGGATACCTTGGAAGAGAACGCGAAGTATTTCGGCTTGACGTATTACGGTCTTCAACATCCGAAGAATGGTATCATCCATGTGGTAGGTCCGGAGACAGGCTTGACGCAGCCGGGTATGACGATCGTTTGTGGTGACTCCCATACTTCTACGCACGGTGCCATGGGCGCTATCGCCTTCGGTATCGGTACGAGCGAGGTGGAGATGACCTTGGCTACCCAATGTATCATGCAGCGTAAGCCGAAAACGATGCGTATCACGATCGATGGTGTACGCAAACCGGGCGTTACGGCGAAGGACTTTGCTTTATACATTATTAGTAAGATGAGTACCAGCGGTGCTACGGGCTATTTCGTAGAGTACGCTGGCGAGGCGATTCGTAATACGACCATGGAGGAACGTCTGACGATCTGTAACCTTTCGATCGAGATGGGTGCCCGTGGCGGTATGATCGCTCCGGATGATGTTACTTTCGATTATTTGAAAGACCGTGAGTTTGCCCCGAGAGGCGAGGAATGGGAGCGGAAGGTGAGCGAGTGGCGTCAGCTGTATAGTGATCCGGACGCTAAGTTCGATAAGGAGATCGTTTTCCACGCCGAGGATATCGACCCGATGGTTACGTACGGTACGAACCCGGGCATGGGTATGAGTATCAGCAAAGATATTCCCTCCTTAGAAAGCGTGCCCGAGGCAGGCCGTATCTCTTATAAGAAGTCTTTGGATTATATGGGCTTCAAGGCAGGCGAGTCTATGTTGGGTAAGAAAGTGGATTATGTCTTTTTAGGTAGCTGTACGAATGGCCGTATCGAGGATTTCCGTGCTTTCGCCTCTTTGGTGAAAGGAAAGAAGAAAGCGGATGATGTAACGGTTTGGCTGGTTCCCGGCAGTTGGCAGGTAGAGCGGGAGATTCGTGCCGAGGGGATCGACAAGGTTTTGGCCGAGGCCGGCTTCGTCCTTCGTCAACCGGGATGTTCCGCTTGTCTGGCGATGAATGAGGATAAGGTTCCGGCGGGTAAATATGCGGTCTCCACTTCCAACCGTAATTTCGAGGGCCGCCAAGGACCGGGTGCTCGCACCATCTTGGCGGGGCCGCTTGTGGCCGCCGCCGC
>ERZ772877.1398-NODE-1398-length-11204-cov-2.29231_pt1 | contig 11204 bp, 8 predicted proteins | sample MGYA00580583_ERZ772877 | MGnify/ENA primary metagenome ERZ772877 (study PRJEB29015, sample SAMEA2737661) | human gut metagenome | biome: human gut; feature: human-associated habitat; material: faeces | place: China | collected 2012 ... | reverse complement strand
GCACACCCAGCTTTCTGATTCCATATGTTTGCCTTAGCTTGCGGCGGACATCCATGGCCCGATTAAAGTCTCCCGCATACCGGAGAAAAGAGGCTGAGAACCCGGATGCATATGCCCAAAATGCGTTCCCTCCAACACGGTCCATGACCGCAATGCTGTAAAAGCTGCATGAAGGTATCTTCATGATTTCTCCCACAGCCCTGCCCCACAGGGCCAGAGAATCAAATATGACACGGTATGGTTTTTCCTTTTCTGCCTCTGCCAGAAGATGAGGAAGCATATCGCGGGTGTATTCCAGAATCAGACGGTACAGTTTTAACGGCTTGTCCCCGTCAGAGGCATCAATGGAATCCCGGTCCAAAGGATAAGCCCTGAACTCACAGTCATTTGCCTCAATTTCTCTCCTGTAAGGCTCCATTGAATAATAAACAACCCTGTATCCGGCAGCAGACAGGCATCCTGTTAAATAAAGGTTTGAATGCAGATGCCCGTAAGCCGGTATTCCATAAAAGAAGATAGACGTTTCTGGCAGTATACCACTCTTATCCTCTGCCGGCCTCTCCGCCATAATAACACCTCCTTATCACTATGTGGCAATTATAAGATACAATGCCGGAATTAGATAGATGTCATTTGCCATTTTGTGAGTGACATATGTCATTGTCATTCACATTTGTCATCCATATGATTCCTGTTTACCAGATTTTCCTCCTGTTCCCGCAAAAAAAACCGCTGTTATATGAGGTGTCATCGCGAAAAATTCCGTCAGCAATTCCTCATTCCATTTCATACAGCGGTTTCTTCCTAACATATTCTGATAAGGTTTCCCCTTCTACGCCTTCACCGTAAACACCGGCTCCATCCTGGCCACCAGTCCTGCCATCCCGTGTTCCTCATGGACCTTTACCACCTGGTGGATATCCTTGTAGGCATAGGGCGCCTCAGAGCGGATGGTTTCCTCCCATTTTTTCAGTATATCGTTCCGACCCTTTAAATCACTGCGGTCTGGATCAATGGGTGTCACGATATGGAATTTTTTCATAAATTCCTTAAATTCCCGGTCATTTCCATGTATCGCCTCTCCCCTGGAAAGCCTGCGCCCGGCTCCATGGCTGGCGCTCCACAGGGATTGCGGATTTCCCATGCCTCTCAGCAGATAGCTGGAGCTTCCCATGGAACCAGGTATCATCACCGGCTCCCCGTAGTAGGCAAAGGGCGTTCCCTCCATCCCCTCCATCCCCCTGGCTGAGCAGGCCCCTTTCCTGTGAATGAAATAATTCCTGCCCTCCATCTCCTCTTTCCAGATAAAGTTGTGGGGTGAATCGTACAGAAGCTTCATCTCATAGGGCCGTACCTTGTCTGTCACGGCACGCTGAAGCATAAGCCCCAGGAATAACCGGTTGGCAAATCCGAAATTAGCAGCGTTGTATGTAGTGCTGCAGAAACGCTGCCATGGGCTGTCTGTCTCATCGCTTACCGGAACATTTTCTCTGCTATTTATTTCCATTTTTTCCCTTTCGGGCAAAAGATAAATTCCGTTGTCCGGATGGGGAACTCCTTTCGGATACAGCTCCTTTGTTATGATTCGGTTAATTCTGCCGCTCTGGTGGCCGATGGTCAGAGATCCGGAATGAATCATGACCAGTATACTTCCCTTCCTGATTCCCCATGCATTGGCTGTCCGGCCGTCGTAAATCTCCGCCACGCGCTGCATCTCCACAAAATGATTTCCGCCTCCAATGGATCCAATCTGGTCATCATAGGACAAAGTATGGGCGGCCCCGATAAAATCCCCCAGGCCCTCGGTGCCGGTCGTATACAGGCTGCCCTTAAAGGCCGTGTACTCCAGGGCTTTTTCCTGTTCATCCCTGTCATAAAGGGACCATATTCCCCTTCCTTCTGCCTCCCCCGAAGTCTCCAGCAATCCCGTAAGCCCATGTCGCAGCATGGCTTCCCTCTGTATTCCGTTCATAGGTATACTGCGTCCGCCTTCAAAAAAGATACGGCGGATTTGGGGCAGCAGGGACACCAGGCAGCATTCCAGTTCTTCCTCCTTTAAATCCGTAGTATAGAGCCTCATACCGCAGTTAATATCATTTCCCATGGCCTGGGGTATCACGAATCCCTCTGTCATCAGCACAGTGCCGATAGGAATGCCGGCTCCCTTGTGAAAATCCGGAGTCACTGCTGCCTTTATGACAGAGTGTTCCTTTTCCGCCGAAAAAACGCCGGACTCTTTCATCCGCTGCACAGTACCGGTAAATTCCATCATTGATTTCAGTTCATCCGCCGCCTTTTTCTCCGGCTTTGTCCCTTTAGGAAGGAAGATGGACACGCCGCAGGATTGGCCGCCAAATTCTAATTTTAATTCCATGTTGCCTTCTTTCTCTGTTTGTTTATCTGAATTGCTCTATTATACAACAAAATCCATAAGGAAAAAACAATCAATTGACAATCATTTGCAGTTGACGCTAAAATATATGTTATAGCGTGTCTGACACGACAATACTTTTTATGAAATGAGGCATCCACTTACATGAGTCAATTATCATACCATGAACAGGTAGACCGGGAAAACATTCTGCGGCTGCGCAATCTGATAAAAGACCTGCCGCCATTCTGCGGAGACTTTTTCCGCGGAATCGAGCCCAGGACATCCTCCAGGACCAGGATCGCCTATGCCTATGACCTGCATGTGTTCTTTGATTTTCTCCATAAGGAAAATCCGGCCCTTGCCAGGATTACGGTGCAGGATATCAAACTGGACCAGCTGGACCAGCTGTCTGTCACGGATTTTGAGGAATATATGGAATACCTTAAGTACCGCTTCAATGATAAAAAGGAGGTCATGAACAAGGAACGGGGAATCATGCGAAAAATATCCTCCCTGAAAAGTTTCTACAATTACTATTACAGGAACGAGCGAATTAAGAACAATCCGGCGGCCCTGGTACAATTGCCCAAGCTCCATGAAAAGGAAATCATCCGGCTGGACGTGGATGAGGTGGCCCTTCTTCTGGACGAGGTGGAACAGGGTGACAAGCTGACCGATAAGCAGAAAAGTTACCATGCCAAAACAAAGACGCGGGACCTGGCCCTTCTTACCCTCCTTCTGGGAACCGGAATCCGTGTGTCTGAATGTGTGGGGCTGAATATCTCCGACATTGATTTTAAGAACGGCGGCATCCGCATATACCGCAAGGGCGGCAAGGAGGTGACCGTATACTTCGGAACAGAGGTGGAGGACGCCCTTTTAGACTACCTGGAGGAACGCGACCGCATCATCCCGGAGCAGGGACATGAGGACGCCCTTTTTCTCTCCCTGCAGCGCAGGCGAATGGCTGTGCGCAGCGTGGAAAATCTGGTTAAAAAGTATGCCCGCACCGTAGCTCCTTTAAAACCAATCACCCCTCACAAGCTGCGCAGCACCTATGGCACCAACCTGTACAGGGAGACAGGCGACATCTATCTGGTGGCCGATGTGCTTGGCCACTCCGATGTCAATACCACTAAGCGGCACTATGCCGCGCTGGAGGATGAGAGAAGACGCAGCGCCAGGAATAAGGTCAGGCTTCGGGAGAAATAGAATTACAGTACCGGACAGAAATAATTTACAGTACCGGACAGAGCGTGCAGACTGTGCAGACTTCCCGCCCCACGGTCTGTCATATGTTCTGGCCCACCTGTTGTGCACAGCAAAAACATGACCCAGGATACAGGCGGGGACAAAATCACGACCAGTCCCTTTTAATGTCAGATATATGTATCTGTTTCTTTTTGACCTTATTCAGAAAATATTCCAGTATCTGCTGTATCACGATTTCCGGTATGGGCTGGAAGTACAGAAGATTTTGTACGGCTGCCATGCCCTGGTCCTCCAGGTATCGGTCCTCCCGCCTTCCCCTCCCCATTTCCGGCGCCTCCGCCAATAGCATCACCATCTCAGCCAAAGGCAGGGATGCCTTTTTATCGAAAAGCATCTGACCGTCTCTTTGAAGGCATATGAAAAATCCGCGGTTGAAGGTATCATACGTAATCTTTTCCAACGCCAGGCTCTTCTCCAGTTCCTCCTTCTGCTCTTTGTCAATGGGACCATATTCCATCTGTATTCCCAAATCCGAAAAAACTGCCGCATATCTGTCAAGCAGCGGGCAAATCCGTTGGTATTCCTCCTTAAAAAGAGATTGTCCTATTGAAAAAGACACAAATCTGTTCTGCAGCAGGCACCGGACATACTCACTTGTTTTCTCCGCCCCCTCGACTGGAATGCCAAGCTCTATCATGTGACGCAGGAAGGCAAATGCGCAGCGCATATCAGACGCATCTGCTGAAAAGGTCCGTACCTTTGCCAGACACGTTCCTTCCCCGCCGTAAATCCGGGCGTTCAGTCTTCCTTCCTTATTTTCCTTCAGCTGTATTTTTGCAACATCCAGACAGCTGCATGTAAACTCTTTCCGGAACAGTTTACTTACAGCAAGCTGCCTTCCTCTCACCTCAATCTTTGACACTTCTTTTGGAAGCCACGGGGAAGTCCTGACCAGGAAACGGCGTTTATCAGGATCCGGATGAACCGCCGCAGTCTGCTCCGGGCTGAACATTCGCCCCGGAAGGTCCACCTGTGCTCCCCGTTCCTCCAACAGTTCAAACAGCCGCTTACAATCCGGGCAGTAGCCGTAAATTTTAAACAGCTTACCGGTACTGCCTGAAAATAAAAAGCCGTCATGGTTCCATCTCACACTGCATATATCATCCAGGCTGTATCTGTGTTTTCTGAAAAATATATCCCGAAACAAGATCTCCTCCCCTTTGACCTGGAGCATTCTGCATCCATAACACCAAAGCCATAAACCCATGGTGCCAAAAATCAGTAAAAATCCCAGGGACATACCTGCCGACGCAGTCTCATTGCCATTTAGATAATCCCGATAGCACCAAAACGACATCAGGCCCCCGAATACGATTCCAATCGCACCTATGATTCTTATAGTCCGGGGCGCCCTGATAAGCAGTTTTTGCCGGCCGGACAGCACGGCCTTTTCCGCCTTTCTTTCCTGTTCCGGTTTATTCTGAGTCTCTTTGATCATCCTCTTTTGCCCCCGTTCATCACTCAGCTGCCAATCATGTTCTATGACAGGCTCACTGCACGGATATACGCTTCAGCTGGCCTTTTTTCTTAAGCTCTCCCACCAGTCCGGACATATCGTAATCCGCAGGCGTTTTTAACTGGGCCGTCAGCACATAGGTGGACGCCTCCTCTGTAAGCTGGATATTCACCATCTTGCAGCTCTGGTCCTGCAATGTCCGGTTGATGAACTGGAAGATGTCCTCATCCAGACTTTCGCAGTATTCAATCTCCACCTCTTTGTCCTCCCCGTTCCTTCTGGAAAAATAACCTTTCCTGCCCAGGAACAGTTCCGAGAGCATCACGATAGCCGTGGATACAGCCCCCAGAATATACATTCCCGCTCCCATGGACATACCCACGCCCACAGTCGCCCATATTCCGGCCGAGGTAGTGATTCCGTTCACGCTGTTGTTCCGGAAAATAATGATGCCTGAACCAATAAAGCCAATGGCCGTAACCACTCCCGCAGCCACACGGGAAGGGTCCAGTTTTACATACTCGTTCAGCACATCCCCGAACCCATACTTGGAAATAATCATCATCATGGCAGAGGCCACAGCAATAATTACATGGGTCCTGGTGCCTGCCGTCTTCTTTTTACTCTGCCTCTCGCAGCCAATAAGGCCGCCGCAGAGAGCAGCGGCCACCAGCCGTAATACGTAGATAAGCTGTTCCGTGACAAATTGATTCATGTAGCTCCTCCGTCCCGGGAGCACAGTCCTGTTCCGGGCTCTGTGCCAATCCATTTACTAAATAATATATTCTAACACCCCTCCATCTGCTTTTACAAGTTAATTCCTTGTAAAGGTTTCCATTAAGACAGCCATTAAAGCTGCCATTCAAACTGCCGGAACCTGATGTGCAATACAGGGCGGCGCCCAAATTCCTGCGCTGCCCTGCTGCATGGCCAAACACATTTTTACTTACCTCATACGGTTAATCCAGCACATATAAGAACTCCTGCTTCCCATCCCTTCCGGCACGTTCCTTCAGGGATGAAATCTGGCTGGAGGACAGCCGCTCCTTAAGAACATAGAGATATTCCACCCGGTCCTCTTCATAAGCCTGAATAGCCATTTCCCCGGCCTGTTCCTGATTCAATGACTCATATGTCATATAGAATATATCTGCATGGTCTGTCTGGTATGCATTCCGGGCGATTTCCGCCTTATCAGCATCCGTCAGCTCATCCTTTAATATGGAAAAAATGTCCGTATTCCCGGCCCTGGCAGCCTGCTTTGCCATCTCTGTTTTTCTGGCCTTAAGGGATGGGGCATCATTTTCCGAGATAATGGCAAAATACTCTATCTGGTTCTCGGCATAAAACTGTTCCATCAGGCTGGCGCAGGTTTCCGGGCTTACACTGCCTGACACGGCTGCAAAGTAGGACAGATTATCCGCCTCATAGAAGCGCCGGGCCAATTCATCCGCCGTACCTTCAAAGGGGCCTGCCGCTTCCAACAGGGCCATCTGCTCCGGCCGGAACCCGTATTTGCTCTTACTCAGCTTTTGCTTTTCAATGGACTGCCGCACTGCCTCAGCTATGGCGCTGTTATCTGCATATTGCTCCGTCCTGCCAGTAAAGCATAAAGGCTTTCCGTCAACCTGCCGGACTACATCATACTGGCCGGGGTCCACGTTCCAGGCCAGAACCACGATATAACCATTGGCCCAGAACATTTTTGTCTGAAGGCTTTTCTGGTCCGGACTGCGGCGCACATCCTCATACTCATTCCAGCTGATCGTTTCTGAATCGGCAAAGCTCCCGCTGGACCTGACGGATGTATCTGCTTTCCCAATTCCCGCTATCGTCTGCGCTCCCAGCCTATCTGCCGCGCCTGTCAGAACATTCTCTGCCCCAACCGTCCCATTTTCCCTCTGTAACGGAGCAAATCCGCACAGCACAGCCATGGACACGATTGTTGCAGACATTATACAGGCTGCCAGGGACCATGGCCTGCTTCTCTTTCTGAATTCCATGATAGAAACCAGCCTCTCCTTCATCCACTTTGCATTTTCACTGAGAGGAAGGCTCATCTCTGCACTCACCGGCATGGGACGGCGCCTGAGCGCGGTGAGGAGAATCTCGCCATAAAGGTGTTTATTCCTGCCGTCCATACGGCGGATTACCTCCTCGTCACAGGACAGTTCACAGGCCCGGGATACCTCCTTTTGCAGCACATACACAGCCGGGTTAAACCAGTGCAGGCATACGGCCGCCTCCACCAGCCACTTGTAAAACCCATCCATACGCCGGACATGGGTGAGCTCATGCAGAAATACATAATATGCCCTCTCTGCCGGAAAATCACCAGGCATGATGATAACAGGGGACAACAGCCCCATTGTCACCGGCGAAGGAAGGGTGCTGCTGACCACCAGCCTCGGTCTCCTGTTCAGGCCGCAGACACGGCAGGCTTCCTCCAGCGGTGCGCCATAGGCCTCCAGCCCCCCATCACGGGCAATAGCCAGGGATTCATTTCTCTTATACAGCCTGGCTGCGGACCTGTAATTCCATATCCTTCTTCCCATCAGCAAAGCGGCCACAGACAGCCACAGTGTAAGGAGAAACAGATACAGCCCAGAGGCCTTTGCGGTATAGGCCTTTGCGGTATCAGCTTTTGCGGTATCTCCCACCGTGAAAGCCATCTCCTCCATATCTCCTGTTTCCGCCAATCTCTCCGTCCCCGTTCCCGGACGCACTCCCATAACCGATTCCGGCTGTCCCGCAGGATTTCCGCTGCCGGAACGTCCATCCATCCAGGCATAAAGATTCCCCCCGTCAGACAGAAGGCCGGCGGACATCCCGCTGCTTAAAGCATCCGGAAAGATAAGGCCGGCCGGGGATGGTATGGGCAAAAGCAGCCTGAGCACGGCTGCCAGCCAGATGTAATACTGCCATCTGCGCCCCATATGGCTGCCAAATATCCGTGTGGCTCCAAGGAGCACCAAAATCAGTGCTGTTCCTGACAGTGACAGGGTAAAGAGCATCTTCAGGCACATATTCATCCCTTATCTCCTCCCTTCTCCCAGAACGCCTTCAGCTCCTCATAATCCTCCTCCGTCAGATATTCCTGACTGACAAGAGCGGATATCAGATGCTTTGTGTCTCCGCCAAATATCCGGTCTACCAGAAGCCGGGCCTGGGTCTGCCGGTACTCCTCCCTGGACACCAGGGAAACATATTCGTTCAGCCTGCCCTGCTTGCGCACGGTCAGCATACCATTTTCAGTCAGACGTGATAACAGAGTCAGAATGGTATTGGGCTTCCAAGACTTTCCCCTGGCTGCCAGTTCCTCCCCCAGAACGCCGAACATGGTCCTTCCTCCTTTGTCCCAGATGACCTCCATAACCTCCATTTGTGCCTCAGGCAGTGATATTTCCTTCTCCATCTGACCAACCCCTTTCACCTACATTTTGTAGTTCTTATACTCAGTTTACACCTACTATATGTAGGTGTCAAGAACAAATGATAAGGGTTGATGATAAAATCCTGTCACAGTACATCCGTATTGTCAAAACGGAACCGCTCTAAGAGTCCTTTCAGCAGCAGCGCCTGGGCTGAAAGCTCCTCGCTGGCTGCCGCGCTTTCCTCGGCCGTGGCTGAATTCTCCTGAATCACGCCTGCTATCTGTTCCATCTCCCGGGTCACCTGTTCCACGGAATACGCCTGTTCCCTGGATGCAGACGCTATATCGTCCATGGTCTTTACCACATTCTGCACCCCGTTCAATGCATTTCGCATGGAAACAGCTGTGGCGTCCACAATTAGTGTCCCATCCTCCACTGCCTTTAACGAATGGGTGATAAGGTCAGCTGAATTCCTGGATGCCTGGGCGCTTTTGGATGCCAGGTTTCTGACCTCCCCTGCCACCACGGCAAATCCCTTCCCCGCGTCCCCGGCCCGTGCAGCCTCCACAGCAGCATTGATAGCCAGTATGTTGGTTTGAAACGCAATATCCTCTATGGTCCTGATGATTTCACGTATTTTAAAGGTACTGGTCTTAATATTGTGTATGGCGTTCTGCAGCTCCTGCATCCTGCCATCGCTTTTTACAGCCTCCCACATTTGCGGCCAAGCGGCTGCCCTCTGAGGCGAGGTCGGCATTGGATGTAATCTTCTGGGAAAGGTCATTGATAACAGTTGCCAGTTCCTCCACGGATCCTGCCTGTTCCGCAGCCCCCCTGGACAGTGTCTGGGCCCCCGCGGAAACCTGTTCCGAACCGCAGGAAACCTGCTCTGCCGAGATGTTTATTTGCCTTAAGGTATCATTCAGAGAAGCGATGATTTGCTCCAGAGCTTCCCGGATAAACCTGAAATCACCTATATAATTCCCCTCCACCGGCACAGCCAGGTTTCCCGCCGAAACCTCTGTCAGTATATAGGTGATATCCTTGATGATATCCTTTAAGGAGCGGACTGAGGAACGGACGCTTTCAGACAGTCTTCCAATCTCATCATCCCCGGCAGCCCGTATATCCACATCCAGATTCCCCCTGGAAAATGCCTCCATACTGGCGCTGATGCCCCCCAGAGGCTTCAGCACCCTGCGGACCGCAAATACAATCAGCAGGACCAGCAGGGCCAGCATCAGAATGGACACGAACGCCATTGTCTCTATCAGATAATTGCGGGTGTGGTTTACTTCTGACAAAGGCAGCGTAGCCACGGCCAGCCAGTCCGTTGTATCACAGTTCCGGAACATGGCTGTGTATTTGACGCCGGAATATGTAAAATCCGCAAATCCATTGTAATTATTTTTTACCTTGTTTTTATAATCATCCGATATTTTTATCTCACTGACATTTTTGCCGGATGCAGTGGGGTCGTCGCTGTAGATGTAATCCGAGCTGTTGGAAATCAACTCCAGGTATCCTGCCTCTCCTACCTTTATATCGGAAAGTGTCTGCTTAAGTGTATCCAGGTATACGTCAAATCCAAAAAGACCTGTTATCTCTGAACCATTCCCGGATACCACCGGTGACACGATGGAGACAATCATCTCATGAGTGGCCGGATCCAGAAATGGTTCTGTTATGATGGTACTTCCCCCTGAAATCACAGATTCATACCATTGAGTATCCTCCAAACCGGCGTCCACCACACTGCCGTTTGACAGAAGGTAGCTGTCTGTCCTTGGATCTGCCACCCAGGCCTCCATCACCTTCTCCTTTTCCCCCATCTGAACCAAAGCACTATTAAGCACCCTCAGCACATCGTCCAGTTGGTTATAAGCACTGATATCCTCCTCCCTGGAGACAGATGCAAAATATGTCTGCAAATCATCATTATCCCGAAACATGCCGGCTGCTGTAACCTTGCTGCTGAAAAAGTCATCCACGCTGGAGACTGCATAATCTGTCTGAACCTCCAGTATTTTGTCATTCAGGGCGGAAATAGCCCCGGCTGCCATGACACAGGCCATGGTAATAAGTATAATTAAAAAGGGAATCAGTACCAGTAAAAGGCTCAGGCTGATTTTAAAAGAGATGGAGCTCCTTCTGCATCCTCTGCCCTCCTTTCGGTTAATCCTGCCTCTGCCTTCTGAGTTTTCCATAAGTTTTATATCCCCCTGCTGCTTTTATAAAATCATGACACCATTCCATCATTATACCATAGCGCCAAAAAAAGGCAAACCGAAAGGTCTGCCAAAAGACATGGTATCTGCAATTATGATTCTGCATTATGCTTCTGCGGCCGCCAGAGCCTCTCCCAGCTCCCTGCACTGATTGAGTGCATCTTCGCCCGGACTCTCCTGGGCAATGACGCCTTCTCCTCCCACTACGTCGGCTCCTGCATTGGCCATTCGGGCCTGCCAGTCGCGCATCCACTCTCCATCACCCCATCCATAGGAGCCAAAGAGACCAATATGCTTACCGGAAGCAAACGTCTCCACCTCTGCCACAAACGGATCCATCTCACTCTCTTCCAGGACTTCTGCTCCCATAGCCGGGCATCCCAGAGCAAAAACGCCTGCATCCTTCAGCGCATCTGCCGAAATATTGGAGACCTCTGTCACCAGGGCATCCTTTCCGGCCTTCCTGATGCCTTCCGCCACCGCATTGGCCATGGCCTCTG